>Ga0255780_10003545_pt1 | contig 13608 bp, 11 predicted proteins | sample 071ome_32_FD_179978 | JGI IMG/M metagenome (GOLD analysis project Ga0255780, IMG submission 179978) | Coastal salt marsh microbial communities from the Groves Creek Marsh, Skidaway Island, Georgia - 071405AT metaG (version 2) | ecosystem: Environmental > Aquatic > Marine > Intertidal zone >... | reverse complement strand
GAATACCCCGATCCGTACGAACGAACGAACGATCGATCACCCCGATCCAGATCGAACGCCCCGATGGAATACCCCTATCCAGATCGATCGACGAGTCACGACTCGTCGTCGTGTGCGTCACCGACCCCCCGATCTCGGCCCCGGCCTCGATCTCGATCTGGATCTGGATCGGGGCGTTCGATCGGGGCGTTCGATCGGTACCGATACCTCGATCGGGGCGTTCCATCGGTATTCCATCGGTACCGATCGGGATATTCCATCGATCGATCGAACGGGGCGTTCGAGACGGACGGAGGGACGGACGCGACCGCGAAGGTGCGGTGTGCGGCACACCACGACGACTCTCGACGATCATCATGTTCAAGACGAAGGCTCCGGCGACGAAGACGGCGGTCAAGAAGACCGCGCCGAAGAAGGCGACGCCGGCGAGAAAGGCTGCGGCGCCGAAGAAGATCGTGCGCCGCACCGAGGAAGAGGTAAGTCGCGCGCGATAGATTCTCCGTCGCGGAAGGAACGCGCGCTCGCGCGTCTGTTTCTTCGCAACGTTCGTTCTTTCGCGCGATCGCTATCACGCGGAACCCGACGCGACGCGGGGAAATCGACGGTCTCGCGCGGCGTGTGTGTGTGACTGACGTTGGAAACGCGCGGTTTGACTCGAAACGATAGCTCTGGAGACCCGGCGCCGTTCGTCCCGCCTGGTTGGACGGTTCCATGCCCGGGGACCGCGGTTTCGATCCGTGGGGTAGGTCGCGCGCGTCGTCTCGTCGTTTTCTTTCGCGATTCGTCTCGACGCGAGCGTCGCTCGCGCAGACTCGGTCACTCGACGCGCGTTTTATTCGACGCGGTGACTGACCCGTCGTCGTCGTCGTCCTCACCGACCGCAGGTTTGGGTAAGCCGACCGAGTACCTCCAGTTCGATCTCGACGCGCTCAACCAGAGCGCGGCGAAGAACCCGAGCGGCAACGTGATCGGCAAGCTCAAAAAGGTGGACAACGCGCCGCAAGCGCGCACCATTGTGGTACGTCGGACGCACGAAAATTATTCCCGTCGTTTCCCGCGCTCGACCCGTCGCGTCGGCGCTCGCGCGGCGCGCGCCGTCGTAGATATGCTCGTCGAAACGCACCGTTCCGATCGATCCGTCCAAAGATATGGTGTGATATCCTCGAGCTCGAACGCGATTCGGTTCAGAGTGTTTGCCCATACTCTGGGTGTTCCAAGTTGGCGAGAGTGGAGACGGACCGACCGACTGACGCCTCGTTCGTTTGTTCTCGCAGCCGTACAACGAATCCTTCGACATCGACCGCTTCCGCGAGTGCGAACTCCTTCACTCCCGCTGGGCCATGCTCGGCCTCACGGGCGCCGCCGTCGCGGAAGCCGCCACGGGCATCTCCTGGGCGGACGCCGGTAAGGTTGAGCTCGAACAACCGCAGTACTTGGGCTTCCCGCTCCCGGGCCTCACCGTCGGTACCTTGACCTGGATCGAAGTCATCCTCATGGGCTACCTCGAGTTCGCGCGCTCTGCCGAGCTCGACCAAGACAAGCGATGCTACCCGGGCGGCGCCTTCGACCCGCTCGGCTACATCGCCAACGCCGACGCCGAGGAACAATTCCGCCTCAAGACTGCCGAGCTCAAGCACGGTCGTCTCGCAATGGTCGGCATGCTCATCATCTCCGCTGAAGCCGCCACCGGCCACGGCGTTCTCCCGTAAATTACCGCGCGTCTCGATATTTCAAAGCGTCGTCGGGCGTCGACGAGCCGGCTTTGCGCGCAAAGCTTCTCGTTCGTTCGTCGTTCGTCGATGATTTTTTTCAAATTTTGCGGCGATTTTCAAGGCGTCTAGGAGGAGACACTTTTCAAAAGACTCTTCTGCGCGAGTCTGTCTGTTATAGAACACATACCACCTTTAAACGTAACGTAACGTAACGAAACGCGTCTCGATTCGGTCTCGCTGCTCTTTGGAGGTTTTCGCCCGTGCAAATCTGGATGATTCTGTATGTGTATAAATCACACTGTTTACCCATACACATGCAGAATCACCCAGACGCACCGACCCGACCCGTTGAGACGGCACAGAGAGACGCGCGACGACGACGACGACGACGACGATGGCGATGGCGACGATGGCGACGACGGCGTGCGGACGATGGGCGTCGTCTCTCACCGCGAGCAGCAGCGGTGCGAGCGCGAGCGCGTGTTCGCGACGAGGGACGACGACGACGACGACGGTGTCGGTGTCGGTCCGAGCGAGGACGACGACGCGGGCGCGAAACGGATTCGCGGGCGACGCGACCGCGCGGTGGACGCGTCGACGCGATGCGGTGACGCGCGGAGGCGGGAAGCGGGTCGTCGTCGCGCTCGCGGAGGCGGATTCGGCGGATTCGGCGGCGTCGGCGGGTTCGGCGTCGACGCGCGCTCCGTACTACGTGAGCGTCCCGCTCGCGGCGGCGTACGCGGCGCTCGCGTACTCGTCGGCGTGTAACGCCTTTATGTGGACGCTCGATTTCGTCGATCCGATCATCCCGAGCCCGTTCGGATCGCTCGTGGGTAAGCTCGCGGTGGCGCTCGGGGCGACGACGCTCGCGGCGTTGAACTTTTACCCGCAAGCGAGACGGCAGTTGGGTCGGTGCGCGCGCGTCTTCGCCGACGGGGCTTCGAGCGAACAGCTCAAGGCGGACGCCGCGAAGTTTGGAGTTCTCGTCGCGATGAAGATGGGGTTTGAATTCGTCGCGTATTGGAAGGCTTTGACGTCGTTCACCCCGTGCACGGCGTCGCTCGAGCTCGCCGGGTACTACGGCGTCGCGTTCGTCGGCCACGCCGCGTTCATGGGCGCCGCGTCCAAAGTCATCGGCGCCGACGGTCAGACGGAAGTCGTCCCGGCGCCCGTTCGCAAGCTCATCGGTGGGTTCGATCTCGTCCTCGCGATGCTTTGTTTCGCCACGTCCAAGCTCGCCATGGCTGGAGCGTCCGCGCTCAGCGGCGTCTGCGGTTCGTCGTTTTTCATCCTCGCCCTCTACTTTACGTTTGAGGATAAAATCAAAGCCGCCGCCGCCGAGCGACGACGACGACGAAACGGCGACGACGACGACGCGTCGGCGTCTTCCGTCGTCACCCAGGCGTGAGCGCATGCATCGTTCACACCGCATCGACGCGTTGGATTCCGACCGGAGACATCACGTCACCACTAGCGACTCTCGTTTCATTCTTTTTATAATAATCAGCGTCTCATCCGCTTCACTTCCCGACGCCGCCCTTCATGCGTCCGCCGGGGCATTCGTCGTCATCGCTCGCGATCGCCCGACGAATCCGTCGCGCGCTCACCGATGCCCTCTTCGCCCCGTTTCGCGCGTACACCGCCTCGTCGTCGAAACCAACAGAAACCTTTGTGTTACCACCGGTGCGCGTCGCGTACGACGTCGACGACGCCGAGCGCGCGCTCCGCGACGCCGGGTTCGACGAGCGCCCCGGGGACGGCGACGAACCGTCGCTCGTGGGGTTCGACGTCGAGACGCGACCGAACTTCACCGGGAAGACTGGGAAAAACCCCCCGGCGTTGGTGCAAGTGGCCAACGCGCGCGCGGCGGTGCTCGTGCACTTGGCGTCCATGCGACCGTCGGTTCCGCCGACGCTCCGGGCGATGTGCGCGGACGCTCGGACGCTGTTCGTCGGTACCGGCGTGGCGGTGGACATGAAGGACGTGGAGACTTGGCTCGGGGTAAAGTGCGATGGGTTCGTGGACACGGGCGTCGTCGCGAGGACGTACGGGCACAAGAGGTTTGGGTTGAAGGCGACGAGCGCGTATTACGGATACGCGGCGGATAAACCAAAGTCGACGCAGACGTCCAACTGGGAAAAGGCGCCGCTGGATGAGAAACAGATCACGTACGGAGCGGAGGATGCGGCGTTGGGGTTGTGGGTGCTCAAGGCGATGTACGCGGAACACGGAGGAGGAGCGGACGGATGCGGATTGAACGCGTGGGCCGAGGCGTTCGCCGGGGCGACTTCTCCCGAAGAGGCGTGGAGGAAAAACAAGGATAACATGCCCGAGGTGGTGGTTAAAGCGTTTAAAAAGTTTCGAGAGGTTGAGAAGGCTGAATCTCGGGAGGTTTGGGTGACTAAAAAGCATAAAAAAGCGCTCGGTGTCATTGAACGCGTTTGGGCGGGCGCGTCGCATCCGGTGCAAGCGGCGCACGCGTTGGCGGATCTCTTGCGCTCGCCGAAATCGGGTAAACGCGCCGTGGCGTGGTCTCCCGGTGGGAAAACCGAACCCAAATCTCCCGAAGCGGACGGGATGTTTCGAGTTCGACTGAAATTCGGGTCGAGGGGGATGGAGTCCAACGGTCAAGGGTTGAGTTTTAAAGCGGCAAAGTTGGAAGCGGCGAAGAACGCGTTCGACGCCATTCGCGCGTCGGGTGACAGCTCGACGTGGCTCAAGGATGAGCTCGAGCTCGTGTTCGACAAGTGAGCGGTGAGTCGTAGTCAGTGTTAGTAGTAGCGCGTAGTTCGTATGCGAGTAGTATAGTCTGTAGTAGAGTTACAAAATCGAGTCGTCCGCGCCCGGGTTTCCGTAAACCATCGGTTGTCCACCCGGCTGTTGGAAAACCGGACCCGGGGGAACGCCGGGTGCTGATGCGGTCGTTGACATCTGTTGTTGTCGTGTGACTCCAGAGAAAGATGCACCGCCGTCCATCGTCTTGCGCGTCACCTCGTCGTACACGGCGACGATTTCCGGCTTGGTAATCTTATTTTGATCCTTGTCGCGCGCGTAGCAGATGAAGACGGCGTCGACGCAAACCAACAAGACGTTAAAGAGGAAGGACAAGACGAGCAAACCGACGAAAGCGGCGACGAAACCGACGACGGACGCTTCTTCTTCATCCAGACTTCCAACCAGGCGAACCGAGACGCCGACGGCGACGCCGTAAGCGACGGAAAAGATGATGGAAGCCATCGCCAGAATCATTTCAGGCAGCCACCAGACTCTCACGGCGCTCAAAAAGTTGTCCTTCAACAGACGCGTCACCTCGCGACCAGCGTCGCAGAGCGCCTCGCCCGTGATGGCGCACTGAATCGTTGCGAATTTCGTCACTGTTTCGATGATTTCGGCGAGGCAATCCATGACGGCGGTGACGAGACATGCCAAAATGGCCATCACGCCTCTCGATTCACGACGAGCGCGTTCATTCAAGTTTCTCAAAATTTGCACCCCGGCGAGCACCAAGCCACCAAAGGCTAAAGAGCCGAAACTCGCACCGAAGGCGTGGCCGACGAATTCCTTCGTAGTCCCGACGAATCGCGTCGTTCCGACTGGGGCAAAGTACCAGCGAGAGATGGAGCCGCCGATGACAAAGGTTCGCATCTCCGCCGCAACCATTTGGGTCCAGAGCAGCGTAAACATCACGAGGATGACGTAAGGGGGCACCCAACCGTCTGGGCGCCACCTGCAACACGGCACCGGGATGGGCGACCCGTTCGCGTCGTACTCGTCTGGGTTGAAACACTGCCCGTTTTGATACACGGCCCAATCGTTCGCCACGACGGCGCCGTTGTACCAAGCTTCCATGATGCAAAACACAAAGAATAACAGCGCGACGGCGGACCCGATGCCCGCCAAGACGCTCGTCGTCACCAAGTGGGGGTTATCTCTCAGCGCCGTGGACGCGGCGCCGAGAAGCTTTGCCACCAACTCGACCCGGTCTCGCGTCGCCCGCATCCAATACGCAAACGCCGCCGCGAAGAGCGCAAACAAAACACCCGGAAAGATGAGCTTCTCGGCGAAAAACATCACCGACAAGACAACCATCGACGCGCACTTGACGTAAATCATCGCCCACGTCGCCTCTCGCGGTTTCGATTGGAAAAACTTCAACGTCGCCCAACCGATGAGCACCGCTCCGAACGCCGCCAGCGTCATGTACCCTCGGCAGTGTTCAAACGCCGCACCGAACGCCGTATCCGAATCCGGAGCGTCCTCATCCTCTCCTTCCGACGTCAACAGCGTCCTCCGCACCGCCGCCGCGCCGGTGTTCGCGTCGTGACACGTCCCCCACGCGTTCAACGTCTCCGGCCTCGACAGTTCCCTCGCGTCCCTCGACGCCGAACCGATCGCCGAGAGCCCGATGATCGCCGTCAAAACGTTCGTGATCGCGAACGCGTATTTCCACGTCGCGTCCCTCGTCGGTCGGCTCTCCTCCGGTGTCGTCCGTCCTTCGTCCGCGCCGGCGCCGCCGCTGTTCGTCGAAAACGCGTTTCCTCGGTCGTCTCGTAGCATCAGCTCTCGATCGTCATCCTCTTCGTCGTTCGTCGCCAACGGCGTCCACGGCGTCTTGCTCGACATGTCCGTGCGTGCGTCGGCGTCGCGTCGACGACCGTCGATCCGTGCGCGCGTCGGCTTCGCGCGGACGCGTCGGCGTTTGCCGTCGGCGACGGGAGATCCATGGAATTCGACGACATGTTGCCACGTGGCACCAAGAGGTGGGTGGATGGGTGCCAACAATTAACTTAACTGTTCGAGTCGGTCGTCGTCGCCCGAGTACCGAACGAGACGCCGTTTGGTGCTACATGCTACGCGGTGCTAGACTATATTGATGTACACGGAGCGAGCGGTTGACTCCTCCGAGGCTAGGCGGACTCGGACCCGCGGTACGAAGGATGCCTTCCGAGGAGACTCTCGGATTCGCTCTCTGAAGGCGCGTCGGCGTTGGATGAAAGAATCTCTCTCACGGCGGCGTTATCGAGCGCCTTGGCGCGGTTAAAGGCTAAGAAACCGACGACGGCGATGGCGTATCCAATCATCTCGAGCTTTGAGACTTGGTCGCCGTAAATGATGACGGCGGCGGCGATGACGACGACGTTTTTGAGTTGAGACATGGTTTTCACCATGAGCGACCCGGCGTGCTTGACGACGCCGAGGCAGACGTAATTGACGGCGAAACCAAAGGTGGCGCACACGAGCAGGAGGTACCAGTACTCTCGCATCGTCTCGGTGTTGCCAGATTTAAAAACCTCGTCGCGCTCGAATATAAAGCTGAGCAATATGAGAAACACGAGCGTCGCCGGGGAGAAGTAGTACATGCCGTTGAAGAGGGAAAACTTGCGATTGGCGATGAGATACTGCACGCCAACGCTTCGAAACGCCTCTGAAACCTCCGCGACGAGCATGCACGCCAACCCGAACAACGTCATGTGCGCCTCGCCGTACGCGGCGAGGAAACACCCACCGGTGACGACGCCGAGCGTAATTAAAATCCTCGCGCTCCATCGATCCAATCCAAACGCCACGAGCGTAAAGTACGTCACCACGGGCGCGAACGCCTTGAGCATTTGTATAAAACTCAACGACAAGTACGAATACGCCACGTTCGCCGCCGACAGACTCAACGCCGTGCACGCCCCAATGGGTAAAATGTTCGCGACCCACTCCCCGAGCGTCAACTCGTGGCTCAGTTTCGTCCACCCGACGCGCGCCGCGAGCGCCGATGCGCCCCACCCGAACCACGACCCCAACGAGCTCACGAATATCGGGCAATTGAGCGACGTTTCCGTGATGAGGTGTTTATTCGCCAGTATCAATACCGTGGCAAAGACCAAGTACGCCGCGCTGTGCGCCGCCGCGTACAGCGACGCGTTCGGGCCGTACGTGCTCAGCTCCATTCCTCGTTGGGTGTTGTGCGACAAAAAATCTAATGAATCGAATGCGCGAGCGCCCGTCTCGTCGTCTTCCTCTGACTGCTGAAAAAACTAAACCCCGAGCGAACGCGACGGTACTTGTATCGCTCCGCGCGTCGGCCGCCTCGCCACCGATCGCGCGCTCGGCGTCGCAGGCTGACGCGCGCGCGGTGCACGAATGCGATTTCACATGACATCTTTGTCAAGTTCCAAAATCCATACTGTTTACACATACAAACCTTTTCGGGAAAAGGGCGCTCGAGCTCCAAGAGGGGCGCTCCGTTCGTCGCGCGCCTTCAAAGATGCGCGCGTCGTCGTCGTCGTCATCGGTGCGAACGACGGCCGGTTCGTCGTCGATAACGACGAATTATCGCGTCGTCGGTGGTCCCCGCGCGTCGCTCGGTGGTCCTCGTCGCGGTCGCGCGTCTAAACGCGTCGAGTTGAGCGACGCGCCGCCGCCACTGATGATGACGATGAGAAGGAGACTTGTGACGACGACGGCGTGGACGACGCACCGCGTAGGGGGGGTTTGTTTGCATCGCGATGGTGAGCGACGCGAGCGGTGGACCGCGGTGTCGGCGACGCGGGCGTGGACGGCACACGCGACGGGTGACGCGACAAAGGTGCGCGCGCGCTTTTTTTGTGAATGGTTTTTGTTTCTTCTTCTTCTCGTGACGACGAGACGATGATTGGAATCGAGAACGAACGAAGGAACGCCGATGATGTACAATTACTGCGTTATCTTCCTTATTAGAGCACCGCGAGTGGCCTTTCGGGGTCTCGGCGCGGAGCAACCTGTGAGGCAAACAAAACACTTTTGAGGCGTTCGTTCGTTCGTTTCTTTGTGGAAACATCGTCCAATTTTTCTCATCGTTTCTCTTTCTTCTTCCTCTATGATGTACTGACGCGTTCACGCGAACGAACGGACGACGTCCGACGTTCGTTACTCGCAATCGCAGAGTGACGGCGTACACGAAAAGGTTCGAGCGGCGCTCTCAAATTTGGGTTTTGGCGCGCTCACGGAGATTCAAGAGGCGGCGGTGCCCGTCGTCTCGTCCGGGTCCGACGTCGTCATCGCCGCGGAGACTGGCAGTGGGAAAACGTTGAGTTATTTAATTCCCATTTGGAGCAACTTGTTACGCGAAGGCTCGAGCGGGGTGGATGACGAATCGGGAAGCCGAGCCACGGGGGCTTTGATTTTGTGTCCGAACGCGACGCTGTGCGAACAAGTGGCGCGCGTCGCCGATTCCCTCGTCGACGCGTCCACAGGCGAGCCGTTGCTTCGCACGCACGCGTTGACGCCCGATACTGGAATTCCGTTCAACGCGCCGGATGTGTACGTCACGACGCCGGCGCGCGCCATGGATGATTTATTGCGCTTTCGCGAAGGCGCTTGGAGGAGAGGATCGTTCGCGCCCGTCGCGCGCACGCTTCGACACGTCGTTTTCGACGAGGCGGACATGCTCTTCAGCGGTGGATACCTCAAGCCACTGCGTGCATGCTTTGACGTGCTGTACCGGGAAGAAAAACTCGCGAGCGAAGGGTTTTTCCTCCAGGGTAGCCAAGACGCCGCTCCGGAGTGGGAGGGCGACGCCGAACGCGACGAGTCGTCATACGATAGAGATTGGAGAAAAGATCATCACGAAACACGCGACCGACGTCGCGGTCCGGCGCTTGGGGGTAAAGGACGCGTGGGTCTCGGTGAAGGTCGCGATTTTAGGCGACAGTACGTCTTTGCCGCGGCGACGGTGATGAGCAACGGGAAAAAGACACCCGGGGCGATGATTAAATACGGCTTTCCGGACGCCGAGTGGATCGAGGGCCGGCGTCTGCACCGATCTGTGGCGAGCGTCAACCAAACCTGGATCGACGTCACGATGGATACTCGCGCGATGGAACTCGCCCGAGCCGTCGGACTGGCGATGGATGGCGACGAAGAACCGACGTCGACAGAAAAGACTATGGTTTTCGTCAACGCGGCGTCCGCCGCGGATGAAATCGCCAGAGAGTTCAACGCGCTCAATTTACGCGCCGCCGCTTTCCACGCCGACATGAGCAACACCGAACGTTCCATGCGTCTCAAAGATTTCGCCGACGGCGTCATCACCGCTCTCGTCTGCACCGACAGCGCCGCTCGCGGCGTCGACATTCCCGGCGTCACGCACGTCGTCCAGGCTGAATTCGCCGGCAACGCCGTCGATTACCTCCACCGCATCGGTCGCACCGCGCGCGCCGGCGCCGCTGGTCGCGTCACAAATCTCTGTCTACCCACCACCGCCAATCTCGTTCGCGCCGTTCGCGACGCCGAGGCTCAGGGATCGTCCATTGAAGGCGCGTTTTCCCGCAAGCGCAGCTTTACCAAGAAGCACAAAAAGTACGGCGAGTCGCGAAAGGGCGTCGCCGATCTCTCCAGGCGCGGTCAAAAGTCCGGCCGGCGCCATCGTCGCGACGACGCGTGATCAAACCGCGCACGCGTGCGCTCATAGAACGTTTAGACCCTTCTTTCTGTTGTACATTAAACGCATCATTTGTCGCCGTCAAAACTCTGCTTCGCGTCGTTGCTCTTTTTTGAACAAGATGCACTCACGAATGCGCCCAAAACGACACACCTCGATCGTCATGGCGGTCGCGACGCACGGAACTCGCGCCGCGGCCGACGACGACGATGAAGACGCGGACGATATCGACGTCGCGTCGCTTCCGATGGGTGACGTACCGGTGCGTGAGGACAGACAGCTCGTGACTTTTTTGAAAAAAACAAGATGACTGAACGACTGACGACGACGACGACGACGACGACGACGACGCGTAGGCACTGGAGGCGCGAAGGGACGCGTTGACGCGTTTGCGGCGTCGGTTGATTGAACGTTTGCGCGCGTGTGATGCGAAAGTGGGTGAGGGGGAGGAGGAGGACGACGGCGGACGCGCGGCGTGGGCGAGTTTGTTACCGACGACGACGCGGCGCGAGGAGGAAACGGAAGACGACGACGTCTTCGTGCGCGAGGAGACGATGCGCACGGAATCTGCGGGGTACGATGCGTACGGTGATGGCACGGAGGATGTGCCGGTTCGGTCGTTATCGCCGAGAGCAGAGTACGAGGCGGCGTTGGCGGTGGTGCACGCGCCGACGATGCCGGCGAGTTTGCCGCCGGCGTCGGCGGATAGAGGACAATCTATTCCGACGTTCGAGGACGACGAGCACGCGGTGGGTTCACACGAGCGAGAGATGCCGCTCGAAGAGCCTCGAGCGGCGGCGATGACGTCGTCGATTCCGTTTGAAGCGAACGAAGAGTCTCAAATGGAAATGGCGACGATGGAAGCCGCGCCAGCGGGTAGCGACAGCGGACGCAGACGCACGACGACGGGTTCGGTATCCGGACGCAAGCGTTCTCGCATCAATGAAACCCCGTCGGTGGCGGCACCAGTAGAAGATGCGGAGGGGCGGAACACCGAAGAGTGCGCGGGGAGAAGTCTTCTTCCCGCGTCGGCGGGGAAAGCGCTTCGGTTTAGCGTGGACGCGAGTCTGAGTTTGAACGACGACGATTTACTCGCCGCCGCGGAGGCGCACGAAGCGTCGACGCGGGCAGTCAATGCGGTGCCAACGTCGCGTTCGCGATACGAGTGCACTTTGGACGTGCGAGTTCGCGATGGGACGTGTGCGAGCGTCGTTTTCGCCAAGCAGCGATTGGGCGTCGTCGTCCAAGCCAAAGAGGCAAAGGAGTGGGTCGATGTCTTGGTCTTTTCGATGGATGAAGGCGGAAGCGCGCCGAGACTCGTCGGTTCGTGCGTCGTGCACGCGTCGGGCGCGTCTCGTCGGCGCACGAGTCGCCGACGGTCGTCCCTCGGAGCCGCCGCGAGCGGCGCTCCAGACGCGCGAGCGATTCGATTGAGTCCGTCGGGCGCGTTCGTCTTCGCGCCGGGCGCGTCGGACGGCGTTCGCATTCTTTCCGTGACGTTCCGAGACGATGAAAACGACGACGGCGCGTCTGACGCGCGTCTTACGTCGCCGTCATCGACGTCGACAAAGAAGAAATCGAAACGTCAGAAGCGGTCGACGTCGAGCGAAGTCGCTCGTCTCGAGTGCAGTTTCAAGGTGGAGCGCGCGGCGACGTGGACGCGCGGCGACGAATTCTTTCTAGGCGCAGCGGGAGCCGACGGGCGGTGCGTCGTTTGGTCGTGGAGCACCACCAACTCTAACGACGGCGACGACGCGTTCATCCGCAACGAACCATCCGCGCGCGTGGATTTCGCACCAGTCTTGTTTAGAGGCGTCGCGCCCAATCCCGGATCGGTGACCAATTTGAGCTGGATCTCCAGCGCCGAATCGACGGCGTCCCCGCGTCTTCTCGGCGTCATCGACGACGGGCTCGCGTGCGTTTGGAACGTTGAGAAGAAGACGTGCGAACGCGTGTGTTTTACCGCGGATCATCGCATCGAGCGTCTCTTGCCCGTGCGTTACGACGGATGCGAGCCGACGAGCGACGACGACACCAAAGCGCCGATTCCCGCGCTCGCGCTCACGCACGCAAAGGAACGCAAAGGACCAGAGATGGTTTCTGAGAGTTCATCGAGCGATGGTTCCGAAGATTTCATCGTCAAACCTCCGCGCGTGCGCGCGGCGTTGGTTCGAGCGCACGGAGTATCCATCGGCGCGCCGCTCTTCCCGGCTGAAGCGTTCGATTCCGTCGCGACGCTCGATTACGATTCCACCACGGCGTGTGTCGGCACTCACGACGGCTCTCTCATCATCTGGGACATAGATTCGGGTAAAATCTTACACGAGGCGCGAATCGCAGACGACGACGACGACGATGCTGCCGACGACGACGTCACTGAGAGCGTTTCATCCGTCGCGTGCCGAGCCGACGTTCTCGTCGCCGCCGCGGCGGGCAATCGAACGCGAGTCTTTCGCCGTAGAAATATGACAACGACCGACCGATGAACGAACGAACGATACGATTTGTAAGCTAGCAATTTAGACAATAGAATTACACCCACGACGAACGAACGAACGAACGAACGAACGAATAAACAAACAAACTCGCCCTCGTTCGCGACGCTCGACTTGAAACTTTTACCAATTCGGCTTTCTCCCCGGGTGTAACCGAGCGCCGCTCGTCTCCGAGTCCATGTACGCCATCTTTGCCTTATCCTTCAACCAGTACTTATCCGTACGCGTCGGTTGATCCCAGTTATCCTTCCTACGCGTCGGTAAACGTCTCGTCAGTCAGTCAAACCCTCACTCGATCCGCGTCCTCATCCCCGCCCCGTTCGCGACGACGACGAAAACGACGACGACGACGACGACGACGCGAAACAAAAAACATCACGACCGCGGTTCCCCGTATCCGCGTCCACGCGCCGTCCGCGTCTACGCGCCGTCCGAACGAAACGATGCTCGTTTTCGATCAAACGCTCGTTTCCCATTCCGTTCTCGCGCCCGCGCCCGCGCGAACCCGCCTCTTTACCGCGCGCGAGAGAAAGTAAGATGACCCCCACGGGTCGGACGCACGTTTTTTCACACTTATCCGTCATCGCCGTCAGGTGCGTCTCCAGCGCCGCGTCTCGCGCCGCGCCGTCGGGTATTCCGCTCGCGATCCAACGCGTGAGGAAACCCATTGCGCGTCGAATTGTGACGTACATTCGTATGGGTTTTTAGTGTACCTGTAGTACCCGGTTGTTCATCGATGCATCGATGCGCGCATCACGCGATAAGACGCGTCGCTCGCGAGACGCCGACGCGCGCGCGCGATCGCGCGGACGATGGAGACGGCGTTATCGCCGTCGGTGTCGCGGGACGCTCGCGCGCGGGCGCTGCGGACGCTCGCGGGAGGCGCGAGCGGGAGTCATCGTCAACAACATGGCGAAGACGCATCGACCGCTCGAGACGCTTCCGCCATCGACGTCGTCGACGCGGACGTCGACGCGATACGGCGGACGTT
>Ga0255780_10003528_pt1 | contig 13649 bp, 8 predicted proteins | sample 071ome_32_FD_179978 | JGI IMG/M metagenome (GOLD analysis project Ga0255780, IMG submission 179978) | Coastal salt marsh microbial communities from the Groves Creek Marsh, Skidaway Island, Georgia - 071405AT metaG (version 2) | ecosystem: Environmental > Aquatic > Marine > Intertidal zone > Salt... | reverse complement strand
CTGCTCATGTCGATGGCGATGATGGGCGCTGCCTACCTCGTTCGTGACGAGCGAATGGAAAATTTGCTCTGGGAGTTTGGAGGTGAAGAAGAATGATCGACCCGGCATGGGTATCAGGCCTCTCCGCTCTCCTCTTCGTCATCGGCCTTGCAGGCGCCTTCACCCGCAAGAACGCCATCATCGTCCTCATGTGCATTGAATTGATGCTCAACGCTGCGAACATGCAATTCGCCGCCGCCGCCGTTCATCACGGCGACACGACCGGGTGGGTTTACACGATTTTCGCCATCGCCATCGCTGCGAGCGAAGTGGCCATTGGCTTGGCCATCTTCCTCGCCATGTACGGCCAACACGAATCGATTACGCTGGACGACGTGAACGTCCTGAAGAACTGAGGTGAAAGAATGGCAGGTACAGGCAGTTCAGAAATCGTTCACAGCACGGCGGCGCAATATGCGCCCTACATTCTTCTTCTCCCCATGTTGGCCTTCCCGGTGATTTTGTTCCTCGGGAAAATGTACAACGGCAACAAGATGTGGAAAGAGACCCTGAAGGAAGGCGGCCTGATTGCGCTGCCCGTCATGGGCGCCAGTTTGGCGCTCTCTCTTTGGCTCATCAGCGACTTCATCGGTGCATACGGGGGCGTCAAGGAACTCTCCGATTGGACCTGGTTTACCTCGAGCATGTGGAACTCGGGCGTGGTGACGACGGAGATCACCTTTGGCTTCGGCGTCCACATTGACCACATCACGGTGATGCTGCTGTTCATCGCCTCCTTCCTGTGTTTGCTCATCAACACCTTCGCCATCGGTTACATGAACACCGACCCCATCAACGATAACCGCAACCACCGCTTCTACGCTGAGTTCGTGCTCTTCTGTTCGGGTATGCTCGGCATGGTGCTCGCCGATTCGTTCCTCTGGTTGTTCATCTTCTGGGAATTGATGGGTCTGTGTTCCTACTTGCTCATCGGGTTCTACTACGAACGCCCCAGTGCTGCCTACGCTGCCAAGAAGGCCTTCCTCACCACCCGTGTGGGCGACGTCTTCCTCATGGTCGGTCTCGCCGTTCTGTGGGACCTCTTTGGCTCCCTCGATTATGCGGTCGTGTTCAACGAATACAACATCGACAAAGTCGCCGCTTCCAACCCCGGTACCCTCGCTTGGGCGCTCGGCTTGATGTTCATCGGTGCGGTAGGCAAGTCGGCGCAATTCCCGCTCCACGTGTGGCTGCCCGACGCCATGGAAGGCCCAACCCCTGTTTCTGCGCTCATTCACGCAGCCACCATGGTCAACGCCGGTTTGTACCTCGTCGCACGAATGTTCCCCTTCTTTGGCGCCGAGTCCATGCACGGGGAGCTCGCCGATTTGGCCTTCATCATCGCCGCCATCGGCGGAACCACAGCGGTCATGGCTGCAGCCATTGCCTTCGTCCAGCACGACCTCAAGAAGGTGCTTGCGTATTCCACGATGTCCCAATTGGCCTACATTTTCACCGGTCTCGGGGCCGCTCTGTACCTTGCCAACACCCTTCACTGGCACGAATACCTCGTTGACGGCACCAAGAACCCGGACTACTACGTCAACCACGCCATCGTTATCGTGGCCTTTGGTGCGGCGCTCTTCCACCTGTTCAACCACGCCATGGCCAAGGGCATGCTCTTCATGGCGAGCGGTGCGGTGATTCACGAGGTGCATCACGCTCACCACCACCTTCACCCGCACGACGACCACCACCACGAAGAGGACCCAAAGGAACTGCTCATGCTGGCGAACTACCTGATGGAAACCGGCCAATCCGTGTTCGGGTTCTTCAATTCCATCGACCTCGACCAGTCCGGCGAAGTCGACACGTACGAGTTCCAAAAAGCGCTCAAAGACGCCAACATCGCTGACCTCCCGCCTTGGGAAATGCAGGCGCTCATGAAGGCGCTCGACATGGACGGCAACGGACGCATCAACGTCCCCGAACTCGAACTCACCCTCGGCCGAGTTCACCTCGCCTCCCTCGCTGGCGACGATGACCACCACGACCATCACGACGAGTTTGACGCCCAATCCATGGAGAACATGGGCGGATTGGCTTCCAAGATGCCGCTCACCGCCACCGCCATGCTCGTCGGCTCCCTGTCGATCATGGGTTTCCCGCTCATCGGTGGGTTCTGGTCCAAGGAAGGCATCATCGCCAACACCTGGCGTGTGGCCCTTGAGGATCCACGTTTCTTCTACCCCGCTTTGTGCGTTCTGCTCGGGGCCGGAATGACCGGCTTCTACATGTCCCGCATGTGGCTCAAGACCTTTGCCGGTTCACCGAAGACCGACGTTGCAGCGCACGTTCACCCCACCAACACGTGGATCAAGACGCCGCTGTTCATCCTGACCTTCGTCAGCCTCGCAGGCGTCATCTTCGCCAGCATGGGCTTCACGCATTGGGCTCCCGACATCGAATACGGTTTGATGTCCGACCACGGTGGTTTGTGGGGCGGCTTCCTCTACGAAATGGAGCACGTGTTCGCCAACGAGAAGATGTTCTTCTTCATCCTCACCTACGTCGCTCTGTTCATCGGTGCCGTTGTCGGTCCCGGATTGGCCCTTTCGTTGTACGGTGGAAAACTCGACGCTGGGGAAGAAGCCAAACCGTGGTTTGGGCCGGTTCTCGCTCTGAACGCCGCCATCAAGGGCCGTTACCATTGGGACAACTCGGCCTTCGGAAAATCCGGCTTCGCAACAGCGCTCGAAAACCGCTTGTATTTCGACCATTACTACGACATGGCGATGCTCAAAATCGTCGCAGCCTTCTCCAACAAGGCGGCCGAAGCCGATTCCAGCGTGATTGACGGCACCGTCAAGACCGTTGAGCGAACCTCGCAACAGCTCTCGACGTCCATTCGCTCGTTGACCACCGGTTCCGCACGGGACTACATTCTCATGGCGGCGTTGGGCACCTTGGTGCTCTTTGGCTTGATTTGGGGGGTGGTCGCTTGACGACCGACTGGATTTCGTTGCCCCTCGTGGGCATGCCGCTCATCAGCAGCATCGTCCTGTTGGCTTACGTGGCTTACGTTTCGCCTGCGGCTCGTGAGAAAATTGGACCCACTGTCCGGATGGCCACGCTCGTTCTTTCCTTGTTGATGCTCGTGTTGACCACGGCCATGTTCTTTGGCGACAATTACATCGAAGGAACGCTGGATTGGGCGAGTTTGTCGTTCGGTTCGTTCAACTACGAATTCCAGTACGACTGGATTGAGTCCTTGGGCATTCACTGGTCGGTTGGTATGGATGCTCTTTCCTTCCCGATGGTGTGGTTGACGACCTTCTTGTTGCCCATCACCATCGTGGCCACTTGGCACGAGAAGAACGCCGCCGTGTATTTCCCGCTGGTTCTCATGATGGGCGGTGCGCTCATCGGCGTCTTCGTTGCGCTTGACCTCTTCATGTTCTACGTGTTTTGGGAACTGACGTTGATTCCGATGTTCTTCCTCATTCTCAAGTGGGGTGGCTACGACCGAAAATACGCCTCTCAGAAGTTCTTCATCTACACCTTCACGGCCTCGGTCATCATGCTCCTCGGTTTGGTGACGGTCTACTTCCTCCAGCCCGAGAATTTGGCGCACGCAGGCACGTGGACGGGACGCACCTTTGACATCCCGACCCTCACGGCCCACGCACAATCCGCCAACGCCGGTGGCGAGTGGTTCCTCGGTGTTGGTCTGCAGAAGGTTCTCTTCGTGATGTTGATGATCGGTTTCCTCGTCAAGTTGCCCTCCGTCCCCTTCCACACCTGGCTGCCCGACGCTCACGTTCAGGCCCCCACCGGCGGCTCGATGCTCTTGGCCGGTGTGATGTTGAAGATGGGTGCGTACGGCATGTTCCGCTTGCCCTTGGCCTTGTTCCCCCACGCAGCCGAACACTTCCAATTCTGGCTGTTGGCCCTCGGCATGGTTTCCCTCGTGTGGGGAGCCGTGGTTTGTCTTGGTCAAACCAACCTCAAGAAAATGGTCGCTTATTCCTCGGTCTCTCACATGGGCGTGATTCTCATCGGCATCGCCACGATGCAACCGCTCGGTTGGGCTGCGGCCCTCTTCATGATGTTCGCCCACGGCATCATCAGCCCGATGCTCTTCGCCGTTTGCGGTGCGTTCAAGCACCACTACCACAGCATGGAGATCGGGGCCATGCGCGGCATGGCCAAACACTCACCTTGGCTTGCAACATCGATGATGTTCGGTTGGATGGCGTCCCTCGGCCTGCCGCTTTTGGCCGGCTTCGTGGCCGAGTTGATGATGTTCCTTGCTCTGTGGCATTTCATCGCCGCCGAAGGTTGGAGCGTGCTTTGGATGGTCGGTCCGGCTTTCGTGCTGGCCATCACCGCTGCGTATTACCTGTGGTCCATGCAACGCACCATCTTCGAAGGCGGTGAAGCCACCCAGCCCCCAGCAAGCCTCAACGGCCAACCCGTGCCAGACATCACCGATGCAGAAAAGTGGGCCATGGTCATCATGGCGGCCTTCACCATCCTGTTCGGTGTCATGCCTTGGATTGCGCTCGACATGATGAACGGATGGACGGTGGCGTTCTTTGAAACGCTCTTGATTCCCATCCTGACGGGAGGTGCCTGAAATGGAGAAAATTGAACCCTTTGGCGAAGGCTTTGTCTTGGCCTTGGCGCCCGAATTCGTCCTCGTCATCGGCCTGTTCACGCTCATGATCGTCCCCAACCTCGGGGATGCGAAATTCCGAATCCCGATGACCCAGGTTCGAATTCCTTGGTTCTTTGGCGGTAAGCGGGGGAAACTCGACAGCGACCCCCGTCTCCCCGGGCTCTTTGCAACGGTGTTCTTCTCCCTCGCTTTCCTCCTCACGGCGGTGTCCTTCGTCAACGGGATGAACCGCACTCAAATCGTCTCGGGCGACAACGTCATGTTGCAAGTCGACGAATTCAGCCGGATGTTTGAGCTCATCTTCTTCGGCGCTTTGGCTCTGGCGAGTGCAGCCTCGGTCAATCGCATTCCGGCCACGTCTCGAAACGACCGGAGTGCAAGCGGCTTGTACAACAACCGCCGCCAAGTGGACTTCTACGTTCTCTTGATGACCAGCGGTTTGGGCATGGCCGTCGTCGCTTTGGCGCAGGACCTCTTCTTGCTGTTCATCGGTTTGGAACTGGCGTCCTTCTCCACCTACGTGCTGGTCGCCTTCATGAAGGAAACGAAGGAAGGCACTGAAGCCGGTATGAAATACTTCATCGTTGGTTCGGTCGCTTCAGGTGTCGGACTTTACGGCCTTTCCCTGCTCTACCTTTGGTCCGGTTCGCTCCAGTTTTCCGAACTCGCAACGGCGTTTGCTGAAAACGGCATGGAGTCGCTCCCGCTCATCGCTCTTGGCATGCTCCTCGTCGGTTTCGGCTTCAAGGTCAGCGCCGCACCGTTCCACTTCGCCGCTCCAGATGCCTATGCAGGGGCGACGGCACCCGTTGCCGGTGTCCTCGCCACCGCCAGCAAGGCTATGGGTGTGCTTGGTTTGCTCCGCGTTTTGCTCATCGTTGCTTCTCCCGAGGCCACGGATGGAGCAGCGGTTTGGCTGGTCGCTCTTGCCGTCCTTTCGGTCGTCACCATGACCTGGGGCAACCTTGCGGCGCTCGGCTCAACCAACCCCAAGCGGATGTTGGCGTACTCCTCCGTCGCTCATGCTGGCTACATGATGGCTGCCATCGCCGCCATCGGGGCTCTCAACTGGGAAACCGACCACGTGGACTTGAGCAACGACGCCGCTTTGGTCGTCGTGACGGCGTTGATTTTCCACCTCACGGTGCTCGTCTGTTTCAAACTCGGTGCGTTCCTCGTGCTCTCGCTGCTCGAATCCGAAAAGGGCGGCCACACCCTCGAATCCTTGGGCGGTTTGGCGAAGCGAGACCCCTTCCTCGCCGTCGCCATGTTCATCTTCATGATGTCCCTTGCAGGTGTTCCACCGCTTTCGGGCTTCGTCTCGAAACTGCTCGTGATCATGGGCATCGTCAAGGTGGCGCTGGTCGACGTCACCGTCAGCAGCGACTTGGCGTTGGCGGACCTCCACTGGGTGTGGTACCTCGCCCTCGCCATGGTCATCAACTCGGCGATTTCGGTTTTCTACTACCTGCGTGTCGGTCTTGTGATGTACTTCCATGAACCCGAGGAAGGACGAGAAGGACCGTTGCCGGCTGGTGGACCCGTTCGGCTCGCCATTCTCGCCTGTTTGGTCACCACCGTCTTCTTCGGCGTCGGTGCAGGGCAACTCATCGCTCTCGCTGAATCCGCTGCCAACGCTTTGGTTGGCGCATGGTGAACATTGCAAGCCTTTCCCGGCGCTCGCTGGGTGATGACTTCAAGAAGGGTTGGCCGCTGGGAAGGTTAGGTGAGACTGGTTGGGTCGCAGATTTGAGGAAAAGGTGGACGCCGAAGAACTCGCCCGTCTCGAGAATCCTGAAGATGCAAGCGACGGTAAGATCCGTGTCAAAATGCCCAACAAGCGCGTCAACGAAATGTTTGCTCTCGCCCAGCAATTGCTCGGCGGCCGTCGCGTCACCGTTCTTTGCGAAGACGGCGAGACCCGTATGGCTCGCATTCCAGGGAAGATGCGACGCCGGCAATGGGTCCGAGAAGGTGATTTGATCATCGTTTGGCCTTGGGATTTCCAAGACTCGAAGGCCGATGTTAAGCATCGCTACACCAAGACCCAAGCCATGTACCTCTCTCGAAAAGGCGTCCTGCCCGACGACGTTGACATGTTTGGAATGGGAGCATCGATGGATGAAGACAGCGAACATGACGACCTCTTCGCTTTCGGCGATGCTGATGACGAAGAGCCGATGGACGAGGAGACCGTCGAAGACGGCGATGACCTCTTTGCCGACGACGATGATGACGACTTGTTCGCCGACGACGATGATGATGACGACGTGTCCGCCGATGAGGCACCCGAGGAACCTGCTGAGGGTTCGGCGGAACCTGAAGCTGAATCGGAAGATGTCCCTGAAGAATCTGCTGCGGTTGAGGAAGAGGCCTTTGACGACGACGATGACGACGATGACGAGGACATCGACGCCTTGTTTGCTTGATGCATGAGGTAGCGGCATGCGTGACGACGACTGGGATGAACTGTCCAGTCGGCCAACGAAGCGCAAGAAAGGGCGTCGGTCATCGTCCAAACGACCGAGCATCGAAGAATTGGATGCTGAGCACCATCGAGAAGAAGAAAACGCCTTTCTTCGCGACCTCGGTGAAGCGGGAGGGCGCTTTCAATGGATGAAAGAAAAGCGCTACAAGACCATGTTTCGAGACATCGAGTCCAAGATTCAAGGGGCTTTGGGTACGGGCGGCTACGATTGGGTCGACCGCCGTGTCTTTGACCAGGTTTTTGACCGACTCACGCTGATGGCGCTCTACAAACTGATGAAATCCGGGGTCATCGATACATTGGATTTTCCTGTGGCTCGCGGCAAAGAGGCCCACGTGTTCCACGGAACCGACATCAGCGGGCAACCGGTGGCCGTGAAAATTTTCCACACCTCAAATGCGGTCTTCAAGAACCTCATTCAGTACATCGAGGGCGACCCCCGATTCACCGGTCTCCGCCGAAAACACCGTGATTTGGTTGAGGTTTGGGTTCGCAAAGAGTACCGGAACATGAAGCGATTGGCTCGATGGGGTTTGGACGTCCCGAAAGCCTTGGGCGTTCACAAGAACGTCCTCGTGATGGAATATTTGGGCTCGGCGACCTCACCCTCTCCAAAGCTGCGCGAAGTTAACGTGGACGACGCTCAAGCGGTATACGACCGTTTGTTGAAGTTCCTCGCCGTGGCGTGGCAGAAGGCCGACCTCGTCCACGGCGACTTTTCACCTTACAACATTCTCTGGCACGACGGCCAGCCTTGGGTCATCGACGTTGGCCAGGGCGTTGTGGAAAGCCACCCAAAGGCTCAGGAGTTTTTGGTTCGTGACGTCACTCGGCTGGTTGAATGGGGTGAAAAAGAAGGGCTTCCGGTTACGCTCGCTGAAGCGATGTACGACGTGCTCAACATGAATCTTGACGACGTTGAACAGCGCTTCGAAGACGAAGCGTGATCATTCTTCTTCCCATTGAATGGCTTCGTCCTCGGCGAGTTCCATCATGTTCGCAACGGCTTCCTCGTCTTCCGGGTCAACCTGAGCCGCTCGCATCCGCCGGTCCCTTCGGTTGGAGACCTCGCTGAGGCCAGGAACCAAATCTTCGAAACCGCCAAGGTTGGGGCGGGCTTCTTCGCGCTCTTCGTAAACCTCCAAGGAGCGAGATTCCAAGCGTGCTTGTTTGCGGTCCCGTTCAAGAAATCCGATGACGCTGCCGTGTTCCGAGCCCCCCGCAAGCATTTCGATGGCTTGGCGGGCAGAGAGCAGGCCACTCTCTTCGCCAACGAGCACGACCGTTGAATTGTAAATGCTGATTTGGGTCTGGGTTAATTGTTCGATCAGTTTTCGAATTTTTCCTTGGCGCCCAATGATTCGGGCACGGATGCGGCGCTGTTGATTGGACCGCTTGCCGACGTATTCCCGGAGGTCAACGAGTTCGAAGTAATGGTCGTCATCGAGCAGACGAATGGCGGCATCGGGAGCCATCCCCCGACCGATGGCTTTGACCACATCAGGGAGTTTCATGGCCTTCACGGGGTCGTAGGTTCCCACCTCGCCCCACTCGACTTCGATGTCGCCGGTGGTGGAGTCGATGATGAATTTCTGGCACCCCGCAGCGTTGCGAATCGCTTTGCTCGTCGCTCCCTTGGCACCGATGATGACCGCAATGCGGTCCTTGGGTACACGAGCGAGCGACTGGCGCATGGTCGGCCGTGCGGCCCACCACTTTTCAATCCCTTGTCTTGCGTTGGAGCAGGGAGAGGCCGAAGCCGACGAGCAGCACGAGCAGCAAGGACGGTGCAAAGGACGGAACAAGTCCGGGGTCGTCCAACGAAGCCCCCGTAACCACGAGGTAATTGTTGTTGTTTCCTTCATCGTACTCGTCGATGACATTGGCAAAGTCGATGACCAAACGGAGGTCAAATTGCCCCGCTCTGGGAACCGTGTACTGCCAAACGATGGTTTCCGAACTGTTGGACAGGGTTCCAGCGGGGAGGTTCCGGGTTTCCATCACCGTCCAATCCACGCTTGCGGTTCGGTCGGCTGGAGCGGTTTCCAAACGAACGATGACGCTGCCGCCGTAGTCCTGATTGGATTCCAAGACGCTCGTCACCGTGACGTTCCCCGTCTGTTCGCCGGGGCGAACGATGATGCGGTCCACGTTGGTCTCGCTGATGTTCCAATACAAGTCCAGCCCCGGAAGGATTTGGAACGACGAGGCGTCCGTGGTGAACGAGTTGCCGGCTTGGTCCACGAGAACGGCCCGGAGCATCAGGTGTTGCCGAGACTTGGTCGCCCAGCTTGACAGCCCCACTTGGCCTGAGAGTCCGTTCACGCCCATGTTCAACCAACGGCCCGAGAGGTCAGGGGTTTGACCCACGCCGTTGGAATCAAAACCGTACTGAAGGTAGGATGAACCGTTGTCGATGCCCGATTCGGTGTCCTCGGCATGGAAGACGATGCCCGCAGCCCCGATGCGGCTGGTCGTCAATTCGTCCACGGACCACGACAGGCCGACCGGCGCGGTCTCGTCAACGCGCAACTGCACGGTGGTGTTTGCACCGATGTTGCCCACCCTGTCAACCGCACGAAGCGTCAGGTCATGGACCCCCTCATCGAGGGTGAAGGTGACGCTATCGGCGGTGGTTGACGTCCAGGCGTTGGTTCCCAGTGCGTACTGCACGCTCGCCACCCCGGAGCCTTGGCCGTCGGTGGCCGCCGTGTTGAGGCCGCTGACCGTGACCGTGGTTGATTGCTGCCATGCCGATCCGTCGCCAACCGTCACGGTGCCGACGGTCGGTCCGGTGCGATCGATTCCAACAAACATCGTGGTCGTGGCGGAAAGTCCCGAACGATCGTACACCGTGAGTCGTGGCGACCACGTTCCCTCGCTCATGCTTCCGCTGCTCCAATCCCATCCGTAGGCAAGGCTGGTTGGCCCGTCTTTGGCCGGTGCGCCAGGGCCGGGAACGTTGGTGAGCGTGGCTTCCTTCAGGTCGTCATCGCTGGCGCCCCATCGGAAGGAAAGCGCCTCTCCGGTACCGATGTTGAACCAGGCTCGGTCAGCGAGGCTCGTCCCCGTTCCTGCGTCAGGGTTGAGAACGGTGAACGCGGTGATGACCGGGACTTGATTGACGATGTTGAACCAATCCGTCGTCGTGACGGCGAAACTTTCGCTGTCGCTGTCCCACCCCGAGGCTCGCAACTTGTAGGTGTCGTTGGTGTGGGCGGTGCTGTCAAAGGGGTAGATCCAGGGCGAAGACGACAAGTTGGCGACCTCGGTCCAGGTTGATTCGTCGGACGAGAGCTCGATGAGCAAGGAATCAAGCGTGCCGTTTCCGCTGATGGAAAACGACAGGGCCTTCGAACCTTTGACATCGTCGTCAAGGGTCGGTCCGTTCGAGAAGGCGATGCTCAATCCGGATGGACTGGAGGAAAAAACGACCGATTCGGAGGGGAATGCATTCTTTTCAGCATCGGGGGCAGGAGCCGAAAGCGGGACCAATGCACAGAGCATGATGGCGCAGAGCCAAACCGCCAGCGTCCCCCTGCCCATGTGCTCCCCACGCCCACGGACTGCCTTCAAGTCTCCCCTTTCTTCGGGGGGAAACGGGGCATCCAACCTGCTTCTTCGCACGCAACCAAGCCTCCCAGCATGGGTCTCTTTCCGTCGTCTTTGGAGATGGGTTCAAGTGCTTTGCACGCTCTAAGGGGTTCATGGAGCGAAGGACCAACGCTGCGCTCATCCTTTGCTTGGTGCTTGTGAGCCTGATGCCTCTTCCCGCCCATGCGGCAAACAGCAACGGCGTTGAAGCCACGGCGGCCCAGATGTCGTTCTCTCCTTCCATTCCCAAGATGGGCGGCTCGGTGGACGTGTCGCTGATGCTCTCCAACTCCGGTGGGACCAATGCTCAGGTTGACGTCACCTTTTATCGAGACAACATCACGAACACGAACCGTTTGAAATTCGAGCAGGTCGAAATTCCTCCGGGCGAATTTGTCACCGTGACCGCCACATGGCCCAGTCTTCCGTACGGTACGCAAACGGTGTGGGTGGAATGGCTTGCAAACGGCGATCCCACCGGGGCCAAAGTCTCGAAGTCGTTCCTCGTCGAAGGTTTGCCGAACTTAAAGGTGGCTTCCCTTGAAGTCGGTGACGGTTCAACCGTCTTTTCGGGGGACGCCCTGCCCGTGGGCGTTCTGGTGGAAAACTCGGGTCCTGCAAACGCCAATGCGTCGACGTTGTTGCTCCACGTTCCCGGTGCAGCCGATGCCGAGTTGAACGTACCCGCCTTGACTTCGGGTCAATCGGCGTGGGTCAACAGTTCGGTCGTGGCGCCGAGCAGCGGCGTTCACCTGATCAACGTTAGCGTTGACGCCTACAACATCGTTCAAGAGGCGTCCGAAAGCGACAACAGGGGCAGCGCGGAACTCGTGGTCTCCACTCGCATGGATTTGAGTTTCAAGGACGACCTGACGGTCACCAGCCAACCGGGCGACCTTGAAGGCCCGTGGACCGTTGAAGGCGTGTTGGTGCGAACCAACGGCACCGGACCGGCCACGGTTCCCCTGTGGTTGCAAATCGCCAACCCCTCAGGGGGACTGATCACCAGCCCCCCGTTCACGGTGAACTTTTCCGGCATGGGGTACAGCGAACAAGCGTTCAGCGTTGAACTCGACTCCAACGCCTTGGGCTCGCTACCCGACGGCGATCACGTGGTGGTGGCGAAGGTCAACCCCTTCAACGAACCCGGGCTCGACCAAGAATTCACCGACAACGACGAGGCCTCCGGTCTTCTCACCATTTCCCCTCTTCCCGACGTGTACGTTGACGCCTTGGCTCTGCCCACCGTTCCGTCGGTCCAGTCCGGTGAAGACGTGGAATGGCGGGTGACCATGGAGAACACGGGAGATATCGGGGTTTCCGGCCGCCTCCACTACACGTTTGACGGCTTGGAAGGCCAGTCTCCCCTCATCACGCTTACCGCAGGTCAGGCGTTGACCTGGACGGTGGTGCTGTCAACGGCCCTGGGCGCTCACACCGCCGAATTTGAGGGCCAATGGGTGGCTTCACAGGGCAGTTACGACGCCAACAAACAGAACTCCTTCGCCAGCGGCACGGTGTTGGTGGAATCCAAGCTGAAACTCGAATGGGAATACGCATCGCTGGAAGTCACCGATGCCGAGGGCGACCCGGCGACCATGCCGTTGCGGGACGGCGAAGCCTACACCCTCACCATCGGGTTGACGAGCCAAGAAACCGGTCAAGCGAATTACACCTGCCAGGACAGCGCCAACACCGTTCTCGAGACGATGGCGGTGAACGTCGAAAACCGGGGTGACCGTGCTACGCTCTCGTGCACCTTCAGCGCAACAGCCTCAACGACCACGGTCCGGATGATCCCCGAAGACGCCTCGATCAGTTCGGCCTTCCAGCGCTCCTTCGCCACGCTCGCCACAACAACCGGCGACGATACCGATGGTGCTTCTTCCGGACTTGGAACCATGGCGTTGTTCGGTCTTGGCGCCTTGGTGCTCATCGGCGTGCTCATCGCCGCCGTGTTCCTCACCCGAGAGCGGGAGGAAGAGGTGGAGCGGGACATCTACGAATACTGCCCGTCGTGCGACGGCGAACTTGAAGGCGACGAAGACCGCTGTCCGCACTGCGTGTTCAACCTCAAGAAAGCCCGCTCGCAATTTCACGATTGCAACGAGTGCGGCGAATCGATTCCAGACCTCATGGAAAATTGTGCCTATTGCGGTGCCTTCCAAGACGTCGCCTCCTTCTTTGAACGACGCGAACGACGTGAACGCCGTTCGGTGGTCAAGGAGACCGTGAGTCTTCCAGAGGAAGACAACGATGACGAGATCGTGACCGGTGACCAAAACTTTGCTGATGCCGTGAAAGAGTTTGGATTCGACGAAGAACATCTCGAAGAGGAATGGGACACCAACATCGAGGCGGCCGAGGCCGAGGTTGAAGCTGCGTACGACCGCCGCTACGCCGACGAACTCGCGATGGAGGACATGACCGAGGAGGAACTCGAGGCCTACAAGTCGCAGGTGACCACGACCTTGCGAACCATGAAAGACGAATCCACCGACCACGACGTTGAGGCCTTCCTTTCCGAGAAGGGCGAACTCAAATCCTTGGGTGAAGACACCGGTGAACTCAGCGCATCGGATGCAGATATTCGTGAACGTCTGTTCGAAATCACGGGTGAAGAGGGCGTTCTCCCGGGTGAGAAGGTCAGGGTCGGCATGAACTTGACCGATTCGTCCCTAGCGGGCAACGAAGTCAGCGAAGCCACCGCCAATTTCACCTTCGACGATGACGAACCGCTCTCCGCTTCAATGAAGAGCGATGCCGAACTCAAGGAGGAGGCGAAAGCGAAGAAACCCGCTCGTCGGCGTGCTCCGAAGCGAGAAGCGGTTGTAGAGCCCACCGTTGAAACCGATGAGTGTGGGGCTTGCGGCGCCGATCTGCCCGTTGACGCCAACGAGTGCGGTA
>Ga0255780_10003525_pt1 | contig 13660 bp, 17 predicted proteins | sample 071ome_32_FD_179978 | JGI IMG/M metagenome (GOLD analysis project Ga0255780, IMG submission 179978) | Coastal salt marsh microbial communities from the Groves Creek Marsh, Skidaway Island, Georgia - 071405AT metaG (version 2) | ecosystem: Environmental > Aquatic > Marine > Intertidal zone >... | reverse complement strand
AATAGATTTTGAATTAGCAAATCCAATTGATAGTAAGGCAGAAGATGAAATCACAGACCGCATGCGGTATTTGTATAATAACTACAATGTAGACCATTTTAGAAGTGCTTTGGTCAATGCAATTAAAAACCCAAAAGAGTGCTACGAAGCAGAACTAATGGCCAAGTTAGTAGACAAGACAAAATTTGCAAAACTTGCAGAACAAAATCCTAGAAAGGTATGGAAGAACATGACTGCATTTACACAACCAAGCGACAAAGTTGTTAAGGAATGGAAAAAATACCAAAAACGATATGGCATGGATGATGCTGTAGATAGAGTACAACGCATGCGACTAAAAGAAGTATGCAAGCCAGAGCACAAATTAATTGACATTGGTTGCAACGATGGCTATATTACAATGTTGTGTGCACCTATGGTAGCAAGTGCAACAGGTGTTGAACCTTTTGTAGAATTACCAGATAACAAACCTGCCAATGTAAGTTGGTTTCGCAGCACATTCAATGATTTTGTGGATCACAACACCAAGCAGTATGATGTGCTATTGAGTCTAGCAGTTAGTATTCAGTTGCGTGACTTTGGTGGACTAACTGAACAACAAATTGTTGATGCATATTATGATCTGTTGGCACCTGGCGGTATTGTGGTACACGAAACACAAAAACTTGAAAATCGTCCAAACAACCAAACACACACCAATGCTATGATTGCTGCATTCAAGACCAAGTTTAAACAAATTGATCATGGACAAGCAAGACCAAGTGGACAAAGAGAATATTATCATTTTCAGAAGGTAGATTAATGAAACCTTTGTGTCTTGTGCCGTGGACCAGTATTGATATATCGCCACGTGGTGCAATCGCTCCATGCTGCAAGTTTGCTCCTGGTACTGACGAACTTATGAATATTACCTCAAATACCATTGATGAGTACACTAACAGCGAGTTGTTAAACAAAGTTAAACAGCAAATGTTGGATCAGGAATGGCCTGCGGGTTGTATAAGATGCAAAACTGAGGAAGAAAGTGATATACAAAGTAAACGTCAACTTGACTATGAACGTTGGCAAAATGATTTTGACAATTACAAAGAAGAACAGGGTTTTATTATTGCCAGCATTGCATTTGGAAACACCTGTAATCTAAAATGTATTACATGTGGGCCTGGTTCAAGCAGTCGTTGGAGAAAAGAATATCAGGACCTGTACAGCATTGATAGACCACCAATTGAGATAATAGACAATTTAACCAGTGATGAGATCTATCGTGCGTTACCAAACGCAATACACTTTGATATACCAGGTGGCGAGCCTTTTTTAAGCGAGATTCAAAAACAATTAGATCTGTTGCAGCGTTATGTTGACAATGGACAAAGCAAAAACATTACACTGCACTATACAACAAATGCACAAGTTTGGCCAAACGATACTTGGTGGGATCTATGGGCTAACTTCAAAGAAATAGACATGCAATTGAGTATAGATGGAGTTGGTCCAAGATATGAATATATTCGCTATCCTGCAAAACAGCACACATTAGAACATAATCTATATCAGTACTTGGAAAAAGAAAATAGTCTACAAAACTTTAGACTTAGTGTTAGTCACACTGTGAGTGCTTATAACATTTATTACCTAGATGAATTTTTTACTTGGTGTAAAAGTGTATCGTTGCCTAGGCCATGGTGCGGAAGAGTGCATACTCCTTTACACATGAGACCTTGTGTGTTTCCAACTGACATAAAAAATAAAATTATAAACCATATGAAAACTAGCAGTCATCCGGATGTTCATACCTGGAGCAATTATTTAGAAAATAATGACAGTAGTGAACATTGGGATAGGTTTATGAATATGAGAGACAAACATGATGTCTATCGTAACACAAATTTTGCACAAACATTTCCAGAAGTAGAGGACTTAATCAATGGCATTTAACAACATTATGCAGTTGGCAACTGCTGAACTTACCAAACGTGGTTGTTTTGCACCAGGTGCAACAGTAGTTGAATGGGGTAACCAGCGTTTTAGATACAGCGAAGGATGGTTAGATGAATGTGCAAAAAGATCAGGAAAAACACTGAGACGTCCAACACAATACGTTTGGGAATACTTTGAGGATCTTGGCTTTGGTGATTATCTAGCCATTGACATCAACACAGAACTTCGTGCTGTTGCTATGGATCTCAACTTTATTCTCAAAGACAAGTACAACTACACAACACAATTTGATTATGTTACAAACAACGGCACTGGCGAACACATCTTTGATCAACGCACAGTTTTTGAAAACATGCACAACCTTTGCAAAGTAGGTGGCACAATGATTAATGTGCTTCCTTTTGCTCCATGGTTCAATCACTGCTTTTACAGTTACCATCCAGACTTGTTCCGTGATATTGCTGCAGCAAATGGATACACTTGGCAGTTTATGTGGTTAGCACAAAACACAGGCAAGTACATTGATTGTCCTGTTACACTAGACAGTTGGGCCTACTATGAACAAAAGAAACCACGTGCACCACTCAGTGAACTAGAACGTGCTTATGATCAATTACATAACAGAGACGGCAAGGCACACAATGTTAGTATTGTTACAGCCTACACTAAAACCAAAGATGCACCATTTCAGATTCCATTTCAAGGACGTTATGTAAATGACGTAGTGGATGAACTCCGAAGTGAGTATAGCAGTGATAACATAGATACTCGACAGGGTAACCATACAAGCGCAGCATACTAATGTTTATAACTACTAATAATAAAATAGGATTTATACACATACCCAAGTGCGGAGGCACAAGCATCTATCATGCATTTAGAGGAGGCATGAGAGGTCCTAACAAACGTAATAGACAGGATCCCTGGAGCCCTTGGCCTGTTATGCGAGCACACAGTACATACAAAGAGTTTAAAGCACAAAGTGATTACCCTGGCCCAGAAACTTGGTTTGCTATAGTACGCCATCCTTGTCAACGATTTCACAGTTGGTATTACTATCAAATAGCCTGGGATAAAAAGAGATTAAGTGGTGAATTACCACTCAAAGGATTAGAACCTGAAACTTTTGAACTTAGAATCAAGACCATGGAAGATCTTGGACTAAAAGGTACATTGCAAAATCTAGACACACTAAAGAATGACACAGGAATAAAACTTGCCAGGCATGTTGAATATCCTATGTACAATTGGATTGCAAATTGCAAAAATATCAAAGTGTTCAAACTGGAAAAGATTGGTGCACTATATGATTGGTTTGATGAAATAGGATGCACAGTAGAATTTACTCATAGCAAAAAAACTCCGCGGAGAAGTACCTGGCAAGATGAATTTGATGACGAAATGATAGAACTAATCAGCAAACGCTATGCAAAGGATTTTACTAAATTTGGATATTCTCTACTACAGTCCTAAACAAGACAGCAAGTGTAATTGGGTTATGGACAGCATCAAACGTGGTTGGCCTAATTGTGTGTCAGGCGATAGAAACGATCCTGCACACAATCCTAGTCATTTCTGGGGCATGCTTTACAACGAACAAACCATACGCTATCTTACCGCAGAAAAAGTAGATTGGTATTTTTGGGACATGCCTTATCACAATAGATATGGGCTATGCGAAGATTTTATGTGGCGTGTTAGTTGCAACAGTTTGCATTACAAACGTGTATGTGATTGGCCCAGTGATAGATTTGAACGTTGGGGTATTAAACCAAAGCCTTACACCAGTGGTGACAAAATATTGATTTGTCCTAGCAGTGAAACAATGACACGCTGGTATACAGACATGGATGTGAAGACATGGGTCAAGCAAACTACAAAACAACTGCAGCAACACACAGACAGACCAATTGAAGTACGCTATAAACCAAGAGCCCGTGGTACCAGTGGTCCAACAGTTGCTGATGTATCGTTTGCACAACAGGCACAAAACACACACTGTGTTGTTACACTGTGTAGTCTTGCGGCTGTTGAAGCACAACTGTTGGGCATACCCACTATGTGCCATCCACACAGTTTTGCAGCAGACATAAGTATAACGCAGTGTGAGGACATTGAACACTTGGTATGTGTTGACACATATCAATGGTTGTCTAACTTGGCTTACGGTCAATTTACACATGCAGAAATAGAATCAGGATTGGCTCGAGAATGCTTGCAATAGAACGTGTAAACACCATTAATGGTAATATGTATATACACACTGATGATCCTACAATAGGACGCAGTTTAAAACTGTATGGAGAATATTGCCAACCAGAGGTTGACCTAATAATTCAATACACAGACAAAAATAGTTTTGTGTTAGACATTGGTGCTAACATAGGCACACACGCCATACCTGTTAGTAAACATGTACAAAGTGTAATAGCATTTGAACCCAATGAACACAATTTTAATTTGCTTGTTAAGAACTGTGCAGAAACTGGTTGTAAAAATGTTTCACTTAATCGCATGGCATTGGGCAATGAAACCTATAATGGAGGCACACAGTTTGACCATGGTAAAACCAAAATGTCATCTGGCAATGATGTAGTTGTAGTTCCATTGGACTATATCAAAGGTTTTCCTCAAGTAGACTTTATAAAAATAGATGTCGAGGGCATGGAACCAGAAGTGTTAGAAGGAGCCAATGGAACTATCACCTACTATCAACCTAACATGTTGATAGAAATGCAAGATGAAGAAAACTATCAAAAGGTGTTTGACTTTTTAACAAAACACCAGTATAATGTGTATTGGTTTCCAGTTGCAACATACAATCCAAGAAATCACAAACGTAATACTGTAGACGTATTTGGACCACAGCATGGTGTGCTCAACTGGTTTGCTACCAAAAGCAGTGCAGAACTTGAACCTGTACTAGGTGGCAATGACACAATAGAGGCAATGGTGCAACGCAATGGCTCCTAAACGTATTATATGCTATGATACAGACAGAAAACTAACCACTGATATAGTAAGACGTTTCGCTCAAAGCATAAACGAATCTAACACAGGCTACAGCGCAGAGTGTAGAAATCTGCGTGATTTCAGGACAAATGGAATACCCGGTGGAACACACACAGTTTGTAGTTTGGGTATTCTACGAGGCACTGGGCTGATAATGAAATCTGCAGCCAGTACTGGAATCAATAGACTGTATTTAGATCATGCATACTTCAACAGCGGCTACAGCGGCAAGGGCTGGCTGCGCATGACCTATAACGGGCATACCATGAACAGAATTATGCCTGCAGACAATGATCGTTGGAAAAATCATTTTAAAGGCAATAACCCGGTGCTTGAATGGAAGACTGCAGCACAGCGTGGAGATCTTATTTTAGTACTACCTCCAACCAATGCAATCTGTTGGTACTTTGACGCACAAACATGGTTAGAAAAAACACTGTCAACGTTGCACAACATATTACCCGAAGACAAACATCATCTCATCAAAGTGCGACAAAAGCCGTTGGATCCAATTGTAGACAAGTTGGGTAACCTTGTGGGTAGAGATACGCATCCAGAAGATTGCCCACTGCAAGAAGATTTAGACAATGCATGTGTTGTTGTAGCATACAACAGCATGGTAACAATAGAAGCCACACGTCAGGGCATACCAGTGATTACTACAAATCACAATCCATGTGCTCCTATATCATTTAATTTTAATCAAATACAAAATCCACACATATTGGATGTTGAACCAAATAGAAAAAACTTATTCTTTTGGTTAAGTTATTGCCAGTTCAATGACAAAGAGAGGCGAAATGGTACAGCATGGAACCAAATACTAAGGACTCAGATCAATGGCGTTTAAAACAAAGAAAATGGTAGTTGGTGACAGTGCCTATGACAACGATTTAAAACCTTATGATCGTATAGAAGTTGTGCCTGGTATAGACAAAGTATTAAAAAATGCACATGCTAACGAATTGTTGATTAATGCTATCAAAGCCAACCTTGACAAACCAAGGCTAGTTGCACAAATGATCGATACCATGCAACCTTACAAAGTTGCTCGCGAAAGAGGTGATAAAGGTGATATAATTGTTGCAATGCATGGTTATCGCACAGAACAAAGAATTGGAGCAGGCAAGGATGGCAGCACCTATGTATGCACCAAATATCTCGAAGGCGAAAGAAGTAGAGGAGTTCCTTATCATTATATTGTAAAAGCATTGAGTCCGTATGCACAAGGATACAATTTCAACAGTGTGTTGTATTTTAACAACCTACAAAAGATTACAAAACGCAAACAGAAACCTCATGGCTTGTTGGATCAAATGGTAATCAAAGGAGACATGCACTATCGTTTGCTAAACGACAACAACGAACTATACACAGAAGCCAGCAGTGATATCAGCATATGGCGTAGGAATTTAAGAGATATTGCTGATTTAAATTATTGGTTGTTAAAAAACATGGGCTGTTGTTTTTGGGACCTTGGGTACAGCAACGGCAAGAACTATATGCAAAACACCAAAGGTCAACTCAAGTGGGTAGACTATGGAGGTGCAGGAATAGTTCATGTTGAAAAAAATCGTTGGCCAGCAGAAATGAATTGGGATGTGCCTGATGTGGCGTCTGGACTTATCAATGCTAAAAAGAATCTTATACATGCCAACAGTGACTTTTTACAGTTGCAGTTTTTGTTTCACTGTGAATATTGGTATTGCAAGCCAAACAGACAACATGACACAAACGCAGATCTATGGAGCAGTAACATACAACTAGGACCCCATGTACTCGATGATATTAAAAAATACATGTTGCCACACATACTACAATGGGATCTTACAAAAAAGATTTATGAAAATTTTATGTACGATGATTGGACAGATTACATGACATGGAAAAAACTCAGGGACTATATAGCATGAAAGTGTTAGAACGTGCAGACATAGAAAGCATTAACTTTGGCGGGCACGACAGTGGTGTAACACAAGTGCGTGGTTATCAAAACTATGATATCACAGATCAAGTTGTTACACCCATAAACAATCCTGGACCATTGCGTCCGTGGGTAGATACCAAAATTAAAAGTGCTGATTTTGAACGTGTGTTCAATGATGTAGAACCTGCAAGTTATGCAGACTTTGGTAGCAATTTAGGTTATTATGTTTTTAAGGTTGCACAAGAACTTGGTGTACCTGCTGTAGGCATTGACTATAATCAAGAATACTTAGGTGTATGCGAAACTATCAAAGCAAGACACGGCGTTACACTAGCCACATTCAAACACACAAATTTAGAAAATTGGAGCAAAGAAGACAGTCGTTATGACTTTATGACTGTGTTTAATGTAATACATCATTTGTACAATCGCACAGAAAAGTACATGAACATGACTAATTTACTCCTGGACTTCCGATCCAAAGCCAAAACCATATTGTTTGAAGTACCCACAGAACGAGACAAAAAAGGACACAAATGGACCATGGATACTGGCTACACCGAAGCCTTATTTTACGATAGTGCATGTGAGTTGTTTAGGAAGGTTGAGAAGATGCCCGGACAGACTGAGCATCGTCCTTACTATTTGTGTTGTGTTTAGTTACATCATCTTTGATGCGTAACTTCTTACCACGTCTGCTTTTGGTTTTACTGAACCTGTGTTTTAGTTCAAATTCTTTCAGTCGCATATAGTATTTATACGGTTTTGGCCCATTTTTCAAATGCAACCAAGTTGTTGATGTACCATGGACTGTTATAATTGAGAGCACCTGCTTCAGGATCTACAAATTTTACTTTTCCAGAATATAAACTTATGTTTGCGTTAATAAAACGTTTGTTGGTGCAAATATGCTTGTCATGATTGTTGCTTGGAAAAGGAAACCCTGGTGTGTGTATTCCGCCTACACTAACACTGTTGGGCATTGTCCACAGTATATTGGCAACACCTGCACCTGCAGTACTGATGTATTTTTTCATACCATTAAACAACACAATTTTTTCAGCCAAACTATAGTTTTCGCCAAATACTTCTGTATAGCCTAAGCCAGCAAGTATGTCTACAATTTCGTCCTCGTTGGTTAGTCCACGTTTGACTGTGTTGTCCTCACCAATAACATCTTTGCGATTGTTCTGCGGATTGGCATGCGCACGTCTACTGAGATAAATCTTATCATACTGAGGCGCAGTTGCTCTTTGTTTGGCAGTATCAATCAAATATTGTAGCAATTTGTATTGTAAATCATCAGGAGTACGTCTGCGCCCATTGGCTTGTTGTCCTAGTGTGTCGCCATAGTACACAGTGTCATACATGATGTTTTCGTCTGTGTGTTCCCAATCGATGTCAAACAATGCCAACAGTTCTGCAACAAAAGGCGGATGTTTTACAACACCTCCTTTGGGTCTTGGACTTTGATTTACCAACAGTTTAAGATCAGGTATCTCTTTTTTGAGTGCAAAATAACGAGCCAAATGACCAACACCATCCAATAGCAAATGATAGTAATTGACCAGTGGCACTGTATACCAATAATAATAGTTGCCTAGCCTAACACCTTTGCAATCACATGGCACACTATCAATGTCTTTGTAATTTGCCATTAATGCTTTGGCATTTTTGCCCAATGAAGCAGGAACTATTTCTTCACCACGCAACAAAAAGAATTCTTGCTTTACTCTTGCAAGATCCATAATTTGGCAGTTTTGTAAACGTGCAATGCCGTTTTGCATACGTTCACGTATCATAGTATTTCATTTGCATGATGTGACGCCATGTACCTACGATCTATATTTCCATTCCACAATTGAATGTCTGGTGCTAGGTAATCCCAAATATGTCTGAACACAGCAATTTCTTTGTTTGCTACAAGTATTTCCTTTAAATTTTTATTCATACGTTTTTTATCGCCGTCGCTTACGTTATAATTTTTTACAGTGTCCTTTAGTAAACGATTTGAATAGTTTTCGGCAATATTTAACTCTGACTTGAGTATCAGTGGAAGATCATTACTTCTGTACATACTAACTGGAATTATATCTAAATTAAAAAGATTAGCTTCATTGAGATAGGTAGACTGCAACATGGTGTGTACATCTTCTGTGTAACCCAGTCCTTCGTTCACTGGAATATTGCCTTCTGGTTTTCTATCTTTGCTGTTGTATGCAGGTATTCTTGCTAACAGATTGAAACAAAATTCTTGAGCAGCAAAATCACTCAATGCCATTAGTGCCTTTTGTGTAGGGCTTGCACCAAATGCTCCATATTGGTTTTCGTTAACAGCAAGGTAAGTTTCAACAACGCCGCTACAAAATCTATCTATAGGATTTCGTAGAATATAAAACCATTTAGAATCCTTCATTATGTTCTGTAAATCATCAAGCGTAGTTTGTTTGAAACCAGTTCCGTTGAGATAAGGCTCAATGCTGGTGCTTGCATTTTTTGCCATCATTATAAAACCAGCATTTGCTGTATTATTATAGTAATAAAAACTCATGAGCTATACAGGTTAATGACTTCTTTTTTCCACACATGATCATATTCACAATCACGCATGTTTTCGAACCATGGCCCGCCTTCTGTGTAATGCAGCACCTTAGGAGTGCCGTCTTTGGGTTCTTTGTAGTGTCCTACTAGCCAATTCCATTCGCATCCTAGTTCACCAATTTCTTCGTCTGCACACCATTCAAATCTATGCAAGTATGCACCAGTCTGTGTGTTTACAGTTTCTAAATCCAAGTTCTTACAACTGGGATGTTCACAATTGAAAATCATAAAACTGCTCCAGTTTTTTCGTGGATATTGCAATTGCATTTGTCCATCCATTTTGAGTCCTTCTGGTGGATTGTAATCATGCTTTACTACCCAAACTGCTTTGCTTTTATCTTTGAAACCATTTTCAAACAAGTGATAAGCATCTGTTAAGAACACCATGTCACTGTCACAAAACACTGCCAATCCTTTGTAGTTGTTAAGGTGTGGAACAAGAAAACGTGTGAATGTAAATTCTGTTGATGCAAGTTTGTCTATGTCACGCCAATAGAGTTTTTGTTCACGCAGTTCATTTTGCTTGAGAGGAATAACATTTAAAAACTCTCTATAGGTGCGTCTGTAAATTGAATGTTCACATACTTGATAGGCAATATCTTCTCGGCTGTCCCAGCCAACGTAAATATTGTTCATTGATAAATCCTTGGTATAAATAATGTGCGCATATATTTATCTGAGGTAATTTATGAAAAAAATAGTTTTGGTCAGTGGTGGCTTTGATCCATTACACAGTGGCCATATTGCCTACTTTGAAGCAGCCGCACAATTGGGAGATGAACTTTGGGTAGCACTCAACAGTGATGCTTGGCTTGCTCGTAAAAAAGGTAGGCCATTTATGCCTATCCAAGAAAGAGCAAGCATTGTAAAAAATTTGCGCATGGTCAATCGTGTGGTTGCGGACTTTGATGACAGTGATGGAAGTGCATCAGGTGCAATATTCAAAGCACAGACTTTGGGTGCAAAATACATCATATTTGCAAACGGAGGTGACAGAGGCACTAGCAATACACCAGAACAAAGTGCATATCAAAATGACAACAGAGTTGAATTTGTATTTGGTGTGGGCGGTGAGGATAAAAAGAATTCAAGCAGTTGGATATTAAAAGAATGGCGTGCGCCTTCAACACAACGCAATTGGGGACACTATCGCAATCTATACAAAGGCGAAGGATTCAAAGTTAAGGAACTTGTAATTGCACCTCACAGTAAACTCAGTATGCAAAGACACAAGCACAGAAGTGAAACTTGGAACCTTGTGAGTGGCAATGCATATGTGTTAACCAGCACTAGTGACAATCCTTACAATGGTGCACAACATCAAACACTAAGTATTGAAAATCCTGTGGATATTCCAGCAGGTACATGGCATCAAGGTTGCAACGACACAGATCAACCTGCACACATCATTGAGATTTGGAAAGGTCCAAGCGAACAACTATCAGAATCTGATATTGAAAGATTTGACAAGTAACATATAAATCTGTATAATATACACACTAAGGAGAAATAAAATGTCAACACATGACAGTATTGTAGAACAGTATGAAGCATATATCAAAGAATCAGAAGCATTTGAAACCAAAGGCGTAAAGGCTGCAGCAGCTCGTGCTCGTAAGGCACTAGGCGAAATGGGCAAACTTGCTAAAACACGACGTGCAGAAATTCAAGACAAAAAGAACAGCATGTAATGAAAGCAGGCAAAATTTGGGGCAATACTGAACTTGTGCATGCCAATGGTGTGCTAGAGTTTCATCGTATCGAGTATCTAGCCGGCTACAAGTGTAGCGAACACTATCACAAACACAAATGGAATGGCTTTTTTGTAGAGTCAGGAAAGATGATTGTGCGAGTGTGGCAAACAGCAGATCAAGAAGGACTTGTTGACGAAACCATACTAGAAGCTGGAGACTTTACACAAGTCAAACCTGGACTTGTGCACCAATTTGAAGGCATCGAGGATGGTGTAGCATTTGAACTATACTGGGCAGAGTTTAGTCACAACGACATTGAACGTCGCACAGTTGGCAGTGGTGTAGGTGAAAAACAAGTACTAAAAGGATGAAAGATGTTGTAGGAGTTGCAGTAGGCTCCAAATATCCGCCAGAAATTTATGTAGAAAACATGTGGCTTGGATTGAATAAGTATCTTTCCAAGCCATTTTGTTTGACTATTATTACTGACGATCCTCAAAATCCATACTATAAAACTAGACCCATACGTTGTGTGCCTGTGCCAAAATGGCCAGAAGTTGAAAATGTTCCTAGACGCTATTGGTGGTACAAACTGTATTTGTTTAGCCCGTACATGTACCTAGCAGGCGATATATTGTATCTAGATATGGACACCATGATAGTTGGCAATATGGATAAGTTTTTTGAATATACTAACGAATTTTGTATCTGTCAAGATTTCAATCGCAAATGGAAACCAGCATACAACATTTGTAATAGCAGTGTAATGCGTTGGAATACTGCCAAGCATTCATATATATGGGAACAGTTTGAAAGCAATCGTACAGCATACATCAACAAGTATACTGGTGATCAAGACTTTATCACTGCCTGTATAAAAAATCGTGAATACACCTGGTGGCCAAAAGAATGGGCAATGAGTTTCAAGTGGGAAATTTACAAAGGTGGACTCATACAAAGTGGTACCGGGTTGGATAACAAGGGCAATTGGCCAGCACATGATAACGCATATCATAATCCTGATCAACCATGGCAATTAGATCCTAACACCAGCGTGGTTGTGTTTCACGGACGCCCTCAGCCTACAATCACAGACTTCTGGAAACAGCACAGTCTAGTGCCAAATCTCTAACAGTTGTTTTTGAAACTCACTTAGTAGGTTGGGTCCAAACTCTTTGAAAAAATAATCTCTATTAAACTTGATTCTGTCTGCACAGTAATCATAAACATCCCACATGTCATCTATGTGCATACGAGACTGTATCAGTTTAGGGTGTCTGTTTATTAAATAATCAATCCTGCTTGTGTTATCAGCATGATCATATTCCTCATCAAACACATTATCGTAAGTGACAAAACCCAAGCACTTGATGTCCTCAAGTGCTAACTGATGTCCTATTACAGCAAAAGGTTGCCCAGCAACTATTGCATTAAAAGTTTTTTCGCTTATGATTCCATATTGTTCTGCATATTGTGATTCTGTTATGATGTTGAACAATGCACTGTTTAGGTTTGCATCCAAACTTAACAAGTTAGCACAATTATCATATTCTGCTTCATAATCTTCAAAAGTTTTGTTTGGATATGCCAATTGATAACCTTCACTTTGCAAACTGCAATTGCCAGCCATTCCATAAGCTCGCAACTTACTGTACGCAATGCGGCGATGAGGTTTGTCGTGCCTGTTCATACACACAAAGTTATAGTGCCAATCTTTTTTAGACAGGTCAAATGTTTCACGCAGCAATTCTTCGTTTGCTTTGTATTGTTGCCACGTGGTATATTGAAATGTGCTAAACTCTACAATCTGCATACTTTGTGGCCAAACGTCTTTTACCCGCTGTGGCCACACACAAACTATAACTCTATTTAGATCAGCCCATTCTAAAAAATGATTGTGTATGGTACGCAGCTCAACAATAGTTCCTTGATCCTGTGTAAGCATGTCTTGCAGGTTTATAACAACATAAAAGTCTGGTTCGTTAAATCTACATTCAGCTCTGCTTGGCAGTTCAACATTCCACCCATTTTCTGTTATAGGAAATGTAAGTGCTGCATCTATTATAATACTGTTAGGAAAAAATTTCCTGACTGTTTCTATAAACATGTAAACCTCAATTGCTAGATAAACTGACGCCAACTGTCATGGCGTATACTAAAGTCAAACTGTTTGCGTTTCTCAACTAATTCATAATAACTTGGTCTATAAGGCTCGGTGTTGGGCAAAGGAGTTAGTTTATTACCTTTTGCTAAATTGCAAGGCTTACAGGCTGTGACTATGTTTGTCCATGATGTACGACCCCCGTGTGAACGTGGCAGTACATGGTCTAATGTTAGTTCGTTAGGTGATTGGTGTGTGTTACAGTATTGGCAGGAATATGAGTCTCGGATATGGCAGTTGAGTTTGCTGAATCTTGGATGGCTATGCCGTCGAAAGAATTCTTTCATCATTATTATTGCAGGCACTTGAAACTCCGTGCTTGGTGAA
>Ga0255780_10003513_pt1 | contig 13676 bp, 8 predicted proteins | sample 071ome_32_FD_179978 | JGI IMG/M metagenome (GOLD analysis project Ga0255780, IMG submission 179978) | Coastal salt marsh microbial communities from the Groves Creek Marsh, Skidaway Island, Georgia - 071405AT metaG (version 2) | ecosystem: Environmental > Aquatic > Marine > Intertidal zone > Salt... | reverse complement strand
TTCTTCTTCTTCTTCTTCTTCTCAATCGTCCTCCTCGAGCGGTTCATCCGCCCGAAACACCAAAGAAATAAATGGAAGTTTGAGCAGACCGGCTGGGAGCAGTCCGACGACGAAGAAAAACAATCATCCGTCGACGTCGGCGTCTGACTTTGGCGACGCGGAAGAGGAGGAGGAGGAAGACTTCGCCAGCGTGAAAAACGTGTTTTCGGATCGAGCGTTTTCGCAGTTGAGAAAGAAACGGGAAGTAGAGGACGCTTTGTACTTGTGCATTGCGAAGAAGAAAGCGATGAAAGGCGTCGAGCTGACGAATGACTTTGAAAACGTGCGATTGAGACGGTCTGGGTTGGTGAAAAGATGCCAAGTGTTGTCGTCGCAGTTTTTACCGCCCGGGTCGGAGGATATTTTGAACAAACATTTGATTGGCGTTTTGAGCAACGTTTCCACGAACGGTGGATTGAATCCCGAGAATTTCGAAAAGTACATTCCAAAAGTCGTGTTGGCGCACGTGTACCAGAGATCGGCGGCGTACGGGTACTTTTTACGACGCGTGGAAAAGAGATATAAGGTCGAGCGGTTGTTTTCCGAGAAGACGACGGCTTTGGTAAAAGAAGAAAAAAATGGAGAAGAAGATAAACACAACAAGAAGAAAACAGAATCGATCGCACCGACGTCTAACAACAACGGTTTGAAGAAAACGCTCAACTTTCGCGCGCGACCTCGATTACGTAAACGTGAAAACGACCTCGCTCACGGTAAAGTTGAAGCCAACAGCAGAAATGACGAATTTTGCATCGTCGATGAAGCCGCCGGAACTCGAACGTGCGTTGAGCCTCAATTGCATTCGTTCAAAGCGTATATCGAGTCATTGGATCCGGAAGTTCGCGCTCGCGCAGCGCGTATTGAATCCACCGAAGCTAGAGGTGCTTTGGAGAGACACGTGGAGGCATTGTTCGGAGCGCAAGCGTCAAACTCAAACGAACTTTCTGAACGCATGCGTGAACTCGAGTTATTGATCACTAAAACGAGCACGAAACGGGCGTTATCGAAAAATGAATACGGTAAAAATCAACAACGAAATGCAAACGACGACAACGACGATGAAGAGGAGGAAACGGATGCTCGATTGCAGACGTCCTATTTTGAGATTGAAACGATGGAAATGACGTTGGACAATTTGAAGCATCTAGTCATCGAAGCGTGCGCGTTTGGTGGTGAATTGGCCGTCGCGGAAGACCGCTTCGATGGTATCGATGGCGGCGTTTTACATCGATAGAAAAGAAAAGAGAGAGAGAGAGAGAGAATATATACACGTCGCATCGCTTTAAAAAAGAATTGTAGTACAAAAGTTGTTCCATTATAATTAATTTTATTATGTGCGTTCAGTTAGAGGGGCAGCTGATGAGACGGATTCTATTTTTTAGCGTCTGCCGAGACTACTCTTTTGTCTCGGTTTCACCTCCGTTTCTGCCACCGAGTGTAAATAGATGTTATTCGGCTGGTTAGCCATTGGATTATCGCCACCTTTACTCCACTCGTAGCTCGCCGCGTAGGCGTAAATCGTCCCGTCTCTGTTGAAATCGCCGCAGGAAATTGGACAACTTATTTTTTGCATCGCCTTCAACCTTTGCTTGGAATCTTTATCCCAAAAGTTGTAATTCCCGTCCGCACCGGCGGTAACAAACGTCCCAAACGTCGGGTGGAACGAAATAGAGTTCACCGCGTATATGTCGTTCTGTTCTCGATGACATTTAAACGTAAAATTCGACGATTTCATGTTATCCTCCACGTGTTGCACCGCTACTCTCCCTTCGATGGACCCGATCAAATACCCGCTCTGGTCGGGAAAAGCCGCAATGCATCTCGTCTGATATTTCAACGGCGAATACAACTGCTTATACGGCTGCGTCGGATTCTGCATGTTATATACCAATATGTGCCTCTCCGCAGTCCCACACACCAATAAATTCTGTTTCACGTCTAAAGCGTAACACCTCTCCGGCAATTGCGCCACGCTCACCGGATTCGGCTGTCTCGTATCCCAATACTTCAACGTCTTATCCCAACTTCCGGTGCACAAAATGTTATGCTGCGGAATCCACGCCATGTGCCTGATCGGTCCATCGTGCTGCGCTACCTGTGTTGTTTGATTCGAACCTAAATCCCACTTCTTTGCCTGGTTATCGCACCCGCCGCTAAACACCGCGCTTCCGTCCGGGCTCCACACCGACGCCATCACCGGCGCCTCGTGAGCCTCCATCGCCGCTTTCGGCAACGCTTGCCCGTTCGGTTGCACGTCGTAACACAAAACCTTGTTATCCCACCCGGTGGCGACCAAGAAATTCCCCGTCGGCGACCACTTTAACGAAGTGATGCCGTCTTGAGGAGAGGACTGCACGAGCATGTCGTTGTTCGGGTTCGTTTGCGGTGCCGTTTGTTGCTGCGTTTGTTGTTGCCCGGCCGATGGACTCGGGGCGCCGAAACCGCCCATCTGCGGCGTTTGCTGCTGCTGCTGCTGCAACCCACCGCCGCCAAAACCGCCGAAACTCATGATGTTGGTCTCTTTCGCGTATCTCTAAAATCAAATCGAATTCAATCGATTCGCAACAAAACTTCTTTTTTTCCCTCTTTGCTATATATGACTGTTTGTGTTAATTTCCGACGAAAACCCAAACCACAAGAACCTACTTTATCTAAATTATATTATTATATGGTACACGTCAGCGCTCTTTCTTTCTGTGTGTGTGTGTGTGCGTATATTTGTGTGCTCTTCACTCGCAAAAACCGCAAAAGCTGCTCGCTCGCTATTTTGAGGATCTGCTGCGCTGCTCTTTCATTTTTTTTTTTTTGAACTCTCGACGAACAGGAAAAGCAAAAAAAGGAAGAGAGCTCTTCTTCTCGTCGAGGGGGAAGGAAGCCCATACGGTATGGTACAGTGGAAGGCAGAGAGGAGTGGCCTCTTCCCAAAGTCTCCTTATGTTATGGGAAAACATAAACAAAAAAACACAAAAAACTCACGGCACAGAAAAACCAAAAAGCAGCCGCGCGACGTGTGCGTTTCTCTCTCTGCTCTGCTCTCTCTCTGAGAGTCTCGTCTGTTGTTCCAAAAAGTTTGGATATAATTCACACTTCCCTCACAGTATATATCTCACGCTCCCTCCTCCTTCTCCTCGCACACACAGGAAAGGAAAAGAGACTCATCTCCTCCCCCCTCCGCGCGCGCGTACACAAAAACACACACACACACACTCGATATATAAACACATCATGTCTTCTAGCTCAATCGCGACGACGACGACGACGACGATGTTGTCGTCCTCTTCCTCGAGAAAATTTAATCAACAGAAATCATCATCAACCATCAGAAGACCAACGAGACGAACGACACCTTTGCGAGCATCTGCTGCTTCCTCGATTAAAACATACACCGTTAACGCGGCGCAGAAAGAAGTAAACTTACAAAAAGTGATTGAAAATTTGTGCGAAGGGAAGGATTTGTCCGAAGACGAGGCGTTTGAAGCGATGGAAGCGTTGTTGGATGCGTCGGAAAATCAGATCGCTGCTTTTTTGGTCCTGTTGCGAGCGAAAGGGGAGACGAGCAGTGAAATGGCTGGGTTAGCGCGAGCTATGCAGTCGAGAGCGTTGCAAGTGAACGCCGGGGATGACGTTTTGGATATTGTTGGTACTGGCGGCGATTCCGCGGGGACTGTGAACATTTCGACCGGGTCGTGCGTGTTAGCCGCGGCGGCGGGCGCAAAGGTGGCGAAACACGGAAGCCGTTCCGTGTCTTCTCTCTGCGGCTCCGCGGACGTTTTGGAAGCGCTCGGCGTGGCCGTAGAGATTGGCCCGGAAGCGATCGAAAAGTGCGTGAAAGAAGTCGGCATGGGTTTCATGTTTGCGCCGAGATTCCACCCGGCGATGGCGAAAGTTTCGCCAGTCAGAAAATCGTTAAAAGTGAGAACGGCGTTCAATTTGTTAGGCCCGATGTTAAACCCGGCGCACTCCAAGTACGCGTTAGTTGGCGTTTACTCTACGGGCATTCAAAAGTTAATGGCGGATTCTTTCATGCGTCTCGGAATGAAGAAAGCGTTAATCGTCCACTCGATGGGTTTGGACGAGTTGACGCCGTGCGGCCCGGCGGACGTCATGGAAGTTTCCAAAGACGGCGTCAAAACGTACACCTTCGAGCCGTCTAAAGTGGGAATCAAAAAATGCGAATTGAAAGACTTAGCCGGTGGTGACGCGCAATTGAACGCTAAGATTTTACGCGAAGCTTTGGGCGGTGAAACCGGTCCAGTTGCGGAAACTTTGATCTTGAACGCCGGCGTCGCCATGGCGGCGGCGGAGCAAGCCGCGTCCGTCGAGGAAGGCATCGCCATGTGCAGAGAGGCGCACAAAGCCGGTAAAGGCGGGGAAAAGTTGGACAGTTGGGTTCAGTTGACCCAGGAATGCGCCAAGGCTGGTTTGTGATGATGCCATTTTTTCGTACGCATTGTTTTAATAATAATAATAACATAATGATTTCATCACGTGAGAACGATAAAAACGCCGAGACAGAGTTCAGAACGTCATCCTTTTTTTGTATCTTTTCACTTTACGATTGACGTCACAAGTCACATTTCCGAAAATATCCAAAACAAACACCACGATGTTGTTCTCGTCGCGCGCGGTGGTGGTGCATCGATCGACGACGACGACGTCGTCATCCTCCTTCTCGTCGTCGTCGTCGTCGCGATCGTCGGTGCGTGCGGTTGGAAGCACGACGTGTGCCCGCACTAATGGAAGGAGTGTCGTCGTCGTCAACTCTTCTTCTTCTACTTCTACTTCGTCGTCGTCGTTTCGATTAGTGAAGCGAAGAAGAGGAAGGAACGCCGCCGACGCCGCCGAGGGCGTGTCGATGCGCACGAGCGCAAAGACGAGAAGCAGCGCGATGGAAGAAACCGCGACAGCGACGTCAGAAAAAATCAACGACGACAACGATAAAAGCGTTCTCTCCGCTGAAGAAGTCGTGCGAGGAATGTACGACGCCATCAACAAAAGAGACGTCGCGAAAGCGCTGACGTTCGTCGACGACGACATCGTCTACGAAGATTTCAACTTCCCGGAACCGTTTCGAGGGAAAGAGCGAGTGAAAAAGTTGTTCGAGGAGAGTTGCACGGGAATACCGGACGATTTAGATTTTATCATCGAGAGAAGCACGTCTTCGTCGTCGTCGGCGACGGAGAGTTTGACGTTTGGATGCACGTGGCACGTTGAAATCGCGGGAGAACCGTTTCCGAACGCGAGAGGCGCTTCGTTTTACGAGATTTCGAAGGAGAGCGGGAAGCTGATTTATGCCAGAGACGTGGTGGAGTCGCCGATGAAGTTAGGCGAGGCTTCGTTTTCAATCATACGGGTCGTCGCGCCGTTGGTGAAAGAACAAATTTTAGCCGAGAAGAAAAAGAGGAATAATAACGGCGACGTAGTAAAGAGTTCGAAGGAGGAGACGATGACATCTTCTTCCAGCGATAACGCGGTTGAGATTGCTGGATTATGGGCCGCGGCAGCTGCGTATTGGTACGTTTTACTCCTCTCACCGCCTTTCGCGCCAGTTCCGGGATACCCGGGATGGGCGATTACGCCGGAGAGTTTACAAGACGTCATCAACTCTTCGGTTCAGTTCTTCTTTATCTTGCAAGGCATGAACGAAGCGGGCATCACTTTCGCCGGACTGGCGACGGATTTCCCGGTCCAACCCGAAACACTAGGCGTGTTCAACTTTGCCGAGGCTTTCGTGTTCATGTTGTTCCCGGTGCTGTTGATGGATAAAACGAAATTAGGTAAAGAGAAAGGCGGAGAGTTGAAGACGACTACGTTTTGGTCCATCTCCATGTTTCTCACGAACGCGACTTTGCTCCCCTATTTCGCCACGAGAGCGAAGAGCATCGGCGAAAGTAGAAAAGAAAACGAAACGTCCGCGTACGTGTCCGACGACGCAGGTGTAATCAACGAAAATGCGAAAACGAGAGAAGGGAGAGAAGGTAAAAAAGGCTTGCTCAGCAAAGGTTTCGGCGTGTACGGTTTATTAGTCGGCGTCTATTCGCTTTGGTACTTTGCGAATGGATACGTTCCATCGGGCGAAGAGCGCGACTTAGCCGAGCGATGGACTTACTACGTGCAAACTTTACACGAGGATCGCGTTTCTGTCGCGTTCACGTGCGACATCGTTCTTTTTTATTTGTGGCAAATATACTTTACGAAGAAAGTCGATCCTGACTGCTCCGCCGTCGATCGATTTTTACCGTTCTTCGGCCTCGCCGGGTGGTTGATTAAATAAAAGAAATCTCTCTCTCGATTGAATCGCAAACATTTTGTTGTTTGTTTGTTGTATTATAATAGTATTACACGCACACACACGCTGCTATATGAACAAATAATAATATGTATCTAAATGCTCATTCGTTTTACTTCGCAGCGGCACCCATCGCGTTCGCGTCCATGCTCGCGTATTTCTTCTTCGCGCCCGCGGTAGGTAAAGGCATCTGTTCTAATTTTTCTACGTCTGTTAAATTTTCCTTCTTTTCTTTAATCTCCTCTCCCGCTTGCTTCTTCTTCTTACTCTCGCTCTTGGACTTCCCCCACATGCACTTCATCTTCACGCCGTTGATTTCAAACCCGAGCGCGCCGCATTTTTGCTTCGCCGCTTCTTCCGCCGCTTCTCTCTCCGCGAACGTCACAAACGCGCACTTCTTTTCTTTCATCACGTGGACTTTTTTCAAAGTCCCGTGCGAGCAAAACGCGCCTCTCAAATCTCCCTCTTGCACCTTCTCCCCATCTACGCCGCTTATGTAAAACGTCTTGATCGTTTGATCTTCCGGCGCTTTCCAACTCGGTTTCCTCTCCCGATCTCTTTCCAGCATCGCCTCGGCGACTGGATCGTTCGTCCCGTAATACCGATCTTTAATATTCTGCTTCCTAAACTTCGGGTTGGCGGATAACTCCGGCATGTGCGTGTCTCCGTTACAAGGCCGAAACGGACAATCCGCTCGCGTGCACGCGTCTTTCAACCAAAACGTACAAATAGGCGCCTTGTTCTTTTGATAATACGGCTTCTTCCTCGCCATGCGCGTCAACTGTTCCATCGCGTCCTTCACAATCGCCGCTTTCCCTCCCACCCCGTCGTCCGCGTTCCCGGCGACGCCGCCCAACATCCCCGTCACGTCCGCCGTCGCGTCTTCCTCCAATTTCTCCTCGATCTGTTTCGTCACGTACTCCACATTCACCGCGCTCTTCGGTACCGCCATATCCGAAATCGCCCCCAGCGCCGCATCCCTCGCTTGCACCGGAATCCCGTACTCCAAGTCCAGCAAACACACCTGGCAGACGTTCTTCGCCAGCGCGATTTCTTTACACACGACCGTTTTCTTGTACCTCGCGTCGTGCCCAGGTCGCCACCGAAAAACCGTAAACGGTCGTCCAGATATCGCGCACTCCGCGCCGTAATTTTCTTTCTGCATTCGCACGTACGGGTTCGGTCCGAGGCAGTCCGAACAGACGACCGGGAAATCGCTCTTCTCCCAGCCGTCCTCCTCGGGATTCGAGACGTGCCTGTTTGACATTTTTTTTCTCTTCTTTTCTGATTCTACGTACGTAATAAACTTTTGTCTCTCTCGCAGACTCTTTCTCTCTCTCAGAGCGACAAAGAACAATATCGGTTTTAAAGAGAGAGAGAGAGAGACCCTCTTTTATGCGCGCGTGCGCGTTGCGTGTGTTTTGTGTGTATAAAAGTGTGGGTTGCGTGTACTTGGGGAAATAATTGGTCTCTCTCTCTCTCTCTCTCTCTCTCTCGAGGTAAAAAAAAAATCGAAAAAATTTTTTTCTTTTTTTGCTTCTTCTTCTTCTCTTTTTTCTCGTTTTTTCTTTCTCTCTCTCTCCAACACAAAAAGTTCGTAGAAGAAACGCAAGCTTTGTTTTTTAACGTCGTATAAACAAGAAGAAGAAGAAGAAGAAGAAGAAGAAGAAGAAGAGGGACAAACGACATGGAGGAAGAAGAGGAGGAGGAGAAGAAGAAGAACGCAGAGGACGATTCTTCTTCTTCTTCTTCTTCTTCTTCGCCTCGCGATGACGACGACGCCGCTCATTCTTTCGAAGAGGAGCGACGGGTGGCGTCTCTCGTCGCGGAGACGTCCTATTTGACGAGCGTTTTGAACGCCGCTCCTTTTTGTTCCTCTTCTTCGGACGGAGACGCGACGACGTCGTCGTCTTCGGACTCTTATTATTCTTATTATTACGATTTCGGGTTGACGTCTGCGGTGTACTCGTTGTTCGGGTACGCGAGCGAAGATGCGGTCGTCGCGAACAACAACAACAACAACAACAGCAACAACGGAGGAAGAAGCGGCGGGAACAAGAACAGCAGCGCGATGGAAAAAGAGAGCAAACTTTTACTCGATGAGAAACACATCGAACAGACGCTGTTGAAGAATCACGGGGTGATTAAGAAAACGCTGCCGGAGGTATCGCCGACAGATTTTGAGAAGTATTTGAGAGCGATACGGACGTCGTACGCGAGATTCGTGGCGACGAGAGCGATGGCAAAGAAGAATAAGAATGGTAATAATATTAAAGCAGGAGGAGGAGGAGGAGGAGGAGGAACGGTGTCGAAGTCGTCGTCGGTCGGGTCGGCGTTGGCGGATGACTTCGAGGAACAAATGCACAGACAGAATCAACTTTTGAGCTCGGTGCCGTCCATTTTCTTCCGAGAAGAGTTTGATTTAACGTCCAGAGAGGCGTTCGAGGAGATTTTACCGTGTTTAGCGAGCGATTTAGGAGAGAGCGGGGAAAATAATAACATGGACAACGACAACGTCGCGAATAGCGCGGTGTTGGCGCAAGAGCAGCTCGGGCAGTACTTAGATTTGGTAGAGAGCGTGATCATGAAACGCGTTGGGGATCGCGCGGAGGTGTTTTTGGATGCCATGGCGAAAACGAGAAAGTTACAGGAGACGATAGAGGAGACTAAGAAATCAGTCGTCGATTTGCGGACGAATAATCGGAGGAGTTTTAGAAGAGCGGCGCATTCCACGGCGAAAGTGAAAGAGACGTCGAGAAGGAGGGATAACATTTTAAGATTGGCGGAAACTTTGAAAGATATCGAAAACATTCGGCAAACAAAGTTAGACGTGGACGTGCTGTTAGAATCCGGAGAATATTCAGAGTGTTTAGAAGCGATCGACGAGTGCGAGAGAAGTTTGAGAAGGGCGATAGAAGCGGCGACGAAAAAGGACAGCGAAGAAGCAGAAGTAGAGGAAGACAAAGAATCGTCGATGTCTTCTGCGGATAAGAAAATTACGAATAGCAATAGTGGTAAAAGTAACGCGGGAACGACGACATCAAACGTCTTTTCGTGTTTCAGTCATCTTCCGAAAGATTTAGAGATCGCAAAGAGAAAATGCACGGGTGCGATCACCGCGGAGTTGTGTTCTCGAGCTCGAGTCGAGTCGAACGTAGTCGACGATGAAATCGCGAATGTAGTCAAGAATGGTATCGACGATCAGATAAAAGATAACGAGGGTAGCTTTGATAAAGACGAGTTCGATCGTGTGTCGGAATCCATCATACCGGCGCTCCGCGGCTTGTTGAGATCGAGTACGGTCGTGCCAACGGTTGACGCCATTTACGCGGTTTCGCGAGAAATCTTGCGCGATTTGAAAAGAGACGTCGAACGCGTGTGCGAAAAAGTTGTCGCGGGTACGGGTGGTAGAACCAACAACAACACCCCTTCAAAAGTCAACAACACCGCTGCCAATGAAAATAAAAACGACGCGGACGACGGTAACATGGAGGATATTTATTTTGCGCTTCAACATTGTTCCTCTGAGAACTACATCCGAACGCTCGATGCCGTGACCAAAATAATGTCGCGCTTACATTTTAAGCGTTCCGAGATAATTCGAGACGTTTTGATGTCGATGTTCACCTCTTCAGTTAACGCATTCGATGATGAAAATGCGAGCGAAAACGTTGGCGACGTGGAAACGCCGAAGAGTGCACAGTCTCCAAAATTTTCTATGGATCTCATCCGGAAAGAAGCTCGCGATGAAGCAAACGAGCGGTTTTCGAGAGATGGCATTTCCAAAGTCGTTTCTGCCATCCGCGAATCATCCAACTCAATCATCGATGGTGGCTCGATGGTTTTCGCCAGACTTCTGAGTTGCCGCAAGCACGTCAACGCAAAACTCGATGCGACTTCGTTCACGAAAATAACGAAAGCTTCGGATGCGTTCATTCGCCTCGCGGAGAATGCAAACAGGAAAAATGGGAAACGATGCGTAGCGTTAAGGTCGCAGGTGCATTCGCAAGCGCGCTTGTTCTTGAACGTAAAACATGCCGCCGAGTTGGACAAATTAAAGACGCTTTTAGAGCAAGAGAGTTGGTCGCAAGCAACGGTGCCGGCACATTTTCAAGAGCTTTTGGATCGATTGTCCGCGGTGGCATCTTCAACGGAAGAGGATAAAAGTAAGGATAGCAACGCCGCCACCCCTAGTGAAAGCGATAAGAACCAACCGCTACCGACAAAAATCATAGACAAGAATACAAATATCGAACACGTTGCCACGACGACGGCATTGATGCTCATTCGCACGCTGAACGATTACAGCGATATCGCAGAAAGTATTCCCGATTTATCTGCAGATGTCGCTCGTCGCGTCGCTGAATTACTTGGTGCGTTCAACGATGGTGCCTGCGTGCTAGTTCTTGGCGCGCAAGCCATGCAAGGCGCAAATTTGAGATCCATCACAGCGAAACATCTATCGGTGACTCAACAATCGCTCCGATTGTTTCAGTCACTCGCGCCAGTTTTGAAAGCGAGACTTTCAGACATTACGACGACAAAGTTTGGTAGCAGTAGCGATAACCTTGCGGCAGCGGCGGTCGAAGGCAAACCACCATCGAGCGGTAACGAAGACGCGAGGCGTAAACTAGCCTTTGCGAATCTCGACAAAGTCGGACGCGATTTCGAAACGCACTGTGAGCGCATCCATCTGAAGCTCATCGAAATCATTCGAGAACGCTTGCGATTCCATCGCGGTGGGTTACCGCAACTCGCCAAAGCCTGGGAAAACGAACCGATCGAAGATTTCGACAAGGAAGCTTCTCAATTCAGTAAAGGTTTGATGAAAGAGCTCGGGACGCTGTCCAAAGTCGTTCGCAGCATGTTTGAAGAGAATGACCAAAACAGCGTCCTCGGCGTGGTCGCTTTAGAGTTTGACTCCAAGTTAGCCTCCTCCTTAAGAACGGTTTGGCAAGAAAGGAAATCGGTCGGCGGTACCGTCGAAAGACACGTCAAAGCAGATTGCGACGCGTTGCAAGAGTGTTTGCACGGCATAGCTGGTAAATTTGACTCGGAAATTATCGGTCGCGAGTTGAAAGAGTTGGCCGAAGTCGTCGCGGAGTCGATCAAACACAACGACGCGCGTCTGTCCGACGAAGCGAAACTCTTGAAAGCGAAAAAGAAAGCGATGGCAGCTGAAGCCGAATCTCAAACGCCAACAAAATCGCCCACGCCTACAAAGAGTGGCACCAGTGGTACCAACGGCGAAGAAAAGAAGGAAACGGCAGCTCCGGCAGGAGAGGAAGCGCGAGAACCCGTCGAAAGCAAAGACGAAAGCAAAGACGAAAGCAAAGACGAAAACGTCAACGATACCAAAAGCAGCGATTAGTAACACACAATGATATAATAGTAGCATATTAGCGCACTAACAAAACATTACTTCCTACTTTACATCTCGTCCACGAGCTTCTTCAGCTCGCCTTTAATCTTCCTCTGTCGTCTGCGGTTCCCCCAGGTGTCCTCCTCCGCTTTCAACTCGTTCAACTCGTCCAACAGCAGCTCCCGTTTCGTTTTCTCTTTCCCTCCTCCGCCGTCCGCGATGAACTGTTTCGAGACGTTCGCGGCGAACGAGGCGACGCCTATGACCCCAACCGCGCCTAATCCAAACACCGCGATCCCTCCGGTGGATGCTTTGAGTAATCCTCCGACCGCGTCGAACGCGGTGAGTTCCGGCATCTCTTCGCCGTTATTGTTGTTGTTCGTTGCGTTCTTGTTTCCCGAAGAAGTGGAGGAGGAAACATCGCGTCTCGCTGGTTGTTGTCGTCCGACGCCGCCGCGAGTAGAATATAAGGGCTGAAAAGAAAAAGGCGCGCATCTCTTCGACGTCGAGGCGACGGCGCTCATCGCGGCTCTTCGCAACATCTTTTCGTCGTGTGTGTTTTGTGTGTTATATTAGTGAAGAGATTGATTCGCGCTAATAATACGTATGCGTTATGATATTGAATAATTGAAACTAGTAATAAAGCTTTTCCCCTTTAGTATTAAGCGGCGGCGGCATCCACGGCTTGCCTCAACACGTCCATGGCACCTTTCACGTCCTCCGCGCCAAACACAGAACTCCCGGCGACGATGACGTTTGCGCCCGCGCTCGCAGCCGCTTCGATGGTCGAAGCGCTCAAACCGCCGTCGACTTGAATATCCATCTCCGGATACTTCTCGCGCAACTGTTTCACTTTCGGCATCATCTCTGGGTTAAACTTTTGCCCTCCAAATCCAGGTTCTACGGTCATCACTAAGAGCATGTCCACGAAATTCTCATCCGCGAGCGCGTACACCGCCTCCGCGCTCGTTTTCGGTTTCATCGCGACGCCAACTTTCATGCCTACTTTTTTGATGGCTTCGCACAAGCCGATGGCCTCGTCGATGTTGGCGCACGTTTCGATGTGAAACGTAAACATGTCGCACCCAGCTTTTTTCATCGGTTCTATGTATTCTTTCGGATTCGTCACCATCAAGTGGACGTCGAAATACGCGTTCGGGAAGTGTTTGTTCAAGCTTTCGATGACTGGAGCGCCGAACGAAAGGTTCGGGACGAAATGTCCATCCATCACGTCCAAGTGCAACCAATCGGCACCGAGGGAGAGGACTTTCTCGGATTCCGATTGCATGTTGGCGAAATCGCACGCCAGTAAAGACGGGGAGATGATAGCTTTAGGCATATTTGCGCGCGTGTTTTTAAGAGAGAGAGAGAGAGAGAGAGAGAGAGAGAGAGAGAACTGTGTGTGCTGCGCGACGTTGGTGTGACAACTTTCGAAAAATGATTTTAAAATCGTGACGTGACTATTACTACTGATTTACTATATTACATTCGCGAGCGCTACTTACGGCTACAAATACTACTCAATAAACTACCTCGTTTTCCTAGAGTCGTCTTTTTCTTTCATCAAACGACGTTTTGGTTCCTGGTTAGAAAATCTGGATCTCGTCTGAACTTGGTCGTAAACTTGACGAACCAGTTATCGAAGACGTTCCTCGGAACGACCAAGTGTTCCGTCTCGTTTCCGGTGGTAAAGCTCTTCAAAAAGTTCCACAAATCTAAAGCGACGCGCTGCGCGAACAACTCTTTACTCCCGCTAATCTTCGCGTCTTTTGAAAGGCACTCATCGAGCGGTTCCAAGGAAACGCCAATCGACGCGTCTTCGTAAAAAGCGCCCGTGCGCGGGTCGATTGGCCACGTCAAGTTGAACGTGTTCGACGGTTCCGATAACGTCACGCACCCTCGGTATTCCCATAAATTGTTATTCTCGCTCTCGTGCATCCCCGGTCGTTCGCTTCCTTTCACGTACAACGCGAGTGCCGTCGACTG
>Ga0255780_10003493_pt1 | contig 13721 bp, 9 predicted proteins | sample 071ome_32_FD_179978 | JGI IMG/M metagenome (GOLD analysis project Ga0255780, IMG submission 179978) | Coastal salt marsh microbial communities from the Groves Creek Marsh, Skidaway Island, Georgia - 071405AT metaG (version 2) | ecosystem: Environmental > Aquatic > Marine > Intertidal zone > Salt... | reverse complement strand
CTAGCCGTACCTCCAAATACCCATAGAGGTAGGTGTTACGAGGGGTTCGAAGAAGGCAACAGGGGACTGTCGAAGGCCCGATTTTGTGTTCGAGCGGACCGCGTTTCGCTTGGAACTCGACCTGGCAGCAGCATCGTCTTTTTCATATCACCGTGACGTTCTTTTCGCGGATACACGCGTTGATGATCGCGTGTGCCTTAAAGATCTTCACCTCGTTTTGTCTACACAACGTTTCTAATTCTATTTCGTTCTCACGGCGGCGGCGGCATAGGTGGCGGCGCGGGTGGTGCCACGCCTGGGTGAACAGCTACCTGCTCCGCCGTGACAACATTGTCATCGGCGACTACCACCATCGGCGGCGGCGCGCCGTCCTCTTCGGGAGGCGGCGGTGGCGCGTCGTCTGGATTGCCGAGTTCAATATTTGGTGGCTGAACGCCGCCCCCGTACGCCGCCGGGTCGACCGCGTATCCACCGGCGTAATACGCAGGGTCAACCATTTGTGGCATCATCATCATCGGTGGGTAAGCTGCCGAGACGTTGGGAAACCCGCCGTACCCACCGTACCCGCCAAATCCAGAATTCTGCTGCTGCGGCGCGTTGTGTTGCCCCGCGATTCGCACCATGAATGGGCGTACACTATCTCTAAACATCTGTCCATCGAGCGCGGCGATCGCGGCGTGCGCGTGAGATGGATCCATCATTTGCACAAAACCGAACCCCTTGTTCATGTTCGTCGCGTGGTCTCTCAAGACCTTGACCTTCTCGACGAGTCCGTATGGGGTGAAAAGCTCACGCAGCGTTTCCTCGTTCATGTCGTCGGTGATTCCCCCGACGTACAAGTTGGCGTCGGGGTTGTACGTGTCTTGTGCCTTCACCTCTTCTCTCGGCGCGCTTTTCACGCGAACCTCTATCACGCGGTTTTCTAGCAAAGTGCCGTTGAGCGCCTCCGCCGCAGCTTTCGCTTCGCTAGGAGAGGTGTACGTGATGAAAGCGAAGCCTTTGCACGACGCGCCAGTCACCGGATCGGGAATGCAGGCAACGTCTTCAATTTTGCCGTGCGCCTTGAACTTTTCATCCAGAAGCTCCGCCGTGGTCGATGGAGCGAGATGACCGACGTATATTTTCCTGTCGTCGTCAGCGTCGCGTTTGCTCGTGCGACCTTTGCCGTCGACGCCGAGCTCGGAGAGAAAGTCAGAGTACGCGTTATCAAGCGAACCACCGTTGCCGGCGCCGTGGAGCCGTTCGACATCCTTCCGATATGTGGCATCCACGGCTCGCTTGACTTCCTCTGGAAGTTTGTAAACGCCGCCAGACGCCATCTCTTCGTCCAGTCGTTTTTGCATCGCTTCAATGGATGATTCGTCCCGCCAAGTACCATTCATTAACGCGAGTTCCTTGAGCTGCGCTCTCTTGTGCTCATTCATGTCCTCGTCCACGGGAATGAGCAGCTTTTCAATCATACCTCTCGCTTTATCGACGTCTGCCTGCGTATCGCCCTCGATGAGGACGTGAAGCGGTTCGTGTTCAAACTCATTATTGCGTTCCGCCGCACCAGTGCCGCCCTTCGCGCTGCCTCTACCTCGAATGACAATCTTCGTGTTGGTATCTCTCTGCATTTGCTTTTGAGTCGAACCACGCGGACCGATGATAAGACCGAAAAAATTGTAGCCAGGATACTCATCCACCGGAATCAAAAGCTTCGCCGTTCGCTTATTCGGTCGGTAATCCGGTGGTGGCCTGAAAGCCGGGCACTTTTTGCAAATTTCCTCTAGGAGCTCCATGCGTCGATACGTGTACTTTTCTCTCTCGACAACCTCCCTCGTGTTCACGCGCACGCCGGCGCTGTCGTACACGGGAGCCGGTTTTGGCTCGTTTGCCGCGTTTTCGTCAAAAGGCGCGCCGGCAATCAACCTTCTATTCATCTCTGCTAACTCGCGAAACAAGAAGTGAACCTCTGGACTCGCGCTCGAAGGCGCGTTGTATTCCGTGAGCACGGACGTGGGCAATTGCACAAAGATTCCCGCGCCGATGACGAGCGTGTTGACTGGCGCCGTCATCAACGCTGTTGTCGGTGTCGCTTCCGCGGCGGGGACCTCTGCTGAGAATCCACCAGCAGAGACGGCGAGCTCGCGGGATCCAGCCTCTCCTTCGACCGCGTCGCCGGGTTCGGGCGCGCTCTCCCATCTGCTCTTCCTTCGCTTCTTGGCGACGGGTGCACCGGCGCCGTCGTTCGTCGTCATCGACTCGTCCGGTCGTTTCGAGTCGACGTCGCGTCGCGCAGTGGCACGTCTCCAGACGAGAGTCCACCTGTGCGTGCACCGTGCACGCGTGTTTTCAGATTTTCAGACCACTATAGAACCCAAAGGCTCCTCACAGTCTGACACCGACACCGACGCGTCGTCGTCGTCGTCGTCGTCTCGTTCGTGAGTAATCAAGACATGGCGCCGGCGACGTTGAAATCCATCTCGCGCGGCGAGGCGCCGCCCTTCGACGCGGCGACGGCAAAGAAAGAATGCGCGATTCCTAGCGACCAGCAGACACTTTTGAAATCCACGCCGGGTTGGACAAACCAAAAGAAGACGGTGCGCGCGCGCGCGCTCGGTTGCGCGCGCGTTCACGCTTGCCTTCGCGATTCGAATGCTCGAGTACTGACGTTGAATCGACGTTCTTCTCGCGCGATAGCAGCTCGCTCCGATTGATGACACGCCTGAAGAGTTTGAAGCGAGCCAGCAGGTAATCAAACCGGCGACGAGTCCCAGCGGAGGACGATACATGGCGAAACAGAGAGCGTTGCAGATGGATGACGACGATAGCGACGAGGACATCGAGCAAGAGAACGCGAAAGAGAATGAGCAAGCAGATTACTTGGTCAAGGCAGCTCCAGGCGTGAAACCGTTGGTGCTCGCCTACGCATCCGAACAAGTAGCGGCGCGTCGCACAAAGAAGCCTACCGTTGTTTACGACGACGATGACGACGACGACGACGAGGAGGACATGACGGGGCGCGAATCAATCATGCCGACGCAAACTGCGAGCCAGATGGCGCTGACTCAACCGATTTCACCGCCGCGCTCGCCGCCGAAACGCCAAAAAACGACTTTGCAGGAAGAAGAGGAAGTTCCCGCCTCGCCACCAATTGGTTTCATCAAGCGCGCGATCAACACGGCTGCAGAGGCTTTAGGTATGGGTAGTCCATTCAAGTCACCGATCGCGCACGCGTCGTCGCCGGGCTTGCCGCGCTCGTTGATGATGTCACCGAGGACGATGAACAACGTCGTAGGGAGCGTCGCTCAATCTGTCCTCGATGACGAGGACGCTCGTGGAATCGACAGAAGCAACATGGAGTGGGGATCAAAGGGTGGTTACGCCGCCGGGTCCAAGGCGAAGCGAAAGCTCAAGCTTGACGACGATGGCGACGACGCGTCGGGTAAGCGGACGAGGAAGAGCGCCGAAGCAAGCGACGACTTGTTTGTATAAACTAGGCGAGCGCGCTCGATGTGCGAGCGCATGTAAAACAAACCAACATGTAGCCAATGCACTACTACCTGGTACAGCGAAAACTACTACACTAGCATACAACGCGCACTAAATTCTATTCGCGCCACCGCTTCTACTCACTATTGTCTCGCCTCGATCGTTTCGAGGACGAAATACTTCAAAGATGCGAGCGCTGAGAACGTCCCCGATGCGACGCGAGCCCTTGACGTTTTCTCCTCGGAGGACGACTGGCATCATATCGCTAAGCAAACGCGAACGCGCGTCGTCGCTCGAACGTGGGTCGGCGTACGCGTTCATGAGCGATTTCATGGTGCCGTATCGCGCGACGATGGCGCGTGCGATGTGCGTCGAGACGCCGTCAATTTTCTCTAGCGCCTTGAGGAAAATGTCTTGAGACGTCAGCGGAGCGGGTCGAATGTGTCGCTCTTTCGCTGGGCACGTCATCGTCCCTCCAGTCTTTTGCGACTTGTCCGCGAGAAAATCCAACACGTTCGCCTCAGCTTCAAATCTCTTCCGAGCGAGTTGATTGTGAAGGACGCAAACGTGTTCCGCCACTCCAACCATGGGTAACGTGACGACGACGACGTTTGGGTGTTGCACGGTGATTTCAGCCACACGTGCGTCAACTATGTCGCGCGAGAAGGCTGGTTGTGCGCCGTCGACGCGCCTCGTCGCATTAAACTCTTGACGCTCTCGCCTTGTCAAGTACTCGCTTACGCCGGACGCCAGGAGACAGAGCTGGTGATCGTATTCGAGCGCGCTCGCCGCGAATGCACGAAGAAGCTTTCTCAGTTCTTCGCAGTCATTCAGCATCAAATTGACGAATTCTTCACCGTTGAGTAGCACCACTGTATATCTCGCGCTATGGGCGCGCAGTCGACGTTTGCGTTCTTCGCTCGCATTTGAACCGCCAACCGGTTCATCAGTCGCGTCGTGATAACGCCACGTTATGCTCTTCCGAAGCGGTAGCGTTTCGTATGCGTACAATACAGCCTTGTCGAGCGATTTCTGTCGAGTGGCTTCGAAAATGTTGCGCACGCTCCGTCCCAGCGCATCGTCGCCGGAGAGGTTCTGATCGAGCACGGCGGTTATTTGATTCCATTGTTTTTTATCTGAAATCGGCTCAGGAAACGGCGCTCCACCCTCGATCCGGGAGCGCTTCACGCTCCGAACGCGCACCGTTCCTTGCGCGTCTCTAGCCACAGCCGCTTCGGCCGGCACAGCATCTTGTTCTCTCATCGTCGTTGGAACGTCTTCTGCTTCTTCCAACAACGGCGCCGCGTCCTCTTCGCGCGTCGCTTCGCCGACAGCCTCTTCACCGTCTTCGCTGCTCGAATCCAACAAATCTATCACCGTTGGCGCGCCCGTGGCGGCTTCCACCACCGCGTCTGTCCGACGCTCGAGGAACGTCGGCTCGAATTTGCCGAAGTCCGCGACGCCGACACCTTCGTCAGCCTCGTAGTATTGCGTCGCGACTGGGACGTCTTCGATGTCTTCGTCATCGCTCACGCGGTACCCGCCGAGATCATCGTAGTGCTCGAAACTGTCGTGGTCGGCGTGGTCATCGTGGTCGTCGTCGTGGTGGTGGTTGTCGTCGTCGTCGTCCGCTGCAGCAACATCGGAAGCGGCCGTTGCAATCGCGTCTTCACCTTCGTCTTCCTCATCATCGAGTTGAATCACGTCGATGAACTCGTCGTCGTCGTCGTCGTCGTCGTCGTCACTCACGTCGTCTACGACGTCGCTCGCGCGGCGTTCGGCTCGACGCGGTGACGGTGAGAATAGAGACGCGACCGCGCGCAGCGGCATGGTTCGCGCTCGCCCCTGCCGTTGTCGCTATTTTTGACTCGCGCGACTCGCAGTGCGACTCAAGTCAGTCTGACGACACAACGAGACGAGCGAACGAACGAGTTGAGATGTCGTCGTCGTCGTCGACTACTACATCGCGGACGGTGACGACTTGGACGACGAGTCGAGGAGGGAGACGAACGCGACGACGTCCCGTCGCACCGCGCGCGAAGAAGGGAGCGGAGGTGGACAGCGACGTCGAGCCGCAACCGTTCACGGTGCGCGAGGGTGAGCTGGGCAAAGTGTTGAGCGCGGCTTTGCCGCTGGTGATTCGTTTAGGGACCGGCGCCCTCATCGGTGGGTACTCGTTGTCCATCGTCGAAGACGATGACGAAGACGCGTACTCGATCGCGCGTTTCGCGGGTAAGCGAATCAAAGAGCGGTCGACGACGCTTCCAGCAGTCAGGCCGAAGGAACCGCTCGTCGTGTACGAGTACGAAGGGTCGCCGTATTGTAAAAAAGTTCGAGAGGCGTGCTCGGTTTTAGATTTGGACGTGCTCTTCAAGCCGTGCCCGCAAGGCTCGGAGGCGTTCAGGGCGGAGTCGAGAGAATTGGGGGCGAAGACGTACCCGTTCATGGTGGATCCGAATGCTAACGTCTCGATGGGAGAGAGCGACGACATCATCGGACATTTGTTCGCGACGTACGGCGGGGACACAAAGGTGCCGCTATTGCTCAAGAGAGACGGTCCGCTGACAAATTTTACTGCGTACGTCGCCGCGGTTGCGCGTCTGAAGGCCCTTCGCGCGCGCCCGGCGAAGAAAATTCCGGCGGAACCGCTCATTCTGTACACGTACGAAATATCGCCGTTTTCCAAACTCGTGCGGGAGGCTCTCACCGAATTGTGCATCCCTCACGTGGTTAGATATTGTCCGCGAGGCAGCTCAAAGCGAAACGAGCTTTACGCGCGGGTCGGACACTTCCAGGTTCCTTTTCTCGAGGACCCGAACACTGGGAAGAAGATGTTCGAGTCGAAAGACATTTGCGAATATATCGAGAGCGAGTACGCGGTGTAATACGATGGAACGAATGTCAAGGGTAAGGCATAGTAGAGTATTATATGTTTTATTTAAAAGATCTTGTGACATTCTCTGTCTTCTTCTTTACGCCTTCTTCGGCTTGTTAATTGTCTTTGCCGCTTTCGACTTGACCACAAACAAGGCGACGTAGAAGAGCTTGTACGCGCACCCAATCGCGAATAGAATCATTGCATTCTTCACCAAATTATCCTCCGCTTCGATGGCGCCATACTGGTACTTCAAAGTCGACAGCACTTCCTTACCGGTGCGACCGAAGCACATTTGAGCCGGAAGATCACCGCAAGAGAATCCACGAGAGTCGCTCGAGTCATCGACAGCTCCCGTCCACTTGGCGTCGATGAAGTCCAAGTAGATGATGTTTTTGATGGCCCACTTGAGGTAGGTGATGTACGACATGGCGCGGAACGGCCAGATGACGTCTTCTTCCCGAACCATGATCCCACAGAAGAGGAAACCCGCGAACCAGATGTTCATGTACGTGAGCATGCCCATCAACGGATTCTCAAAGGTGATGGAGAAGAGCTGCGCAGCAGACTCGAAAGACCACAGCGTCAAAGAGTACATCATAACGACTTGAATGAAGTTGGGACCGTACCAGTTCACCATGCCATACGCCGGGATGGCGAGAGCGAACAAGGAAAGAACGACCATGAATGGAATTTGAATAATCAAGTTCGCAAGAAGGTAGGCGTACGGAGACAACAGACCGTTCTTCACTTCTCGCTTGATTGCGAAGAATTCCTCATTGTACACGTACGTCGCCACGACGCCGAGAGAAGAAGGCACGCCCAAGAACCAGAGTACGAGCCACATTCGCGAGCCAACCTGCTCTTGACTTCTATCGCGAGATTCAATGTAAATGACTGCAAAGAAGATGCATGCGAACAGAAACATGGCCATTCTTCCGACGTACATGCTCGGATCGCGGTATGTGATGGTCCAGTGACGACGGACGAGGGTCATCGTCTGTTGAAGGAGGGACGTACCTTGGCCACTCATGTCACTCAGCGGGCCAGTATGGTTGCACCCAGAATCGTTCTGTTGGTACAAATCCAAAATTTTGTCAACCTGCGCCGGGTCAGAGAATTCAGAGTTGACGACATTGAGCATGTGCTCTGCGATGGAGTCACCCTCAGCCAAGGGGTAGCCGATGGATGCAAAGTAAGACGCAGTCTTGCTCGCCGGGCCGAGATACGCGATTCTGCCCTTGCTCAACAACATAAGTCTGTCGAATCCATTGAACACGGCGGTGGAAGGTTGGTGAATGGTGCAACAGATTGCGATGTTTGCCTCTTTCGCCAGTCCCTTGAGGAAAGACATGATGGACGCCGCGGCAGCGGCGTCCAACCCGCTCGTAGGCTCGTCCAAGAAGAGCACGGAGGGAGAAGAAATGAGGGCGATACCAAGAGACAAACGCCGCTTTTGTCCGCCAGAGAGACCCTTCAAGAATTGGTTGCCACACTTCGTATGGCGCGCGGCCTCGAGGCCGATGGTATTGATAACGGCATCCACTCGTTGCTTCTTTTCTTCAGGCGAGATGTTCAAAAGCAAATCGGCGACGTAAGACAACGTCTCTTCAACCGTGAGGAAGGCCCATAAGCGATCGATTTGCGGCACCGTGGAGCAGTACTTTGTGAACAGCTCCGGAGTTAGGGGTTTCCCATTCAACGTCACAGTGCCATAAAACTCACCCGACTTCCCCTCCAAGGTGAGCAAATCGATCAAACACGTCTTACCCGCACCAGACGGACCCAAGATGGCGAGCACCTCGCCGCTACAGACTTGACCAGATATACCGTGGAGAATTTCCTTCTTCTTTCCCTTTTTGCCCACCTCGAAGCGGACGTCTTCAAAGGAGAGGGTCGTATCCTTGCCCTTCTCTTGGAGATCGAGAAGGGACGGCGCCTTCTTGATCGGCTTTCCGACCTCAATGTCGGCCATTATCGTTCGTTTTCCGAATACAAAAGCGCTCGAATCTCACGCACGGACGTGCGTCGGATCTATCTGCGAATTCCAAAGGGGCGTCGCTCGTCGTCTCGCACCAACCAGCGCGCGTCGTCGTATGGCGGCACCGGGATACGTCGCTTCGAGACGGCACGGCACGGATTTTTATCACGTCCCGCCGCCATTCTTAAGTACGTATTAAGAGTTATTTTTTCCATATATTTTAACGGGTGACATGGATTTCGGATCAGAGTGTTGACTCGGGGTGCCGACTCGGGGTGCCGACCCCCGTCACGTGTCACGTCCCAGGCTTCTTCACCACGACGGCCGAGCGAACCGCGCGCGCGCTGACGAGGCGAGGCGGATCTCATCGCGAGCTCAGTTTTATGCAAAGTTTTGAGTAATATTACAGCGGGTGCCCGAGCGAGACGATCGTGCGTTTAGTCAAAGCCCAACCGCTCGTCTTCTCACGCGGTTTGGTGCGTCTCGTCGCCGTCGACGCGGATATTAGACACTGTGAGTCTTTCGGGCGGGTTGTGGACCACTTCTGAGCCGTCGGCCCAGAGATCTTCGAGGTTGTATCGCTCGCGACCTTCCGGCGAGAAGACGTGAACCATGCACGAACCACAGTCGACAGCCATCCAATCCTTATCGCCGCCGTTTTGTGTACCCTCGATGATGGGCTGGAGTTTACCACCCGCGACGTACTCGGTGCGAGCCTTGACTGCATGCAAGACGGCTCCCGCTAGAGCTTTCAAGTGGTGTTCACTTCGGGCCGTCGCGAGTATGAGGTAGTCCGTCCAAGTGCACTGCTCTCGAACGTTGATCGCCATGACGTCAATGCCTCTCGCGCGGACGAGAAGTTGCACCAGCTCATCAGGGTCGAAAGCTTTGACGTAATTCATCCGAGACGGATCCGACTCGACTTCAAGCTCTTGTCGAGCGGGCTTACCTTGGGTCCCCTTCGTCGGGTTTGCCGCCGAGTTTGCCTGGCTCAAAATTTTGGCGCTTATCTTGGACACTTCAGACATGCGAACCCCGGCTTGCGACATCTGTTCGACAGAGCCAAACATGTACTCGTAAAATGTCAGCAGATACGAGACGACGTCAGCTTTCTTTGAGACGCCCTCCATCACCTCGCGAAGATCCAGGTCTTTTGCCGCGGAGCGCAGTTCCCCCACCTTGATTTTTCCTAGCAGCGTCTTGCTCAGGGGCACCGATTCAACGTCAATCTTGAGAGAGGATCGCTGTTTCGCGTCGAGGGCGAGCGTCGCACGAACGCGCCGCGCCGTTTCGATTCGCTCTTCGTTCACGCGCCATCCGCTCTCGACCAAGAATTGCTCAAACTCAATCAAACCTGGAACCGCCTTGCGCTCGTCGGCGCTCTTCTTACCCATAGCAGAAGAAGCGATGACGCGCGTCGAAGAAGACGATCCCGCCGCCGATGAACCACGCCTAGAGCTTGAATCTTTCTCACCCGGGCCTTGCCTCGTGGAAGCATCCGTCAGAACGCTCAACTGCTCCTCCATGCGTTCCTCTTCGCCATTCTCCGTCCTCGTCACCTCCAACAGACGCTTCAATTCCGGATTCACCTGCGCCAGCGCGTGCAACGGAATAGGCCAGTGTAACTGTCCGCGCACCTCGACCCCAGCATACTCGAGACGCGATCCCGTAAACGTCGCCCCGTCCCACTCCACATCCGTGGTCGCGTCCACCGTCTTTCTCGAACGAAACGTTCCGCTCGGCGAGCCCCCGTCTCCACCGTCTCCAATTCGTCGATGATGTCCCGAGCGCGTGATGCCACCGAACGATCTCTTGGACGCATTCATCGCTCCTCGTTCCGATCCATCTCTCGCCCGCTCGTTCCCTCGCTCTCCATTGCCGTCCGAAGCCGAGGAAGAGGCTGCCGCTGCTGGTGGTTTTTTCCCGCCAAAATGACTGCTCGAGGACGACGCATTTCTCGTCGTAGTCGTCCCTCCCAGTCGTCGCTCTCGTCCGTCCGCCGACGTCGCGGTCAAAGCAGAGACTACAGATCTACGGTATGACCCCTCTCGCGTGTGGTACCCCGCCGTCGTCGTCGCTCTCGTCGACCCCGTCGTCGTCGTCGTCGTCGTTCCCAGTCTCAACCCGGCCGCCTCGACGAGAAGCTGGATGAGAGGAGACGACGACGAACTCGTCGTCGCCGTCCCCCCTCCTCCTCCTCCTCCTCGTCGTCGTCCGGTGATGGCCCTCGTCGCCGCGCGCATCGCGTGCGATTCGATTCGTCGCGAGGACGCGCGACGCTGTGTCGTGTCGTCGTCGCGTCGTTCGCGCGCGTCGCTTGGCGAGTGCGCGTCGCTAGGCGTGTGTGCGTGTGTCATTTCGTATGTGTAAACAGACTGATAAAATTCAACCCAAAATCGGTCGCATCCACACCCACGCGCGCTCGCTCGTTCGTTCGTTCGTCACACCGAGCCCGTCAAACAGAGTTTGGAAAGACATGTTGCGCCGGTCTCTCTACGCCGCCCGCCGTTCCGACCTCGCGCGAGGAGCGCGAACGCTCGCGACGAACGCGCCTAAATCTGGAGGACCCGCCGCGACGGCGGCGGCGACGAAGAAAGCCCCGGCGGGCGGGGAGGAAGTGGACGTGGTCAAGCGCGTCTTCGTCGAGCAGCAGCGCAAATTCCGCGCGCTTCTGGAAAAGACGAAGACGCTCACGCCGCCGGTGGGAGGCGACGCGGCCGCCGTCAAGGCGTATGCGGCGAAGAAATTGGCCATTCTTAAAGAGGTGCGTCGAATGCGAGCGATGAATGGGACGCGCGCGCGTCGCGCGACGGTCGATGCGAGCGTTGAAGCGCGGTCGCAGAGTAAACCCCAACGATCGGCGATCGGCGTGACTGATTATGTTCGGACGGTCCGCGACGCGCGAATTCCCCGCGTGGGCGGTGGGAAACTTGGAAGGAGACGACGAAAGCGGACTCGTCTCGCGGTTTGGCGCCCGCGAAGCGACGGGGTGCGCGTGATGATTTCCGAACACGACTGACTAACCAATCAAACGCGCGCGCGTTCTCCCCCGTCTCGCCAGTTGCAAATCGCTACGCCGAGCGAAAAGATTCAAGACACTCTAGACAGTGCCTTTGCGCAGTCCAAGACTGTTAGAGCGTACCTCGATTACGCCGGTAGCTTACGCGCCGAGCTCGGATTGCAGGATGACCAGGAAATGTTCAAGATTATGACGACCGCTCTCGACGAGACGGAGAAGGCCTTGGGTGGAGCGCTCGAGACGTCGAACGCGCAGGGAATGACCAAGTATGCCCAAGCCGTGCAAAAGGCGTGCGACGCTGCGGGGATCAAGCCGGTGGACATGGCAAAGTTGGGCGCCGAGGTGGACTTTGAGGCGATCGAGGGGGAGTTGGCTGAGTTGAAGGCTGTTGAGGACGAAGTCGGCAAGGAACAAGCGTAAATTTGCTCTCACGCTGCTCCGCCTTTGAACGAACGCGCACACATCGCCTTTTGTAATTGTATAAATCTACGACAACACACAGATATAGACAGCGATTCATGCGGAGGCGTGCTCTCGAGTTCGTTTTTTCTTTGATTTAACAAATGTGTCTACTAACTGCTCTCTCAGAGCGAAAAGATGATGGGCTTGCACTCGAGCGATTCGACGTCGACGAGCACGGCTGTACCAGTTTTGGCGAATTTCGGGACAGAAACAACCAGCGTGTCCTCTCCGCTAGCGTACTTGACGCGCGCGTAACCGAAAGCGTCTTGACATCCCGCAAAGTACACTCGCGGGGTCGATTCAATGACGAACGGATCTCGATCCTTGAATGGGTAACACGCCAAAGTGTCGGGCGCGCCCGGCGCAAGGTGTTGCCATGTCAGCGTCTGCGTCAAAGCAGCGACCGGACGCTTGGCGGCGTCCTCGCCGACGAAAGAGCTCGGAGCTTCCTCGCTCTTCACCGTGCTAAATTTCATAACGTCCTCGACATTTTGCCCAGACGTTCCCAGGAACGACGTCTCGTCCACTTTGAAATCGTGCGGGTTCGTGACGAGGCGCATCGTCTTTTCGTACCGCGTCGCCTCTGGAAAGTAGACCGGATGAAGAGGCTGCTGTGGCATCGCTTGGTTGCTCGGATCGGTTCTGCCGCTCATGACGTCCACCGGAACGGAACTCGCGAGTTCGGTGAACATGACGTCGAGGCCTTTCAGAGTATCCGCCGAAGTCGCGCCGTTCCTCGTCCCGAAAGAACCACCGGCGACGACGATGCGAACAATCCTAGAAATCTCGCTCGCCAGTGCGTCGTCTCCCATGGCGACGGCGCCGGTGACGTAATCGACGAACATTTGATTCAACACTGAAACCGAGCCCACCTTGCCCTCCTCCGCGTCGCTCGTCTCAAATCCGGAAACCAGGCACACGTACTTTGATCCACTCTTCTGCGCCCCGACGGGCGCGCTCTGAGCCTTGGGAGCGGCGTACACGACGACGTCGTGCACCTCAAAGTCACCTTTGACCGCCTTGCCCTTGCACGCGCAGACAACGCCCGTGACAAAGGGACCGGCGTCGATGTTGAGCAGTTTGACTCTCGCGCCCTCATCCTCAAACTCTAAACGATCATCTTCCCCCGTGTACGTCTCCTTTTGGTTTCGTTTCTCCTCCTCGCGATCGTAATCCTTGACGTATTCGTCGAGAATGATCGGTTTCGCCTTCATATCCTTGTAAATCGTCCCCACGATGACGCACTCCTCGTCCTCGGCGAGCTCCAGGACGTTTCGTTGAGGACAGTTTGGCCACTTCTCCCTCGCCGCCTCGCGCACGCGCGGTCCCATCGTCATCAATCGCTGGTAATACAACTGAAAATACTGTCCGTGCATCTTATTCGCCAGCGAAAATCGCTCGTTATTCGTCCCGTACGTCGCATCGACGCGCTTCACGACTGTCATCTTTCAACGCAATCCAAAAGTTTCAACGCGCGCGTCGTGTTCGTCCCTCTCGTTCGTTCGTTTCAACGCCCGCGACACCCCCCGGGTTCGGTTATCGATTTTATCCTCGCGCTCGCGTTCCCAACTCCCGTCGTCAACTCCCGTCGTCGTCGTCAACTCCCGTCGCTCAACGAAACGAAACGAAACGAAACAAACCGAGGGAAGAGGACAGACGGGATTTGAAACCGATGATGGATGATGACGCACACACGGGGACTGACTACTTGCGTGGTGAGTGGGTGATTTTTTGAAAATACTTGCCCGGTATTGTTATTATTGACTACACTGTTTGTACGTACAAAATGGATAACTACGTGTGCGCGCACCCGCACCCGCGTGTGGTCCCCGGTTATCATTCCTCGTCGTCAACTCCCGTCGTCAACTCCCGTCGTCGTCGTTGGATTGGATTTTCAAACATCATCGACC
>Ga0255780_10003491_pt1 | contig 13727 bp, 7 predicted proteins | sample 071ome_32_FD_179978 | JGI IMG/M metagenome (GOLD analysis project Ga0255780, IMG submission 179978) | Coastal salt marsh microbial communities from the Groves Creek Marsh, Skidaway Island, Georgia - 071405AT metaG (version 2) | ecosystem: Environmental > Aquatic > Marine > Intertidal zone > Salt... | reverse complement strand
CAACGACGACGACGACGACGACGACGACGACGACGACGACGAATGGACGCGGCTGGCGCGGGATCGTGGAGGCGGCAGAATGAATACGTCAGCCTGCCGCACCCGAACCTGTTTCTCAAGCCCATCCCGTTTGGCGTCGACGAGCGGATGCTTCGGGATCACTTTGTGCCCTATGGCATGCTCTCATCGGTGAGGATCGTTCGCTCGCCGTCGACCGTGCGCGGTGCGTCGGACGACCACGCGTTTGTGCGGTTCACAGACGTGCGAGGGGCCCAGCGGGCCCTCGGAGACCCCAACGCCGCCGTCATCCTGGGACAGCGGCTCACCATCAAGGTGGCCGACGCGGATGTGGCGCCCAAGTTGAAGTCTGGACAGTTGGAGTCGGAGTGGATCTACTGTCGGGGCCTGCCACCGAACATCCCCGCGGACGACGTGCTGGCGTTGTTCAGCGCGTTTGGGCGCATCCTGGATATGAAGTATTTCGCGAGTACGGCGTCGTACAAGGGCACGGGGGCGCTGCTGAGGTATTCGTGCGTGGAAGACGCAAAGGGGGCCATCGTGGGGATGAACGACGTCCAGCTTCCGGGATGCTTCCAGCCGTTGCTGGTCAGGTTTGCCGACTCGCCGGCCGAGAAGGCCGCCAAGATGACCAGGAAGGACCTTCATGCGAAGAATGTCGCGCGCACGCAGCCCATTCGGGACGTGATGTTGTCGATGGCGTATGCGATGCGAAAACAGGGGTCGGGAGACTCGTGTTCGGACGGCTACATGTCGGTGAGGTCGGCGCAGAGCGAGTACCAGGGTTCTCCGAACCGAACGACGACGGCGGCGACTGCGACGCACCAAGGCTCGTATTTGTCGTCGAGGGGGTCGGGATCGGACATTGGCATCGCGCAGGCGGGCGTCGCGCCGCCGGGCGTGGGCGAGTACTACCCCGACCGGGTCGACCGGATCCCGGACGGGACACTGTCGCTGCTCAGGACGGGCAGCAACGGCCTGTCGGCCTCCGCTGGCCAGACGAGGGTGATTGCGATCAACGGTCTTCCTCCTGGTGCCGATAAGCTCTGGATCTACGAGAATTTTGCAGTCTTTGGAGCGATTGTGGGCGTCACGATGGGCGGGGCGATCAGTGGCGACCTTTACAAGCCGGGAAGCGTCGGAAGCATCGCAAGCCAGGGTAGTCAGGGAAGCGAGCACGAGTCGGACGATAATAACAGCAGCCCCCCGAGACGCTGCAGTCCGGCCGGCTTCCCGAACAGGAACAACTTTGCGGGCGATTGCGAGGCCGTCGTCACGTACGTGAATGTTCAGGACGCCGCGAAAGCCAGGGAAGCGATGAACGGCATGCGCGTCGGGAGGTCGACCCTCTCGGTTCAGCTCGAGCTTGGCGCACCGGACGCGGGGCAGCTCGCAGAGTTGTCGAGGGCGTTGGGTGGGGCCAATCTCAACCCGGCGCCGAGGTCTGCGCGCAGCGACGCGAGCGGCGTCAGCAATCTCAGCGGCATCAGCGACGGGCTGGTGTCGCCGGCGACGGATTTTTATGGGTCTGGGACTGGACACGTGAACGGTCCACAGGAGACGCTGGCCGGCCTGCAGAAGGCGACGGCCGCCATGAACCTGATGAGCCCGTACTCGTCTGGCTTTTCAGACCAGATGCTTGCGACCCTGGTCAGTCACCTATCGGGACAAGGCAACGAGGGTGGGCTCGGCATTTGACCCACGTCGTTCTCGATGACCGGCGGCAATGGGCGGCGATGTGCGGCCGCCAACCCTATTGAATTTTTACCGTATGTATAGCGTGATCAAGTTTTTTATTTACCTGACCTATGTTCTTAAAAAATGTACTCATTAACGAGTCCCTCTTCCGCCCTCGTCAATAGTCCTCACCGCCGCCGATGACGACGGCCACGCAGGTGATATCGTCCTGCTTGCCGCCTTTCCCGCCGCGGGACGAATCGGTGTTCTTCGCCATGCCGTTCATCAGTCGCGTCATGAACGTCTCGGACCGCCGACGAACGGCCTCACGCTCCTTGGCGAACGGCGACGCGTAGGTCTGGTCGAGCGAGTGTGCCTCGGCCATCTCGAGCAACCGCTGGGCGAGCTCCTCGGCCTCTTGTTGCCACTGGACGCTGCCATCGTACGACCGGCGCATGGCATCGCTGGCACTGATGCACATGACCAACTCGTCGTCCCACAGGTTGTCCCACAGGCCGTCCGAGCCGAGGACGACAACGTCACCCGGCACGAGATCGTACCAGTACTCGAGCGCGTCGTCGGGCGTGTCCGCCTCGTTGAAGGGCGGGTGCGACAACTGGTACGGCTGGTTCCAATTGTGCTCCTGCACGTCGGTGCGGAACACGACCTCGCCATGTCGGACAACTCGCATCGAGCAGTCGCCCACGCTTGCGACCTCCAGCCGGCGCTCGAGTGGCAGATACTTGGCGACGATGGCCGTGCAACTGCCCTCCACGTCCGTCTTCAGGAACCCTTTCTGCAATATCTGCATGCAAGAGGCGTTGCCCATTGCGCCCGCCGCCTCGCACTCCCCCATCAGCTTTCGGCTGTAGGCAGCGGGATCGACGCCGAGCCGCTCCCATCCTCCGACGCCGTCCGCGATACCAACCACCATCGCCGCGCTGTCCACGAAGAACGCGTCTTCACCGCCCTTTTCTACCTTATTTGCGTGCGGCGCCGTCGCGCCGGCCGCATAAAACAACTGCTGCGTTGACGTCGACGGTGGTGTCTTCGCTGCCGCTGTCGCTGTCTCTGCTGCTGGTGCACGCCATTCACCGCCGCCACTGTCGCCACCCGCCCCGCCCCGTCGCTTGGCGTCAATCTGCCGCTCCACCTGGTCGAGCAGTTTCAACTGGACCGATCGGTTGTACAGCAGCGAGCGGAAACTCCGCCGCTCCTGGTCACCGACGTACCCCTGAAACAACTCGAACTCTCTCCACACAGTTTCCACCGATTCCATGGCCACCAGCACGTCGGCCGGTATCACCCCCTCCTCGATCACGTCGAGACGCAGGTCCTCCAGCTGCGCATCCATACCCGACAGGAGCGTCCGCAGCGTCACCTCGAGATCCTCGAGCTCCACCAGGCTCATCAGAGACGTCTCATCCACCTCGGCGGCCGTCTCGGCCGCCAAGAGCAGCGGCGACATCATCTTGGCCTCGAGCTCAGAAAACAGGAGGGGCTGGTCCGACGTGAGGTCGGAAGACGACGTGAACGACGACGTGAACGACGACGAGAGCGACGAGCCTCCCGATCGGGAAGTCGCCGACTCCCGCTTCAGCTTGAGCAGCCGCTGTCCGACAGAGGCAAACGCCGCCAACAGCACGACGAGTCCGGCCGATGCGACCAGCGGCGCGGTTTTGTTGTTGAGCACGTCGAGCGTCTTCCCTACGATCGTCACTTTCGGGGCCGGAGCGGAGGAGGCCTTCGAGGAGGAAGAGGAAGAGGAAGAGGAGGGGGCCTTCGAGGAGGAGGAGGCCGCTGCCCGAAGTCGGAGGGCTGCTGCTGGCTCTCGGAGCGGACGAATGGGTGGACGCAACCCGAGCCCAATGCGCGGGCAACCGACAGCGGAGACTGAACTGTCTAAGACCATCGTTCGGTTGCGATGCGTACGATGCGTACGATGCGTACGATGCGTACGATGCGTACGTAAATGATAAAAGAACGACATGGGTCTCCTCGCTCGGCTCTTCGGGTCTCGCGGTGCTGGCGACGATTCCCTCGGTTCCCTCGGTTCCCACGATGACACGAAGAGAGCGTCCTCGCCGAGCGGGAGCGCGGCGAGCGGGAGCGATCGCGCCGAACCCCGACCTCGCGCGAGACGAAACGCGACGGGCTCGGACCTCTCGTCCAACAGCCTCAAGGAGCAGCTGGCGGCGAAAGTCAAGGGCAGCAACCGCATTCCGGCGTCGTTCTATGATCGGGCGATCGCGTTCAAGGCTCAAGAAAAGTCTCGGGAGCGGGTGGTGTCGCCTCGGTCGAGCGGGGTGCTGTCGATGAAACAGGGGCGGTTCTCGTCGTGGGTGTTGGTCTGCTGCGCGATTCGGAAGGGGAAGTTGGTGGTGGACTTGGTGCCGCCTTCGATGCATGGTTGGGCCGGGGATAAGATTGTGCGGGAGATGGAGGCGTCGAGGGGCCAGGAGCACCTGCGGGTGGTGTCGCTGGTGGGGGCGCACCTCGAGTCTGTCGGCGGCAACGGGTCAAAGTCGCGGGCGTCGCTGGACGCCGGCAGACCCGGCCATTCGAAAGAATCGACGGAGTTTATCATCAAGGAGAGTGCCAACTGCGGCAGTACCAACGGCAGCAACGGCGGCGGCAAGTCGCCCGCCCGGCAGAACTTGTACTTTCGGTGCGAGACTGTGCTCGAGAAGCAAGAGTGGTTCGTGGGCTTTGCGCAGGTGCCGGGCGTGTTTCGGCGGGTGGAGGACTACTATTCCCTCGGTCCGCTGTGGGGACAGGGTGCGACGTGCAAAGTGCACCAGTGCTACAGCGTGTTCAGCGGGGCGACGTTTGCGCTCAAGAGCCGGCTCAAGACGACGAGAGAGTCGACAGAGGCGATGCATAACGAGCTGCGGATACTACAGATGGCGGCGAAGGACCCGCATCCGTCGATACCAAAGCTGGTTGACTTTTTCTTCGATACGAACGGGACGATCGAGATCGTGACCGAGTTGATGCGGGGCGGGGAGCTGTTTGACGACATTGCCGAGCGGCCGCTGCCCGAGGACGAGGCCCGGGTCGTGTTCGAGCAGGTCGCGTCGGGGCTGGCACATTTGCACGCGCTCGGTATCGGGCATCGAGATATCAAGCCCGAGAATATCATGTATATCAACGACCCGGACGGCGGCGGGGATGACGGGGAAGGGGACGAGGCGGGTGGGGGCGACGACGGGGGCGGCAAGCGGGGCGGCGTGTCGCCGCCTTCCTCCTCTGCCCGTGCTCGCTCGCGCTCGGAAGAGTCGCTCAGGGTGAAAATCATGGACTACGATCTGGCGAAGATCAACTACTGCGTCCAGGGCTGGGTGGCCGGGACGCCCTGCGGCACGTCGCTCTACATGGCTCCGGAGATCGTGCGAGAGGATCCCGAATACTCGCTGGCAATCGACGACTGGAGCCTCGGAGTCACGCTCTACGTGATGCTCAGCGGCAGGGCGCCGTTCGGAGGCAAGAACGACGACGAGGTCGGCCGGGCGATCCTCCAGGGCGACTTTCTCATGGACGGCGGCGTGTGGGACACAATCAGCTGGGAGGCCAAGGACCTCATACGGAAGCTGCTATGCACCGACCCGAGCACGCGGCTCACGGCCACGTCCGCGCTCGCCCACCCGTTTGTGTCGGCCGGCGGCGCGCGGGAGGGGGACCGGGGCATCGACATCCCCATCGGCCGCGGGCGAAGTCAGCGGCTGAGCATCTCGGACATCCCGCTGAAAAAGATCGAGGAGAACAGCATGTCGTTCAGTCCAGGCGAGAAGGTCCTGCTGCACGCGATGGAGAAGGACCGGGGAGACGTTTTGAGCGACGTGGACGCGAGGTTCGGGGGGCTGGTCGTGGACGCCGTCGTGGATTCGGACGACGACGTGTGAACGCGTGAGTAGAAGGAGAAGGAGAAGGAGGCGGTTGAGCGCGAAGCGCGAGTGGGCGAGTGGGCGAGAGAGCCGGGCCCACCACCGGTGGTGAAGTCCGGTGGTTGTTCGCGAATTTCAAAACTTTTTGCCGAAAATTACGCGTCCGGCGCACCACCGAAACGAGGCAATTACTGTTAAAGTACGAAGTACTACTGTGGTACCAACGTTGGCGGCGGGAGAGTCCGCATTGGTTGGTGATTGTCCGCATTGGGAGAGTCCGCATTGGTTCTTCGATTCAACTTCGGAACTTCGATTCAAGCGCCCTAAATGACGTTTCCGAGAGCCATGTCGGTGTCGCGAGGGACACCGACACGGTCAGGTGGTTCCAATATGCCTCGATACGCGTCGATGAAGACGTCTGAAGTGCGGAGCACGATTTTCCAGCAGTTCAGCAGTCTGCCCTCGGGCATGCGCTGGCCCCAGGAAACGCAGCGCTTGAACGGGCCCTCTCCCATCGCCGACTACCTGAGTTCCACCGACGAGGACCTCGACGACGTTCCTGTCGAGGACAAGCCGCTGTTTCCACAAGACGATCGGCCGATCCTCGGAGTGGCGGGCGGGGGCGTGTACGTATCAAACTCCGGCCGACGTGTGCTCGCGTGCCCGTGGCTCACTGGTTCGCTCGCTCGTTTGCTCGGCAGTTTTTTCTTTTGGGAGGTTGGCGTGCTCAAGTACCTGTCCGAGCGGTATCGGCTGCAGGAGATGAACATGATCGGCGTCAGCGCCGGGGCGCTGGCGTCTGCGCTGGTGGCGTGCCAGGTTGACTTGGACCGGGCAGTGCGGCGGGCGTACGATATCAGCGTCGAGCGTGACATTTTTAATAGGCCAGGAGGGCTCCAGGGGATATGGGGGTCGATTCTACGGCAATGGTTAGACGACTTGCTGCCGGAAGACGCGCACGAGCGGTGCGTCCCGTCGATGCTGACATGCCCTCGCTCACGTCTCGCGCCTCGAGCCTCGCGTCTCGCCGCTCACGTCCCTCGTTTTATTCTCTCTCGTCAGGTGTCAAGGGCGCGTGAAGATTATCGCGACGCGGATGCCACGGATGAAGCTCACCTACCTCGACGAGTTTCCGACACGCGACGATCTGATCGACTCGCTCCTGGCGAGCGTGCATATCCCGTTCTTTTTGGACGGCAACGGGGTGTATACGTTCAAGGGCGAGGCTTTTATCGACGGCAGCATCTATGACTTCTTCTTCGGGAACAACTCGTCGCTGTTGACGATCGACGGGAGGTCGGAGATCATCGACTACTTCTACGACGATCAGCTCGAGTTCTCGAGGCTGGATTTCGTCAAGCTCCTAACGCTCGATACGGTCAACGCTCTGATCAGCGCGGGGTATTCGTATGCCGAGCGGACCGACGCCAAAGGGCTCTACGATGACAAGCTGGGCCGGTGCCGGAAGAGTGGCGCGAGACTGACGGCCGAAACGCTCGGCCGGCGGCTGTTCCGGTATTGACTACCTGTATTCGTGAAATGATTCAATCATTCTAACGATATTTTGGACATCCTAATCGCTCGGACAGTAGTCGCTCTCCTCTTCAGATTCACTCTCGCTGAACATGACGCTGGACGCGTCGCTCTGGGCGCCGCCGCTGTCGCTGTCGTCGCTCTCGACGTACACCGGCCTGGCGACCGCCGCCGCCCGCCTCCTCGGGGCGGGAGTCTTCTTGGGAGGGGGCGCGGCCATGTCAAAGTCGCTCTCGCTGTCGCTGTCGGCCTCGCTCTCGTCCGACTCGCTGTCAACGACCGGCGCCTTCTTGGTCGGCACCTTCTTGGCAACCGGGGCCTTCTTCGCAGGCGCCTTCTTAGTCGCCGGCTTGGACGTGGCTCCGTCGGCCGTGCTCATGGCCGGGCCGTCGTTCTCGTCGCCCTCCTCGTCCTCAGCACGGAGCTCCATGGCGTCCATCCTCCTGGCCATGCGGGCCATGAGCGACATCTCCACGGTCGGCTGGGCGGACGCAGTCGGCGCGGCGGACGCAGAGGCGGACGGCGAGGTCGCGCAGGACGCGTCGCCCTTCGCGCCCTTGGCCGTCTTGGAGCCGCCACTGGATTTGGTCGCCTTGGGCTCGGGCGCCGTGATCTTCGGCACCGGACCTCGGGGCGGCGGCGGCCTCTTGGGAACCCGGAGCACGAGGTCGTCGTCGTCGGAGAAGTCGTCAAAGTCGCTCTCCTCGTCGCTCGACCACTCGGCCTTCTTCTTCTTGCCTCCCTTCTTGCCCTTGCCCTTGGCGTTCTTGGCGTTCTTGGAGGCAGCCTCGGCCTTCCTGGCCTTGACCTGCTGGCGGTTCAGCAGCAGCTCGCGCTTGTGCTCCTCCTCCTCGTAGACGCTGTAGGCGTCCAGGAACGCCTCGAGGTCGTCGCGCCACATCTGGGCCTCGGTGGTGCACTTGAGCACCTCGACTTCCGCACGACATTCTGATTCCTGCTTCTTCAGGGCCTCGACCTTCTCGAGCGTGAGCGAGCTCAGGCTCATGTTCAACAGGTAGTCGTACGAGGCGGCGTTCGAACCTGCGTTGGCCTCGGCCGTCTCGCCGTCCGCGTCGCTCGCCCCGGCGTCCGCCCCTGGAGACTTCTTCTTGTCGCTAGCAGCGAGCTTGCTGTACCCCGATCCCTCGAGGTCGGCGACGATCTCGGCCTTCTTGCGGTTGGCCAGCACCAGCGAGCCGTCGACGACTGCCAGGATGAAGCGCGCCTTGTTGGAGATCCTCAGCAGCTCGGCCTCGGCGACCTTGAGCAGATGCGCCTTGCGCTTCTTGTAGAGATCGAGCCTCACGTCGAAGAACTCCTTGACAATCTCCTCCGGCCCGTCGTACTTCTTGATGGTGCCCGACGGGTCGAACAGCATCATGTTGGTGATGGAGATCTTCGAGGTCAGCTTGAACTTGGTGTACAAGCCCACGTCCAAGGCCTCCTTCATCTTCTCAGGGGTCATGTTGACGACGAAGTGCACGCTGGTGTCGGTATGGTGCTCCTTGTAGTCGACGATGAACGGCTCCTTCTTGGCGCCCTCCGGCTTGGCGAGCTCCTCCAAAAACTCCTTGTAGTCCTGGGTCCACTTCTTGAGCGGGAGCTCGGTGATCTCGAGGGTGGAATCGTCCAGCTGGTTGATGATGCCCGACACCGTATACGAGCGAAGACCCCTGGAGGAGACCGTCTCGTCAATCTTCCCCCTGAAGCCGCTGTACCACGGCTGGAGCGGCCCGCACTCCTCGCCGTCCAGCATCCGCATCAGATTGACGGCAATGTCCCTGGGGTTGTAGTTGGGAATGGACGTGGACCAGCCGGTGCCGATACCCTCCGCGCCGTTGACGAGGACCAGGGGCAGGACCGGGGCGTAGTACTCTGGCTCGATCGTCTGTCCCTCCTCGTTCAAGTAGCTCAGCAGCGGATCGTCTCCCTGGTGGAAGATGCTCCTCGTGATCGGGGCGAGGCGGGTGAAGATATAACGCGGGCTGCGAGAGGGGAGGGGGTGCATCGGTCGTCGTGAGTAGCGCGGTGGTGGCGTGACCAGTCAACAACCCGTCAACTGACCGACAACAGACAAGACGCACCTGGCCGAGTCCTTGCCGCCCTGGAGCCTGGTGCCAAACTGTCCCTGCGGCACGAGCGTGTTGATGTTGTTGGAACCGGCAAAGTTCTGCGCGAGACCGACGATGGTCGAGTTGAGGGAGTTCTCGCCGTGGTGGTAGGCCGAGTGCTCGGCGACGTAGCCCGCGAGCTGCGCCACCTTGATGTCGCTCTTCAGGTTCCTCTTGAAGCACGCGAACATGATCTTCCTCTGTCCCGGCTTGAGACCGTCCATGACGTTGGGGATCGAGCGCTCCAAGTCAGCGCGAGAGAACAGGATGAGCTCCTTGTGCACAAAGTCGCTGTACGAGATCTTCTCCTGCTTGTGATCCAGAAACGTGCCGGGCACAAAGTTCCTGAGCCAGTCCTTCCGCTCCTCGACCTTCTTCTTCGAGAAGGCCATCTCCAACGACTTGCCGTCGTCGTCGCCGGCCCACTCGAACTCCTTGCGATGCTGGCCGATGGCGGCAAAGTACTCCTTGGCCTCGGCGGCCGTCGATGTCCCGAGACCCTTGTAGTACTTGACCTTCCAGCCCTTGGTGTCGGCCTGCTCGCACCAGTTCTCATACTCCGGGAGGGTGAAGAAGGAGATGGACTCCTTGCCCTTGGTCACCTTGATGATGGGGGTGATGAACTCGATCAGGAACCCCGGGAGCTTGAGGAGCGACGGGTAGAACGTGTGCAAAAAGTTCATGATCAGGCCCTTGATGTGCGAGCCGTCGTGATCCTGGTCGGTCATGACCATCAAGTGCCCATATCTCAGGGACTTGACGTCCTCGTACACCTTGCCGTGCTGCAACCCCAGGATCTGCTTGATGTTGTTGATCTCGGCGTTGCCCGTGATCTGCGTGGCACTGGCGTCCCTCACGTTGAGGAGCTTTCCGCGCAGCGGGAACACGCCAAACTTGTCCCTTCCCACAACAGAGAGTCCGCTGATCGCGAGCGACTTGGCGGAGTCTCCCTCGGTGAGAATCAGCGTGCAGTCCTTCGAGTTCCTGCCGCCCGCCTCGTTGGCGTCGTCCAGCTTGGGGATGCCCAGGAGGCGCTGGCGCTTGGCGCCGTCGCCCTTCTTGAGCTCCTTGTTGGCCTTGAAGCTGGCAAAGGACAGTATGGCGTCGGTGATGCCGCAGTTCGCGAGCTTCTTGAGGAAGGCGTCGGGCAGCGGACACTTTGAGCCAAACGCCGAGGCACGGAGGGTCAGCGTGTCCTTGGTCTGCGAGTCGAACGCCGGGTTCTCCACCAGGCAGTTGACAAACACGGAGAGGTAGTTCTTGACCATGAACGGCTTGATGCCGGCCTGCTTGTGCTTCTTGGACAGCGTCTCCACCAGGTACTTGACGGCCTGGTCGGCCACGTAGTTGACGTGGGTGCCGCCCTTGGTCGTGCAGATGGCGTTGGCGAACGAGATCTGCTGGAACTGGCCGTCAGAGGCAGCCATGCAGACCTCCCACCTGTCTCCAATCTTGGCGTGGACCTTGGGGGTGTCCTTGCCCAGGTAGAGCGAGACGTACTCTGCAAAGTCCTTGACCGGAAGCTTCTCGCCGTTGAAGTAGACCTTCACCGACTTGCCGAGGATACCAGCCATATCGTAGACACGCTTGCGGAACAGGGACACCAGGTCCTCGTCAAGCTCCTCCATCCCGAAGCGGGAGAGATCCGGCGCAAACGTGATGGACGTCCAGTTGTCCGTGGCCTTGCAAGCCGTGATCACAGGCTCGTTCTTGACCGTCATGTTGTTCTCGAAGACCTGCTTGTACCGCTTCTTTCTCTTGCCGTCGCACGTCTCGACGACGAACTTCGTCGAGAAGATGTTGGCGAGCTTGGCGCCATAGCCGTTGCGGCCACCCGTGACCTTCTTCTCGTTGTCGTTGTAGTTCGACGACGTGAGCAGGTTGCCGAAGATAAGCTCCGGCACGTAGATACCCTCGGTCTTGTGCACTTCGACCGGGACACCCGCACCGTTGTTCACCACCTTGATCGTCTTGTTGTCCACGTCGATCTCGACCTTGAGCGAGTTCATCGTCGGGTCCCTAACCTTGTTGTCGGCGGCGTTGACGAGGATCTCGTCGTAGAGCTTGTAGATACCAGGCGCGATGTTCACGTTGCGGTGAACCATCTTCTCGCCGTCGTGGACCCATAGGGCCAGCTCCTGCTTTTCAGTGGAGCCGATGTACGTATCAGGGCGAAGCAGCACGTGCTCGAGCTGCGAGAGCTTCTGGTACGTCTCCTCGATTGACTGCAAACGGACGAGCGCGTAGCGCGAGTGAGCAGGTGAGCACGGCGACGGGACACGCGAGCGCGTCGGTCCAGGCACGCACCTTCGAGGACTTGGAAGGCTTTGCAGCCTTCGAGACGGCAGAATCTGTCACGTCCGTCATGTTGACGGACACGTTTTCGCTGTAGTTCTCTGCCGAGGAGGGGACGAGGAGAGGCGAGTGAGAGATCTAACGAACGGGAGGAGGGGGAGACAGACGACGGTTCAGGTGCACACGCAGCCCCTGGACACACGTGGAGATATAGGAGATATAGGACGTACCCGTGTCGGCCATGGTGGGCTATTAGACCGGATATTGAGGGTGGGAATGAGAACCGAACTACCGAAAATCCAACTACCGTGAATCTGCTGTGCGCCGTGTTTTTTACGTTCTGGGGCAAGCGCGGGTGCTATGGTATATGTTTTTTTTCTATGACTGGTGCTGTATGCAAAATCTCGTGAAAGAGAATGAGCAGGCGGGCGCGGCCCCGAAGTCGGGCTCTCAAGGAGGAGGAGCAGGTGGGCCCACTGTCACGAAAATCACGTATTACAAATCAGTCGAAATAGGTCACTTGCGCTTGGTCAACACGGTCAAAAACGACGTGCGAATCGCCAGTCCGACGCGCACGGAGATGAACACCAAGAACCCGACGGCCTGTAGGACGAGCATGGCGATCCCCATCGACGTGCCCATGGACGTGGTCCAGTTGTTGACAGCGATGAGGATGATGCCGCAGATGAAGACGGCAAAGTCGCAGGTGCTGGCAACAATCTCGGCTGCGAGCTCGATGCGCAGGCGGTAGGGCACGAAGAACCGGAGGTAGGCGATGTGGACGGCGGAGACGACGACGAGGCTGATGACCTGCGCGAGGTTGTTGACGCCGCCGGCGGCGTTGACGATGGCCGCAAAGAGGGTCATTTTGGTCAACGCGAAGAGGACGCCAAACGTCTGCATGATCTCCACGAAGGTCTCCGAGTGCTCGGCGGAGATGAAGACACGCGGGCCGGCGCCACGCTCGTCATCGTCGGCGCCGTCGGCGTCGTCCATGTCCCGCCCATCCGTCTTGCCGAATGGCACGCGCGCCTCCGCAGTCAGAAATCCGGTCACGACCCGGAAGACCTGGGGTCCGTGTGCGTCCTCGAAGAAGCAGCCAAAGCGCTTGACCCGGGTGGACTCGGCCTTGTTTTTCCCGACCCAGATGGGGTGCGAGGGCTCGACGTTCTCGTACTTGACGTTTGCGCGGTACTCGCTCTCGAATCCAAAGACGGGGGCGAGGATGGCGCGGTAGACGAAGCGGCCGACGCGTCGTGGTGCCGCCGCGTCCTGGGTCGTCGTTGGGTGGCCGGGCGCGACGTTGGCTGCTTCGACGTCTGCGTCGCGCGGTGTGGACACGGACGCGGAAGTCGTCGTCGTGATCTTGTCGTTGCCTCCCGATGACGTCGACGTCGGCGTCGAGGACCCGTCGTCGATCGTGCCCGCCGCCGTCGTCTCGGCCAGCAGGGCGTCTCCGGCCTCAAAGGCTTCGCAGACGACGTAGTATGCTTTGCGATCCTTCATGCTCGGGCGCACGATAAAGAACACCAGGAAGGCAGACGCGCCCAGGATGAAGCCAAACGGCAGGAGAATTCCCAGGCACACGCCGGCCGCGAGGACGCCGGACGAGCTCGATTGCAGGCACGCAGATCCGGCGGCGCAGATCATCGGGAGCACAATCATGAACACGATGAGCTCCAGTCTGGGGAAGTGGAGCATCTTGGGAAGCTCCTGGGTCTTCTTGACCTTGACCAGGAAGAGATAGAGCGCGGCGTGCAGGACGCCGATGGCTGCCACGGCGATGGCCGACCAGAACAGCACATTCCAGAGCGTGTCGAGTCTCCTCGAGTCCGCACCGGGAATGTCGTCTCCGGCGTCTCGGATGGCTCGGATGCGAGACAGGAACGACGAGCCGACGCTCTGCTCGGCAAACTCGTCGACGCTCTCGGTGCTGTTGACGGTTTGGCCCGGCGTCGCCGTGACGACCGTGTAGGAGAATCCCGACGACGACAGGGCGTTGACGGGATCCTCGAGTGCAGACAGCGACCTGCGAGCCCTGACCAGGTCTCCAATGCTCAACGTTGGCGATGGCGAGTTGACGAGGACCGGCGAGTTGGCGACGAGGATCGGCGATGGCCTGATGGTAATCGGCGACGGCGGTCTGATGACGATCGGCGATAGGACGAGCCTCGGGGGCGGCGGCGGCGGCGATGGAGACGGCGGGGGG
>Ga0255780_10003488_pt1 | contig 13735 bp, 1 predicted proteins | sample 071ome_32_FD_179978 | JGI IMG/M metagenome (GOLD analysis project Ga0255780, IMG submission 179978) | Coastal salt marsh microbial communities from the Groves Creek Marsh, Skidaway Island, Georgia - 071405AT metaG (version 2) | ecosystem: Environmental > Aquatic > Marine > Intertidal zone > Salt... | reverse complement strand
TGCTTTCTTCTTCCGGGTTGAGAAGTAAAAGAGTTTGAACGAGTGCGTCTCTGTCTCGGAAAAATTGCATAATATCCGAACCTGGCGGTTTGCAAGACGCGCCGACAAAGTTTTTACCGCCTTTCAAACCGTTTTTATCTTCCCAGTTCACGAGCTTCGTTTCCGTCAATGCGCTAACATCTGGAGCTTCGTCCAGTTGAATGTAATAATCCATCGCCGCATAAGGCCACTTTCTCACAGTTGGACTGTTGTGTTTCGTAATCAGCGCTTTTTCTTTAAACGCAGGCAATTCTAAGTCTGCATCAGTTATCGTGAAACTGGATCCGCACCCATTGGCAGGAGAGACGAGAAAAGAGTATCCGGTGTAAGTATCTTCGCAAGCACCTGCAAAGAGACCAAGATCTATGGTTCTTTCAGTCACATCCATGAAAACTATTGTTTCTCCACCAATGACCTCATTCAATACGAAAGACGTCGTGAAGCTTGCTTCGTTTTTGCAGCTTGAATCTTGCATTGCATCATCGTACTTATTTCCGGCGTAGCATAACTTCCTATCCGTCCTTGGTTGAAATTCTGGACCGTCCCCCTTGCCGGCCTTCGAGTCTGGTCCTCTATAACTCGCAACAAATTTCCAGCTCGTGCCTGGCGTGGCCGCGAAGTCAAAGAATCCAAGATCATCGGCGTAGATGTAATCTGCCTCTTCAGTCGCAACACCATCGAGTATCTCGTAAACACTAATAACAGCGCGGGGTAACCCGCAAAGGTACTCTTGCGTCCTCGAAGCCGGGAAGCGCACGACTCCGTATACCAGAACGGACGTGTCATCTGTTATCACGCAACCTCCGGGCTTCAAAGTTTCGATCGCCGGCGTCGGGGAGCACGTGTATTTCACTCTGCCTGCGGTGACTTTACCAAGATGTGCGCGAGCCATAGAGGACATGGGGAAATTGTCATTCGCATCTTGCGAAAGTTTTTCTGATCCTTTTTCCAAAGCTTCTTCCTCTTCTTCTTTATCCTCGGGATCTTTATTGAAAATATGTATGACGTCCGGTAACTGACGCATGGCATGGACTTCAAACGTCGATTTAAATAAATGCTTTGCGATACCGTGCGTGGCGTTGGAAAAAAGGACGCGATCCGAGAGATGGATGTGTTTCGTCAAAGAAACGTGCTTATTTCGATCCGTCACGAACGGAATAACGTACTTCTTTGATTCTGGTAAGGTCACCGGACCCATTGCGGCTAAAGAAGAACGCAACGATACATCCGAAGACTTTGGTAAAGAGAGTGAAAATCCATTCGTTTCATTCGTTTGCGTTTGGAACCATTTTTGCCATTTCTCTTGAGTAAACGGAAGAGCAAAATTCTGCGTGGGATGAAGCGCAAAGAGAGCATTAATATCGTTTTCCATACCTTCCACTTTAAACAAGCTCTTATATTCCGTCTCAATTGGAGCATACACCAACCATGGTGTTGCAAAAATAACATCTCGGTCGAGCGCGGTGCGGACGGCACCAAACTCGTTTGCGTCCAACTGCCCGTCGTTATTTTGATCAATAGTAGACCAAAACTCGTCAGATAATATCATGTGCGCGTCTGAATATTTTGTTCTGTTCATCGCATACGCTATGAATTCATCCTTATCGATATTTTTACTGCTGTTATTTTGATTCACGAAATCAAAGTGTGGCGGCGGCGGGCTCGGCGGCGGCGGGCTCGGTGGCGGTGGGCTTGGTGGCGGCGGGCTCGGCGGCGGTGGACTTGGCGGCGGTGGGCTTGGTGGTGGTGGTGGGCTCGGCGGCGGTGGACTTGGTGGTGGTGGACTTGGCGGGCTCGGCGGTGGTGGTGGGCTCGGCGGTGGCGAACACGCATGTTTGTTACACGATAAATATCTGGTATTGTAGTGATGCCAAGAGCTCCAGCCTCCATTTGTGCTGTACGCGTGACCGTTGTTCCAGCAGTGCGAGTAATAACAGTGCCATCCCCACCACCAATAACACACTCTGTTGCAGTAATTATATCGGTACCTGTACTGTGGATGCCAGCGATAATTTTGCTTTTGAACGTACGTACCTCCGCCGCAACTTTTGCTGCAGCCACTCGTCGTATACCAACTGCTGTATCCATAATAATACACCGTCTGATAATGAGACGTTCCCGTATATACGGCATACCCGAGTGATGAAACGTTCTGGTCGACGCTTGTGATGTTGGGAAGCAAAACGTCCATGTCAGCGGCAGTCATATTCGGAGACGGCGGCTCGTAGTCGTCGGGTAAATTCCCATTTTCATCCAAAGGAGGAGAAAGATCAAGAACAGTGGTTCCGTTCACCTCGATTACTTGTTTCTTTTTCATGCCTTCGATTGGTTTTTCCACACTCAAGACTTCGTCATCATTCGGCGACATGCCCAAATATGTATCGTTCGTTGGTGGTGGCGAGGGAGGCGGTGGCGGCGAAGGAGGCGAATGCGTAATGACAATCTCCTTGAATGCAGTTCTGTCGAGATCCAACGCGAGCAAAAACGATTCGGGAGCAACATCTTCATTGACGGTGAGTAGGGTTTCGTCGGTGGGATCAAAAACTTTAACCATGTGCGCAAGAACTCCAAGATGCATAACTTTTGGCAAATTTGGGGTGTAATCGATAATTTCCATCTCGTAAAATCCATCCTCGTCAGTAAAAGTCGAGTACGGGCAGTTTATATCCACCCCCTGCGCTTCAATTTCTGCAACTTTCATTATTCCAGTATCCACGTGATTTTCCAAAGACTTCACAGTGATCAACTGACCAGTATAAACTTTGACGATAGTTCCCGAGCAAATATAATTTTGACAGGTCAAGTCATATTTGTCATCGCGCTCGAATAAAATTGAACCATCTGTTTCGTTGACCGCGAGTATACATTTCGAACCTGTATCACCAGCATCTTTGGGATCATCGTAATCTAAAACGCGCACATCTAACGAATGCAGTTCGGTTCCTTCTGTGCACACTTTTACACTTTCAATCGCAGAAAACGTGCTCAACGAAATTTTCACATGTTCACCTCCGTTCAAAAAAACCGATGTGTCGCGGAAAGAATCAGTAGCTTGATACGCAGTTTCGTTTATGAGCTTTTCCAGCTTGTTCGAATGGTCTACTTTCATAAACTCTGCGATATTTTTCTTCTCAGTCAGAGGAGGAATAATATCGGTAATCGGAACGGATTTACTCATCGTTTTCATGATATAGGAGCAAATTCGAACAAACTTTTGTGGTTTTCCTGTGGCGCCAACCGTAACTTCGCCTTCAACAGTCGAGTACCACGGAACCTTAAATATTAACGGATCGGAAATTGCAGACTTAGCAGTTTTTGATTCCATTTTAGTACGAATTGCGTAATCATACGTGATTCCGGGAGTTTGCAAAGTTAGGTCGTCAAAAAATGTGAGCGATGCGAACGTCGTTGCGCATTTCTCCAAGGAGGACTCAATCAAAACAACAGCCGTATAGTCACTGTTCGCTTGCCCGTTTGCGTCAATTGTCCTTCGTAAAAGTTCAAAACTTTTCTCGTCCAGAGCGGTATCCCGGAAAGAAAACGCTAAACCCTTCATAGACGGTATGCCTTGCAAGTCTATGACCGCTCCATTGTAAAACAAACCAGTAACACACGGCGGTACGTAGTCATCGCTCATCTTGGCAGTGAAAGAAGGCATAATGCAATAAATTCGACGCGATTGCGGTCGAGCTAACGTAAGTTTTGAGCAATGAACAGAGCGTCCGCACCTGAAAATAGATGAGACGTGTTTTCCGTTCAGAACTCCGCGGTAGATTCGGAAATCGTCGTATTCAGCCTTCATATCTAGCACGTTTACGGTGGGTGATATTGTTGGATAATCGATATTGGTGTTCTCAACAATCGCTTTGGAAACTTTATTTGCTCCATCAATATATAGAGATAACCCGTTCTCTTTGTTCAAAACCATCGCGACGTGGTGCCAATTTCCTTGCGATAATGATGGTCCCGTAGTAAGGTGTTCGCCGTAATATTTTGCGGTAACTTGTCTCGCAGAGTTAATCCCAAAATATTTTTCGTATTTAGAATTTTGCTCTCGAGCGTACCAGATGTTCCCGTTCGAGTTACTATCGAGCAATCTAACCCACGTCATGATGGAAGACATCTGCATCGATGTCTGATTGTTGAGTTCTATGCCGTTATCAACACGTGCATCGCAATAATCCCAACGCTTTTGTGGACTTGTAGTATAACACCAAATCGTTGGGGCTCCACCAGGATTACGACAATAATTATTGTTTTCCAAACCGTCGTTTGGATTTGTTTGTGGGGTGTTCCACGTAGCATGCCCGTGGGGTGATTGAACATCCCATCTTTGACAGGTGTATCCCCCACGAGTTTTAGTTTGGCAGCCTCTATAGCCTTTGGCTCTATCGCCACGGAGCGTCTCATCGCATGAACCCGTGTGAACGACTGTTGTATCCCGTTTGAGGCACTTGAGTCCTTCGCCGCACGTAGTTACACTCACACCAGCTTTAGAGGTGAGTTTAGATGTCTCAGACACGTCATCAAATACCATTTGCGAGACCAATCGGACGGCTTTAGGGCCAACACCTAGAGAGGGGCGAGTGTCTTGGATGGCTTTTTGAGCGCCTATGTCCTTCCCAGGAATCTTTTTATACAATAAGCCATCGGCATAGACGCAAGTAAAGTCTCTCTTGCTGTCAGCAACGACATTATAATCCCAAACTATTTCGAGTTTCTCGTTATTAGCGGCACACTCTTCCTCCTGGGTATCCATGACTGGATACGTAGCTCTATTTACGACGACATCCGGCATGGGATCTTTCGGAACGCATGCAAAAGGAAACGTTGGTGATAAAATGACTTCGCTCAATAACACGCCTTTTTCAGAAAATTCGCCCAAATTTTTCAGATGATTCAGGTAGCTCGTGTCCACATCATATCTCAAAAAGGCACGCTCAATCTCATCAAACGATAAACTACCATCGAGTGGATATTTATCAAACTCGCGGAATACTGCCTCGCGCGATGAGACCACGTCGTCACAATTTGAAGCAAGAAATGTGGGGCTTGAGAGAAGAAACTTGCGTGCAATTGTAGAAATAGCTCTCGTCGATTTTACGACGAATTCAGAGAGTTGAGAACTGTCTTGAGTATTTACCGACGCAGGCGCCCACTCTCCGCAATCTTTAATAGCTTCGAATTCATGCAAAAGATTGAAGCCACTGTTGGAAGAGTGCGGAACAATACTTCCGTCCGAATATTTCCAAAAGCAACGATGCCATATTTGCATGTTTCCAATAACTTTTTCGTTATTTTCGTTCGTCAACGTCAGGGCAGCTTTCGCGGAGCCAGACTTTGAGTCGTCAAAAAAATTATCCCATCTCAAGCAAGGGTATTTGTTAACTTTTGATTTTTCGTACGTGCACGACGAGTCTTCTTTCTTTTTAACGAAAGCCTGACAAAACAAACCACGATCATTGTTTGTTCGGCGACTCGCGTCATCTTTGAAACAATTCGAGGGATTATAGCAACCGTCATCGGAGACGGAAATTTGAAAATCAAACTCATATTCCGTCAAAACTACGGGTTTATGAGTAATGGAGACTTGAGGAACGCCAGGATTTGCACCGGGCGGTGGCGGACTCGGCGGCGGTGGGCACGCGTGTCTGTTACAGGCAACTGTTCGCCAAGAATAATAGTTGTAATTGTTGCACCAGCCTCTACTGGAATGCGAGTACGAGTAATGGTATCCCCCCCATGAGCACCAGTTTTTCCACGACCACGACGACCACGACCAATACCAATAGCAGTTGCGGGCTTGATATCGGTGATAATAGACGTACGTTGGACAGTCTCGGTAAAGCGTGTACTGCCACTGATAACCGTAAGGACCGCAAATTTGGGAGCAACTCCCATGATTATAATACCCGGTATATTCGCGATGCCAGTTCGTGTGGGAGTGATATTGTCCTTGATAAATCCAAGCACCAAGAGCACTCGTTTCGTTTTTCTCAGCTCCCAACAGTGCCTCGGCTTTGGTCATGTTAGTAAACTTTGCGTCGAGTTCCGCTTCGAATTCCTCTTCGGAAGCTTTCGACTCCTCCGGAGGAACGTAATCCAATGGTAAAGGCTTGGTTTCATCCAAAGGTTCGATGCGATTTTCATTTTTTGTCATGTCAAATTTCTCAGTAATATCACCTGTTTGAACTTCCACGACCGGTTCTTCAACCTTGAGAATTTCCAAAGATGAATCATCAACGACAATACTATCGTCAGGCGGTAAGATTTTCTTGTCTCCTTCGAAATCCGCCGCATTCGTCTCGACGAATACTTCTCCCCTTTTGACGAAACCTTCGTAAAGGTCGCTCGTTTCCCCCGCGACGGACGCCACTTCATCCGTCCTCCCCGCAACCGGAACAACAAAAGGAGTCGAAAGCGTACACGTCAACGATAAAACCAACACGAAAAGAAACCCTCTCGTATTCATCGTAGTCAACGTTTTGTTGTTGTTCTTCTGCTTTTTATCCTTCGCCGTCTCCGATGAAGCATGCGAGCCGAAGCTCGTTCGCTTTCGCGTCGACATGACGATATCTTCTCCTCGCTCAAAGTGTGCGAGACGTTCGCCGAACAAGACGATTATTTTTCGTTCCCTCGTCGTTTGAAATAACAACCTGTTTTTGTTTTCGCGCGAGGAAGTGAGAGAGAGAGAATGAGAGATACGGTGTGGTGGGTCAACACAACACTATAATTTTGAATTCGTTTTTTCCAAATGCGCGCTCAATGGATGCGTTCGGAGACGAAAACGAAAGAAACGAAGAACGAAAGCACACAAAAACAGGCCTAACACCATAATCGCGCGACCAGACGAGCGTTTTCCCAGTTTATCTGCGCATCCACGCGCTCTTCTTTACGCATTCGACACCGTAACACCCTTCTAAAATAAGCAAGAAAAAAAAAGCCAACACAGACGCGGCGCGAGCGCGAAAGAAGAAGAACGAGAACCGTCACAGACTGCGAAAAATCGAAGCGCGGTCTGTCTAAAGACTTTGCGATCATCATCGCGTTTCCTTTCGTTCGCCTTCTCCGAATCGCTCGGAACGGGAAAAAAGAAAGAGCGCGTGCGGCTTCGCCATCGTCGCTCGAGTTCACAGAAAGAGATCTTCGAGCGTCATCGCGCGCACTTCTCGCGACTCGCCTCGAAGATAGAGAAAAAAGAAAGACGCGCAGATCGTAAAAATGTATTACCTTCTCGTTCGTTCGTTCGTTCGTTTGTTTGTATGTGTGTGCGTATAATAATTCTTCCGCTTCGTCTCTCTCTCTCTCTCTCTTCGAACAGAGTGAGTGAGCGAGCGGTTCTTTAAATATTATGCGGTGAAAAGCGGAATTTACGAATTTTCGAATTGACACAAAAGGTGAATTTTTGCGAGAGAGAGAAGCGAAGCGAAAAGCGAAGACGAACTCGACGCGAGAGCAGAATGAAATCATAATGATAATAATCTAATAATAATATAGTAAATAGTAATAACAATACGATATGGCAACACTACGCGCACGCACCGCGCGTGAAGCTATGCCTCGTTTTCTTTCTTTCTTTCTTTCTCTCTACGCGCGCTCTCTCGCGCGCGAGTTTTTTTTTCCTCCTTTGTGTGCCGTTGAAAATAGTAAACGCGTTTGTTGTTAAATGACGGAACCGTACGTTTTCTTTGTTACCGAGACGCTGTTCGGTGCGACGTTAGAGTTTGTGGCGAGAAGTGCGTCGTCTTCAGTGAAAGTCTCCGAGTGAGTTGGACGCCGAAGGAAACGAGACAAGTAACTCGCTCGTTCTCCTTCTTGGCGCGATCTCGAAGGCGACAAGGCGACGTACACGACGCCGGCTGAAAATACGACGGTCGCTACGAAACCAAACAGAAGCGTCGACGCAGAAATGTTGTATTCTTCGAATTTCGTCTCTCCGAGGCTTTTCGTCGAGATTTTGACGTTCTTTCGGATCTTTGTTTCGGTCGTTTCGCCGCGAGCGAGGCCGAGTCCTATGCTGGAGCGCGAAGAAATATTGGCCGCATCATTCGTCTCGGCGACACTTTTGCACGAAGAGCCAATGACGACACGAAATTTTTGTTTTTTGGCCGGGTTCTCTCCCACGTCTACGATTTTTTTATCAGCTGAATCTTTCATGTTCCCGTTGATGGTGATTTCGTAGGTGCCAGCTTCGACGACATCAGGAAATTGAATCAAGAGAGATCCTCTGTCGCCAGGAAGGCAGAGAAATTTATAGTCATCGGCTATGATTCGCGTCAGAGATACTTTTTCTTCGTCAGAAACTGAAGTGCCATCACACTTCCCCACGCGCTTGATTTCGTACGGTATTCCTTTGTCGGATAATTGTGGGCAAGTGACCTCTTCGGAATACTCTATGCTCACGACACGGTCAACGACTACGATGTCTTTCACTATAGGCGCTTCAACATCGACCAAAAATTTAAGATTGACGTCTGTTACTGATCCACGAACATCCGACGAAGCGAAAGCGTCGTATCCTTTGCAATAAATTTTAGAGCGAATTTCGTATTCGCCATCATTATTGCCGCTGAAAAAGTATTGGTTGTTGATGTCCCAATTGAAGGCACAACCGCTTGAGCGAGAAGCCGAACAATTCGTCCCGCTCCAGTTATCGGTACTGCCGCTGTTCCAAGCCGATATCCATTCTCCTCGACCGGTTCTGCGCCATTCGATTTGAATTTTGGCCACGTTGGGATGAACTAAATGGTCGTATCTCCCATTTTCAGCTCCTAAATCTTTGGACCATAAGTTCGACGCGTCCGGGTTGCGGATATTCATCTTGATTACGCCTTGGTCGTCTCCGTCCTTCGTGATGGCTTTCAGAGTAGTTCCGTAATCGTTATATGTCTTCACGTCCCAAGACACTTTTGGACACTCGTATTCCCATTTAAACGTGCCGAGATTCGCATCATTTGATGAAATAGCAGCTCGGTACATCGACGAGCTCGCGAGGTTGAATTCACACTCGGAAACGAGCTTCAAAGCAACATCTTTGAACTCGTGCGCAAACGCGCCTCTATCGATCCGAAGGGTAAACTTGGAGTGAATGAGATCGCGATTCGAGTTTACGGATGGAATGGAACCTAACGATAAAGGACCTCCATACGCGGTGAGCCAATCCCCACTCACGCTCATGGGTAAGTCCAAGACGTTTGCACCGAAAGCTCCGGTATAACTTTCGCTCTGCGTGAGCGATAGACCCATAGCTACGGGTTCTCTATACGGCGATTCGTTCGTGATGGTAATATCATACAGTGCGCTTTTACCAGGGGGTATGGCTCTGTTATTCATTCCGGCAGATGCACTCAGACTCAATTGCATGCCATTCTCGCGCCACATCGTATTTGGTTCGCCGGGACACATGGATGCGCCTCCGATCGTCCGGAACGTTGGAGTACCAAAGCGCTTATCTGTAGAGACAGATACGACAAACTTGTCGAACGGATCGGCGTCTCCGAGGGAATACGTTGTCTTTAATTTACCATATTTCGACCATGCTTGCGCTTGCTCGACACTCGCATGCTTCGAGAAGGATGTTTTCTGATTCAGAGTATTCTCTATAAATATGATGGTATAATCCATGGTCACATCGGCAGATGCGCTTGCTTGCGCGTCAAATTTCCACGAAAACGAAGCGCCGTCAATGTTGTCTGAAATATCTGAAGAAAACTCTAGCGAATGACCACCGCCAGAAAATGTCAAATAAATGTTCTGCATCTCGCCCGAAGGCAAAGGATCGGACTGAGGGTCTTGCACAATACTTCCAGGTCCAAAACCAAATTCAGTCTTTGTACCAAACATCGACGCGTCAATCATCGCCGACGCTTGGTTGCCGCTAAAAAAGTCCTTGTTAAATTGCATGCCGCTCCTTCGTTTCATCTCCACAAACGCCGCATTTGACATACCGCGACTGAATAAACTTCCTGGCACGACTTTCTCGTCATTCTCTACGGATAAGAATAAACTTTTACCATCCACAGCGTTCCCAAATGAATTGATAAATGCGAGAGGATCCAACACCCAATTTGCTAGCTTTTCAGACGTCATATTCGCAGGTTCGGGCTCAATCCCTTCAGGAAAACATTTCTCCGGGTCACCCGCGGTACTGTTTCTTATGCAATTCATGACCCACTCTTTTTCATCGTCATCTAAACCATCCAAAAGCGTATTGTTTACATAGTTTTCAGCCGTTGCAGTTAAGTTCTCAGTTAATTCAGTGGCGACATGAATTCCCGTTTCTTCTGCCATGGAGACAAATTTATCTTCGACACCAGTGCCACCACACAGAGTATCGTCGTCGACTTTTTCGCCCAAAATACGACTTCTAAAACACGCGGCTCCTTCCCTTTCAATGAGCTCTTTCGCTTTATCTTTCACCGCGTTGAGAACAACTTCTTCCACGTGCTTTTGGGCTCTTTCAAGGCCTTCTTTCACAGCCTCCTTTGTCGCCTTTTTTGCTGCCGACTTCAACGCTTGAGAAATTTCTTTCTTCGAAGGTAACTTTACTTTACTCGGTTTCATAGGCAATTGACTTCTCATCTTGTCCCATTTATCTTCGCCGTCTCTGGATTCGAGTTCCTCACCATTTATGATATTCTTCAACGCAATTTCATCCATATACCCTTGCGGGTTAGGATTTGCGACGCTGTCTTCCATTTTATAAATTCCCATGATGTCAATTCCAGTCAAAAGTTTGAAAATCCCGGCGACAACTTTCACGACTTCCGTTGAATCCTTACACTTCTGTACGATTGTATCGCAATCAACTCCTTGTATTCCGGTAAATTCTTGCGCCTTTGCCGTTTTTTCGTTGAGATCGTCCACTCCAAGCTTGTCGCAAAGAGTCTGACAGAACGCCGCTCCCAATTTATCTGCAGCAACTTGTTCGTTAGCATCCCAACCGTCCATTTCTGCGTACTCGTCATCACGTCTGATACCAGGAATGCCTTTAACTGGCAAACTCTCCGAGGTGACCGAGTTCCACACTTCCGTAAGAGTTGTCCAATCATCCTTGGCGGTGTAATCCGAAAGCTCAGAATCTTGTGCAAACGAACCTAGTGCCACATCGATTCTCGGCTTTGCAATCTGACCAAACACGCTTTCGTCTGAACTCAGGGCGACGTTGATGTTCTCCCATTTGCTCTGAACATCGTCCGTTATGCTCTTTTGTTCCGCCGACGATTTCGAATAAAATCCTTCGGGATTGTAATCCGGGGATGCCCATTCGATTGTTCTCTTCCAGTCATCGACCGTTTGCACGAGTCTAGATAACCAAATTCCTTTCACTTCGGTGTTCGATTTTTCGCCCATTTCGCCGTCCGTCATGATCGAAGTCTTGTTATTTGCAACTCGAATCAAATCCTCGAGTTCTGGAATGATTCGCTCCTCGATCGTGTAAATTTGAATCACGTAGCTTGTCGGTTTTCTAGGAAACCATTGCACCTCATTCACTTGAGCGAGGCAATTATTCCGAATATCAATTGTATCCGTCCTCACGTACACAATCTCAAAGCCGCCGCCAAGAATGACGTCTCCAGGACGTCCCGGAATCCCCGCATCCGTACTTGAAACGATGTTTCTATCCAAGGTCATGCGAAGATCCCAACCATTATCCATCGTCGCTGAAGCACCTACTTGCGGTCCAGTGTACTCTGTATCCGTGTCAGTTTGTTGTCGAAAATATAGGATATTACTCTCAGGTAAAAGATCGGCGTTTGCGTACGAGGCCCCGAAATCAGCGCCCAAATCCATCTCAAATTCCATCTCACTTGAATCTGAATCGTCAGAAAATGTACTTCTAGATGCACCGCGAGTAATTTGAAGATTTAGATTCAGAGTTATCTCTGTTCCTTGCTCGATGGAAGCGTACGAATTACCTCCCGGAGGATCGTGCACGACGGTGTACACCAAACCCCTAATAGGGGCGGTGGCGTAAAATTTCGTGTCGGAGCGATATCGCGCAGTTGCGTCACCGCCACTGCCGCGAATTTTTGAAGCCAGAGTGACAAGCTCACGATCTACATTAAGCGTAGTAATCGCCCAACCGTCATTGCGTTCAATTCTTACTTTGACGTCACGTCGATGGGGCTTTACGAGATTTGGCAACGCGTCTTTTGAAGATATTTTGAACGCATTCACCTGTTCATTCTCTTCGTTCTTGAAGTATAGCAAACCAGAATCGACGTCAACTTGGTTTGACGTGCACTCTGAGGTTGGAACGTTGCTTGAATGGCAATTATTCGAGCCTTGGGGGCCCACGTCTTCGGATATGACCGCATTTACCGACAGCGCTGTGGGGTTTCCATTCACGACATCTGAAAATTTCGAACAATATGAGATAGGGTTAGCAGAGGCACCATCCGTCCAGTGCACTTCCTGTACCTTGTACGAGACATATTTCTCTTTAGAAACGTCCTTAGCTTTCACATGCGAATATTCTGTGTTTGTATTTCCAATCAGATGTTCCTTGGTCAAATCCCTTTCCAAGGCTTCGTCACCGAGACAAAGTTCATCTTTTCTTATGTGCGTAAAAGCATCCGTCGCGGCGTCTCTCGAGTTACCAAACATCGCAATCGCGCAAAACCATCCGTGATAGACGTATCGAACTTCAGCCTTCTGCAGAGCGAGTAAACTCATCGTTTGAACAATCAAACCGCGATCTCGAAAGAATTGTAATATATTTATTCCTGGTTTGCAGGATGCAGATGGGCTTTGGGCGAGAATTCGATCCTCGTCCAACGCACTCACGTCCGGCGCCTCATTGAGTTGAATGTAATAATCCATAGGAGCAAACGGCCAGTGCCTGACATTAGAAGTTGAATCGGCTGGATCAACTTTTTTCCACTTGCCGTGTTGATTGTCTACGATATCTGAATCTTTGACTACTTGAGGAATCCCGCATCCATTTGCTGCCGATACGAGTAATTCGTACCCTTTATAAGGGGTGCCACAAGCTCCGGCATATAATCCGACATCAACCTGTCTCTTACTTACGTCGTAAAATGTAATGAATTCACCACCGACGATTTCAACGAGTTCTATAAACACGTTCGTCGCGTATACATCGTCTTTGAATTTCACAGGACCGTCGGATATGTCTTTACTTTCGCACACCCTAGCATCAATCCTATCGCCGCCGTAGCATAAAGTGTGACCTTCATAGCTAGCCACCAACGCCCAGGTTTCACCCGGAGTAAAAGACATTTCAAATTTGCCTAAGACATCAGCCACGTATTCCGAAGGCGGCGAGTTGTATTTATAACCCGCAGGGCTACATTGTGCTCCAATTTTCATCTCATCGGAAGAACATTTTTTCCCTTGATAAGCAGTAATTTTCGCGTATTGCAGACCGCAAATAATGTTTTGCGTCGTATCGCTGGGGAATCGAACCATTCCATTGACGAGCTTTGCGGTGTTGTCCACTAACTCGTCACCGGCCACAGCTAGATGCGTGATTGGAAGAACTTTCTCCTCAGAATCCTGGTTAAAGACGTGCACGACGTCCGGAAGCTGTTTGGTGGCTTCGATCGTGCGATTTTCGCCGAATAGCTTGGAGGACATTCTCGTGGTGACATGCTTATCGAACGAATCAACGTGCTTTTTGAGCGGAATTTTTACACGCGTTGTTGCCATAGGAATTGCAAAAGGAAGACTT
>Ga0255780_10003483_pt1 | contig 13742 bp, 17 predicted proteins | sample 071ome_32_FD_179978 | JGI IMG/M metagenome (GOLD analysis project Ga0255780, IMG submission 179978) | Coastal salt marsh microbial communities from the Groves Creek Marsh, Skidaway Island, Georgia - 071405AT metaG (version 2) | ecosystem: Environmental > Aquatic > Marine > Intertidal zone >... | reverse complement strand
CATACAATGTATTTTTTAAGCCAACTCCACGTTTGCCTGATATGCTTGTGCGATTTGCTTTGTCAAAACTTGCCTTAAAGATATATTCAATATCAAACAAATTACAAACACGTTTGCATTCTGTTGCAATTTGTAAACTGTGTTCTAGTGATTCGTGTTGACACGGTCCTGCAATAATTCTCATTACCATCCAATCCTTTCCCACGGTACATCTTTGTTGCCAAAGTGCCCATATGTACAGTTATTACTATACTGGTGAAATTCAAATAAGTCAAATCTATCAATGATGCCTTTTGGTGTCAAATCAATGTTTTCACGAATAAACTTTTCAATGCTACGGTTATGTCCATTTGAATCTACATAGATGCTAGTAGGCTCTTTAACACCGATAGCATAACTCAACTGAATCTGACACCAATCTGCCATATCATCTGCCACAACATTCTTAGCAAGCCAACGTGCCATATATGCTGCACTGCGATCTACTTTGGTAGGATCTTTTCCGCTAAAAGCGCCACCGCCGTGAGGAGCATAACCGCCATAAGTATCCACGATGATTTTGCGTCCAGTAACACCTGCATCGCCGTCGGGACCACCAATAACAAAGTTACCAGTGGGATTAATATGCCATACAGTTTTATCATCTATTAAGTCTCCTAGAACTTTATTTACTGCATCACGAATGGGCATGGATACACTATGCCCAAATCCTTCACGATGCTGTTGACTTACTACTACTTGATCGATACGCTTTACACGATTGCCTTCATACTGTACACTAACTTGCGATTTTGCGTCCGGACCTAAGTAATCATAACCGTCCTTACGCATGTCTCGCAAACGTTTTAGTATTTCGTGTGCATAATAGATAGGTGCTGGCAAGTATGCTGCATTATCGTTGCAAGCATAACCAAACATAATACCCTGATCGCCTGCACCAAAATCATCTGTGCCTAATGCAATATCTGCACTTTGACTATGGATTTCGTTATAGATTTTTAAGTTATCCCAATGAAACCCTTCTTGCTCGTAGCCAATCTTTTTAACAGTATTGCGAACAATGTCTTTGACTTCTTCTTTGCTCACGTTAAAGTTTTTTACTTCGCCCGCCAATGTTACATGATTGGTAGTTACAAGTGTTTCTACAGCAACACGAGTTGTAGTATCTCCTGCTGCTAATCCAGCATCAACAAGTGCATCCGAGATTTGGTCTGCAACCTTATCTGGGTGTCCTTCGCTAACACTTTCGCTAGTAAAAATATAGTTATTCATTTATCATCCTTTAATAGATAGTAGATATCTAATAGTTTTTTCATTTGTGTTTTTAATGTATGATTAGTTTCTGCTATGTGCATCATTTCCTGCCAATCAGCATAACTGAAAAGATTACCAGTTGCTTTTGATACAGCTTCAGGATCTCCGCCTATTATCCAACGATCGTACATTTCGTTATATGGTGGATCTCGATACCTAGCATATACTACGCCATTAGCACGTTCGTATATAAGTGCTTGTCCAGGTATCAAGTCTGGAGCATTCATGTTTGTGAACCAACTGTGCGTCTAACAATATCATTATGATTAAACTCTGCCCAGTATAGTTCGAACGCTACGCCGTCTTCTAATCCTTCAAACTGATGTATAACACCTGGCTTTACTTGTGTAAAATCTCCTGGGCCTAAAATAGTTTCGTCAACTAGATCATAATCCTTCTGCCAAACACGAACAAGCATTTTGCCTGACTCTACAAAGAAGCCATTCCACTTAAATCTATGCTCGTGCTCACTACACTTGTAGCCACCTTTGAATTCAATACGGTGAAACTCTAGCACACCGTTAGCGTGGATAAGTTCAGTTTGTCCCCAAATCTTTCCTGCTTTCATTTTGTTCTCCTATAGTAACTTACCAAAGTCAATGATTTCACATTGTCTACTGATGTCTTTTACAAAGTATGCACACAATGGATTATAATCATCATTAATAGGCACACTTAATAATTGTCCGTTTTTCATTTTTGGAAAATACCATTTAACGTCATTGTAAAAATTTACAATTTCAATGGTTCCAAAATCTGCTTTGTAACTTTCAAGTGGATTAAAAAGGAATGCTTCAAAACCTCTTTCATTCAAACTTGTTAACGGTAATACTTCTAAGTCACTTCCTGACTCACTACAACCTACTGCCATACACCAATCCAATGGCATTGTAATTTCATTTCCATTTACATTTAACACCACTGCCGGTGAATTAAATGATTCTAAAAAAATTAATGGTACAAAAAAGAAATCTGGATCTTGTGGGTTGCTGTTATCTAGCACACTAAATCTCATTGTATCATCAACTTCGTCTGGTAGTGCGTTAAGATTAAAACTTTTATTTTCTAGTGTTAAAATTCTCATTTATTTCCAATCCACTTTTTCAATTGTGAATGGGTATTGAGCTTCCTTATAAAACTTTTTACGCTGTGTAAGGTGCCGCTTCGCAAACTTACAAGTGCTTGTAAGATCCCATATTTGCACGAAGTCTTTGTCCTTAGCCTTTCTTACGCCTCTACCAATTGATTGTATTACCCTAACAAAACTTTTGCCAGGCTCAATGAGGACAAGATTAAAGATACGAGGTATATTAATACCAACCGCCGCAACACCATAGGTAGCAATGACCACCTGATTATCGCCCGTGTTAATATCGTCATACGCATCTTTTCTATCCTTTAGTTTAACATCGCCTTTTACGAATGTTGATCCTGGTATAAGTTCTTGTAGCATCTCGCCTGCTGAGATTCTATCTACAAGTATTAGAGTATTGCCTGATTGTTTTACTGTGTTTAATAATTTGCCTATATATTCTATTCTGTCTGTGTTTGTTGTTAAGTATTTTAATTCTTCTTGATAACCTCTGTGTACTACTGTATCAATAAGTTGTACAATGTTTACGTGACAACTCGATAGTACGCCTTTGTCTTGTAATTCTTTTGCTGTAATCTCGCCAATAACTGGACCCAAACTTGCATGGATTGATTCAAACTCAAACTTCTCTTTTGGAATAGTTCCTGTCAACCCCCAACGTATTGGAGCATTACGCAAGTTACGTGTAAGCAAGTTTTTTAATACTTCTGCTTTTGCTTGGTGTACCTCATCAACAATAACTGTGCTAACGCCTTCCAAAAACTCAGCCAATGACAATACTGCTTCGCCGTCCTTGTGTCGTTTGTCTAATATGTTCAATGACTGCCAAGTACAAATAGTATGTGTTTTGTTCAACATCTTTCTGTCGCCAAAGTAAACGCCCACGTCAAGCCCGCAATTAATGTAATCTTCTTCCGTCTGTTCAACTAGTGATTTGTTTGGAACAATAACTAAACTGCGTCCGTACTTTTCACTCATATGTGATAGTGTAGCAGTTGTAATAGTTTTACCTGCACCTGTTGCAATCTGTTGTAGGCTTTGTGGATTATTTGCAAAGTTGTTGATTGCTTCTACTTGATAGTCACGCAGAATAATTTCTTCGCCTTCTGCAGGATGTCCTTTGGGCCAGCATACACCTTGATCAGCCCAATAGCGTTCTGTTACTTGATCAAAGTTCAAATCAATAGGATGACGTCTGTCTTCAATATCAACTATTTGAACATTGTTTTTTGCAAGTACTTCAGTAACAGTATCCAAGTGATTAACATAGCCAGTACCGCCGATACCAAAAAAAGCAACTTTGCCGTCCCACCTGCCAAGTTTATACTGTGGCATATATCTAGCATACGGCACATCGAACTTAAGAGCATTAGATAGCTTTCTCCGAACATCGACATCTAATCCTTCTAGTTTGATGTTAACTTCATCCTCTATTATTAGTTTACAACTAGCCACTAAATAAAATATCCTTTTGTTTCAAACAAACTTGTAGTAGTATCATGAAATAATATCAAATCACATCTAAACTTGTAATATGTGCTTACAATGTTGTTACTACGATAACTGTTTAGACCAAGTGTTGTTATTGGTTCAAACCCACTATCAAAAAGTACCTTTGGTAGTTGAGTCTTTTTAATATACACTATTTGTGTATTATTGTCAACCCAGTTGTTTAACTTGTGTTCTTTTATATAATCATTTACATTATAATTGTCTTTTGATTCGTCTCTAAACAACACACTTTGTAAGTTGTTTGGAACAAAATCAAATGCTTCGTGAATTTTTTGTACTTGTTCTAAAAAGTTATGAGAATCTATCAGTGCTAACACAGGAAATCTGTTTAGTTCTTTGAATGCTTGTGCAATGTCTTCTAAACTGTAATCAGCAGGATTAATAGCAATACTTTGCTCGTTTCGATATGCAATTTTTTCAACTAATTCATCACTTGTTTTGTTATTAATCGTATATTGATATCTAATACTTTTATCTGCAATTTGTAATTCAGTATTACCTAATAACTTTTGTTTTATATTATCACTTACATTAAAAAATCCATTATGATACAATGGTATGTGATCAGTTTTATTTTCTATAATTTCTTTTGACTTATTGTAAAAATCAATAACATTATTATCAATTTCAAAATTACTATTTGCTAAACTATCAACAACATGATAAACTGTATCATTTACAGCTCTAAAATAATGCTCGTGAGATCCTTTACGATGAAAGTAATTTGTGTTTCCATATCTAATTTTATTTTTGAGCAAATCTAATTTTGCAATTAGTTTTTTAGAAAACGGAAAACGTACCTTTAACCATACCCAATCTTGTTTATAAGATTCGTAGACAGTATCTTGGCCCATCATATCCATATGAGAAACTATTTTTATATATTTGCTGCGATCAATTTGTCTCAAAGGCAGTTTAACAGGTTCATCGCCTGTAAAGCCTTCAAGATTGTTTTCCAACATTAGCTTACGTATGAGATCGTATTGCCTATCGGTTAACGCTACGCCTTTACGGCATTGCGTATTAATACTTTCAAGTATTGCTTTGTTTTTGTTGTGGATGCCTATATCCTCAACATAATAATGTAGGTAATCTTCTATGTACAACATAATGTAATATTAACAAACTATGAAGGGTTTGTCAATCTTTTCAGTGGGATACCAGCAGCAATTTCTTCTATGGTAAATTCAGTCCATGCATAATCATTTAACCATTGCTGTCTATTAGGTTTCATAGGAAACACAATATCATGTAAAAAATCAATATCGTTTGCTGCATCATATGCAAGACTGTGATGACTTACAAATGCAGGCACTCCGTTCAATACAGCTTGTGGACCAGGATTACTACTGTAGTTAATCAATGCATGTACTTTTGCAAATGATAAATTGAAATCATCATATGTTCCTGTAACGTGTCTAGGTTCATCTCTATACACATTTTTATATTGATGTTCTATTGCTTCGAGCCTACATCTAGGATGCGGCCTAAATATAATTGGCATATCTGTATGCTCTTGAATACGTTCTATAGTATTCATTACCCAATGACTCATACGTGGCATGCCTTGCCATTGTAAACTTTTTTCATGCTGACCGCATATTAAAATATATTCGCCTTGATCCTTATATGGTTTTAGTGATAAGCCTAATACTTTCGCACGACTATCGTCATTACCAGTATCACCAAAATAAGCATCCCTATTAACACCATTGAGTCCTACTTTCCATGTTGTTCCCCTCTTTATGCCACCTACTTCCAATACTATTACTGGCTTGTTACTTGCTTTACAACTATTCCAAATGTGTTGGTTAGGTGACATCCTACCGTTGAATAGTACACTCCATATTACATGATAGTCACTGTCATTGATACTATCAGAAGTAGATACAGTGTGACCGTTTTTCACAAGGCTATTCTCAAACGCCTCAAACACAGACGTTGAATTTTTTGCACCATATTCTTTCCACAAACGAAATTTCATGTGTAAATACTCCAGTAACATATTTAACAGGAAAAGTTTATGAAGTCAATAAGTGTGGTAACTACTTTTCATCCAGAAGGTATGAAAAAATACGGACAACGTTTTTTAGATAGTTTTGAAAAACAGGTTGATAAAAATATCAAAATGATTGTTTATGCTGAAGACTGTCAGCCTACTATTAACGATCCTGAGCAAATTGTTATACATGATGCAAAACAAACGCTGGACAAATTAAACAATTTCAAAACCAAATGGGGCAAAATACCAAAAGCAAATGGTATACCACCTGATGATATAAAAGCAAAACGTCCTAGAGATTGGCACAAAGCATTCAAATGGGATGCAGTAAGATTTGCAAACAAAGTTTATGCTGTTTTTCATGCTGCTGAAACTTGTAACACAGATTGGTTAGTATGGATGGATGCTGATACTTTTGTACATAATACATGGACATACAAACAATTTTCAAGACTGTTACCAGACGATAAATGGCTTACATATGTAGGTAGAGGTAAAGGATCACAAACTTGGCCAGAATGTGGCTTTTATGGAATGAATTTGAAACATCCTATGTGTAAACAATTCTTAGCAGAATTTGAAAGATTTTATGAAGATGCAAACAATGGTATTTTTGAACTAGAAGAATGGCATGATAGTTTTGTATTTGGACACATAATAAATCAAATGTTACCTATAGATGATAATGTACTAGATTATAGTGCAGATATGTATATCAAAAGTGCCAAGACAGGAGGCGGCGGTCATCCCTTAATAAATACTGAGTTAGGTACGTGGATCGATCATATGAAAGGTGCCCGTAAAGATAAAGGAAAAAGTTTAGACAAAGATATAATTGTCAAACGGAAGGAATCGTATTGGAATGGATGAACTACCAAGTCACTTAGGCGGACATAAAAACAAAACTCATCTAGATGAAGGTACACTAGACTATATCATAAAAAAATTCAAAACAAAAACATTTCTTGATATAGGTTGCGGACCTGGTGGAATGGTTAAACTTGCATCTGACAAAGGATTAAAGGCTTTTGGAATCGACGGTGATTGGTTAGTCCAGCGAGAAGAAAGTGTAAAAGACAAAGTGCATATTCACGACTATACAACAGGTGCTAGTAATATAGGTGGCAAATATGATCTTGTATGGAGTACAGAATTTTTAGAACATGTTGATGAACAGTACCAGAAAAATTATATGAATGATTTTACCAAAGGTCAACATGCTTTGGTAACATTTGCACCTCCTGGAAAAGGAGGGCATCACCACGTAAATTGTCAAACAGCAGAATACTGGATTGATGTATTTGCAAAATACAATTTTGAATACGACGATTTTACCACTCAAACAATTAGAAAATTAAGTACAATGGGCAAGGTAAAAACTTTAGATGATGGAACAAAAGTAGACAAACATAGATTTGTTGCAAACAACGGATTATTTTTTAGTAAACTTGGTTAAACTATCTTTGTCCATTGCTGCTGTTAAACATGCTTTACTATCATAATGTACTCTTCCAAATAGATATCTTTGCATCTGATCAATTTTTTTAATATTATATTCTTTGAAATCTTTGAATTCAATTACAAAGCAACCCTTTTTATTTTTCCAATGATGTTTTCCATTATGTAAATTCCATTCGCTTTCATAAGCCCAAAATTTTCTACCAGCACCGATTGCCCGCCATCTCTTGTGACTTTCTAATCTTTCTTCTAATGGTCTCAGCACAACAATTTTTTTGAAATCTATTAATGCATTATACAAATCCGGTTTAGCTGGTATGTGTGTTACAGCAAATTGATTGTCTTTAATTCTATCAATTGCTTCAACAAACGGTTTGTCAATTTTTTTGCCTTTAGGATATCCATCTATATATAGATGGTAACGCCATTCATTTAGATGAATAGGTTGCTGTTTTAATCCAAACTCAACTAGCAAGTTTGCACACAAATAAGTACCTGCTTTTGGCTGACTAATGATTATTGTTTTCATGAAAAATATACAGGACGTAAATGAGCCCAAGTTTCTCCTGTGTGTACTTCTTCTTTATTCCATATAGTATATGCAATTTTATTTTGCCATTGTTCTAAAGGAATATCGAGATTTAATTTTTCAATTGTGTGTAAACCTTTTTGAGATATCTCATAGGTGAGACTATGTGGATCTAAACTATAAAATGGCACACCTCTAGTTGCACATTCTATTGCGCTATTGCTGTTCCATGTTACTACACAATGAGCATATTTTATATCTTTGTCTAAACCTTCACCACCTTGGCTGCCTAAACTTGTAAAATTATCACTGATGTATACATGTGGTAATCCTAGCTCGTTTGTAATTCGATGTGCGTGTTTCATACCTCTAGTAAGGTTTTTTGGATGCGGTCTAATACGTATTGGTCTATCTGTATATTGACGTATTTCTCTAATAATTTTTGCCATCCAAGAATACATACTGTCATACCCTTGTGAATATATATTTCTTAAACTGCTATCGCCTTCCTTTTGGCCAATAACCAAAATATAATCTCCTCTAGAGCCCCAATCTTTGAACGTAATACCTGTGTCTTTTTCAAACTTGCTCCAACGTTCTCTACCAACGTTTTGATTATTAAAGTTGCCATCATACAAATAACTGTGCCAGCCAAACCTTGCATAACCACCGAATTCTCTAAACGGATTGCTTTCACTAACTATCCATGGTTTACCACTTTTTATGATGTGCAAATATTTTGCACCTATTGTATCAACATTGTCATTATGTAAGAATTTGCTTTTTAGCATATTTGTTTGATACCAACAATCAGCATAACTTACAGCCCAATTAGGATCCTCAATTGTAACATATTGATCGCCATGTGCTTCGATTCCTTTTTCCCAATGATAATAGGTTTTTGAAACAGGAGGTTCAAACCCTTTCATGACTACTTTCATTAAATGTATCCTCTCATATGGCTCCATGCCTCTCCAGTTTGCAATTCGTCAAAATTCCAATGGAACATGCTAATACGTTGTAACCAGCGTTCTCTATCAAACTCTAATGGTGTTTCTATATGCTTGAAGTTAGTATGGCATACTTCAGCGCATTGACTTCTATCTGGATCTGTAATAAAAGCTGGAAATCCATATATTAATGGGCCAACAATACTACTACTATTGTGATTTACAACACAATGTGCTTTTATTAAATCATCTTCTAATCTTCTTCCAAAGGTACTTACTTTTACGTTATCTAATTTTCTAATACGACTAAATCTATCTAACAAGTATTCAGGCGCTCGTTTATCACCAGGGTGTGCTCTTAGCAGGATAGGTCTATCAGAATGTTTTCTAATTTTTTTCACAGTTGATGCTATCCATTCTGTAACACCTAATCCGTCCATACTCCAGCCACCGTTACGTTGTAAACATAATAAAATGTGTGATCCCCCCTTTTTCATAGGATGTAATTTTAAGTTTAGATTATTACTTATTCGTAACCAACGTTTTGGATCTATATCAGTGTCGCAATAATTTCCTGTGTTAGGAAATATGCCATCATAACTGTATCTTAAATAACCCCACGGATTTTCTTTGTTATGAAATAAAAATAAATTAGCATCACATGCTATCACATGCTTGCCAATTGATTTGTAATGTTTAATAACTTTTTTTCTAACTTGTAAGTGTGGTGCTTTTGTATTTTCATGTACCCAACCTTGTATCACACCTACGTCAGCATTTACATCAATGTCTCTACCTGCATGAATAAATCCTCTATCAGGGTGTTCTATACCTGCAACAAAATATCTTAGCAACAGTTCTTTTTGACTATTAACTCCTAAACTTCCTGCAGGCACACTATTTAGATAACTAACTACTTTCATTCATCAAAATCCTGTATGCAGTTCCATCTTTTAGTTCGCTATTATGAAACTGTCCGTATGCTAAATGATGCGCCCATGCTCTTAGTTTATCCTTGTGTTGCAAAGTTGGGTTTTCCAATTTGCGTAAATCTTTATCACAAACTGGATCTGCTGCTGTAGGTGCAAGTGTAAAAGCAGGTACTCCACTGATTACACTTTCAACTGCTGCAATACTTTGATAGGTTACTAATGCCCAGCAATCTTTTAGGTCATCATATATAGAGTTATTTAACCTAACGTGTCTAGGTTGTTTCTCTCTAATTTTTATTGGTCTATCAGTAAATCTCTTTATTGTAAATATTGTTTCTTCAGTCCATTCATCTAACATAATGTCATAAAATTTACAAGGCTTTGCGCTTGGCAATACTAACAATATATGTTTGCCTGTCCTTTTGTTTTGCTTAATATCAAGTCCTAGCTGCTTCCATCTATCATCTGGACGCTCTACTATTTCGCCGTGTTGTAAATTGTTTTTTACAATCCTATGCCAAACTTTATATCCTGCTGGATTCAAATTGTATTTGTGATTGCCTAAATATCCACTATCCATATAATAAAAATTTCTACCAGTATTCCAGCAATCATGCATTATTTCTTTTTTCATAATACTACGAATTAGTAAGTCACCTGTCTTTGGATATTCTTCATTGTAATCATAGATAGGTTTATTGATGCCATTGGCAAACATATTAATATATTCATCAGATTTATTTTTACTTAAACATATCATACAGTTCATCTTTCCACAATTGATGGAATTCACAATTACGATAGTTTTCAAACCAAGGACCACCTTCGGTATAATGTATTAGTTTTGGAACATCAATGTCATCGTAAACACCAACAAGATAATTCCAAGTGTGGTCCAATTCTCCAATTTCTTCATCTTTTAACCAACTAAATCTGTGCAAGTATGCACCTGATATTTCTGCATCATTTACTAATTCTTTGTGTAGCACAGCATTGCTTGGATGACCACAGTTTACCAACATCACACTGCTCCAGTTTTTACGTGGATATACAGTTTGTTGCTTGCCATCCATTTTCAAACCCTCACGAGGAGTGTAGTCGTGTTGTACACACATTACTGCATACTTGTTATCTGCTTGATCAAACAGTTCTTTGATATCTGTAGTTAATATCATATCGCAATCCATAAACAATGCCCAACCTTGGTAATGTGCAAGTTCTGGTATTAAAAAACGTGTAAAAGTAAATTCAGTGCTTGCAAGTTTATCAACATCTCGCCAGTATAATCCTTTCTCACGCAGTTCATTTTGCTTTAGTGGAATAACTTCCGCATTGGGTTGTTTACTCAATATACTGTGTTTACAAACTTGATATGCAATATCTTCTCTACTGTCCCAGCCTACAAATACCTTCATTAGTCTCTTCTTTCTATATCATCTTCTGTAAGTTCTTGCCCTATCCACACTTCAATAACTTTTGCACTTTTATTATCTAAATTTACAGCCTTGTGCCAATAGCCTACAGGTATATCAATACTATCTCCAGGCACAAGTAAATGACTAGTTCTATTACCAGACTTGTTTTCTAAGAACATGTTGATAACACCATCTACAACGTGCCAGTGTTCACTACGTTTGAAATGTCTTTGATCGCTAAGTGCATGTCCTTGATAAAACTCAAGTTGTTTAACTTGCCAACCGTCGCCTTTGTCTAATACAGTATACTTACCCCAGGCACGTTCTGTAGTAGGTTGGCTCCATTCTTTAAGTATCCAACTGCTTGAATTCTTTTTATCAATACCGCCAACGCCCCAAGCAAATCCTACATCAGGATGATTTTTGTATACTTTATATTCTGGTATGTTAGATTTATTTCTATCACCACCATTTGCTAGTATAACTTTCCATGAACTCGATTTGGTTGCTAACACTTGTCCTATTGCATTACAAGCACTGCCATCATTGTCATTAAAACCAATAACTTCATCTACACATTCAAGTTCTTCTATTATTGCAGCTCTTTCTTCAAAAGGCATAAATGGTTTGCCTTTTTTCCTTACAAGCCAATCGTCACTGTTAACACCTACAACTAGATGATCACCTAATTCTTTAGCTGCCTTAAAATATGCAATATGTCCGCTGTGTAATGGATCAAATCCACCTGTAACTAATACTACTTTCATGCAGTATTTATATGCTACTATAATGATTGTTTTATTGTTTTGATATAATCATCAAATTTGCAAGTTTCAAACTCTATTGTATTTTTTACATACCATGTTTCAAATAATTTGGTTTTATCTGGTGGCAGGTATACATCATTTACTGCAATCTTATATCCTTTGTCTATAAGGTATTTGTCTACAGCATTTCGAATGTCTTTTTTACTTGAATACAAATCATGTTCAAAAGTGATACATTCAAATTCAACACCTGCACCTATAACTTTTTGCAATGCTAAAAATGTATTATCTGCAGGCTCTATATCACAACTTAAATAACCAACTTTAGTAGACATATTCAATTGCTCTATTGCTTGTTTATAATCAAACTTAATAGCATCAGCAAAATATATTTTGTTATTGCGTGTAGAATTATTCCATGCAGTTTGCCATTTTTTAGAATATTCAATACTAAATCCTACAAATCCATTTTGCTCTAACAAATATGTATTGTTTCTTTTTACAGGGCGATTGGCTCCTATTTCTATATAGGTTTTATTTTTGCAAATTTGTAATGCAAATATATCTTGGAATGACTGACTATATGTCATTTCTCATTCCATTAAAAATTGTTTTTGTAAATTTGTTATTATCATGATTAACAGATTGTAACAAACTGTATGGCATATCTAATTTTTCAAATAAATTTTGTAATGCCTGTACATCTTTTGGTAAACACATTCCTCCGTAACCACGCAGGTTTTTATTTACATCAAGATACATATCGGTTGCTTTTCCTGTTTTAATATAAGCATCTTTAATTATGGTGTAATCTGCATCAAATTTTTGACATAGTTCGTACATTATATTTGCAAATGTAACTCGTAATGCAGCGTATACATTATTATAGTATTTTAATATTTCTGCTTCGTTGCAAGTTAAATGTTCTACATGTTCTGGTAAATTACCATGTGCTTTTACAACTTTTCTATATATAGAAATATCATTTGTTCCAACGGCTAATAATTTATGATTGTTAATAAAATCATCTGCTGCACAGCGCTCTCGTAAAAATTCAGGTACAAAACAAAATTTCATATGATTGTATGTTTCGCTAATACGTTGAGTAAATCCAGGTTCAACAGTACTGCGTATTGCAATAATACCTGTATATTTGTTTACATCCAAATCGTAAATTACATCTTGAATAATACTGGTATCACAACTACCGTCTTCGGCTCGTGGTGTTGGTACACAAATAAAAACAATTTCAGTATTGAGAATATCTTTTATGTTAGTGCCAAGTTTTATATCATGAACATAAACTTCATGACCTAAAAATTCAAAACCATTTTTATTGGCAGTTCCTACTGCACCTAAACCAACAATGCCTAATTTCATAATAAACTTTCAACTGTTTTTCTCAAACCTGTTTCTAATGATGTATAATTATTAAAACCAGTTAACATTTGGACAAGTGTTGTATCAGGACATCTCCGCTTTGCACTTCCTGCAGGACCAGTTGTAATTTCTAAGCGTTCAGGATTGATACCCATTATACCCATTATAAGTTTTGCTACTACACTGATTTTAACTTCGTTATCGTTACCAACGTGTACAATTTTATTAGAAGTAGATGTTACTAGTCTATGAGTCATTTCAATTGCATCATCTATATAACAAAAACTTCTAGTATCGTCGCCTTTAATATAGTACTCGCCACGTTTACAACGTTCTACAAATTCACTTATAAAGTGATCAACTTGTCCAGGACCGTATACATTAAAGTAA
>Ga0255780_10003482_pt1 | contig 13746 bp, 9 predicted proteins | sample 071ome_32_FD_179978 | JGI IMG/M metagenome (GOLD analysis project Ga0255780, IMG submission 179978) | Coastal salt marsh microbial communities from the Groves Creek Marsh, Skidaway Island, Georgia - 071405AT metaG (version 2) | ecosystem: Environmental > Aquatic > Marine > Intertidal zone > Salt... | reverse complement strand
GCGCCGCCGTCGGAGCAGGTGTAGGAACTGGAGCAGGTGCTGCCGCAGGAGCGGGCTCAGGTGCCGGTGCTGCTGCAGGCGCTGAAACTTCTTCTTTTGCAGGTGCCGCCTCAGCCGCTGGTGCTGCGCCGCCTGCTTTTAGTGCTTCAATATCTTCACCTTCCTCACCTAAAATAGCAAGTACTGTGTCTACAGGAGCGGTTTCACCTTCTCCTGTTCCTATATAAAGAAGTTTTCCTTCCTGACCTGGAAAGGCTTCGAATTCCATTGTGGCTTTGTCGGTTTCTATTTCCGCCAACAAATCTCCTTCATTTACTGTGTCGCCAATTTGTTTGTGCCATTTAGCCACAACCCCTTCGGTCATGGTATCTGACAATCTTGGCATGTTAATTACTATCGCCATCTTTCCTTTAGATTATTCAGTGATGAATGGGTAATCTTCCTGAGCATATACGCCTTGGTACAACTCAGCTGCATCTGGGTAGTCGCTTTCTTCAGCAAACTGCACACATTCAGCTACGAGGTCCTTGACGCGTTGATCGATTGCTGCGATCTCCTCATCAGTCGCCCATTTTTCTTCTTTAATTTTATTTAAACAAAGTGTGATAGGATCTTTTGCTTGGTATTCAGCTACTTCCTCTTTAGTACGATACTTCTGAGGATCGGACATAGAGTGCCCTTTGTAGCGGTACGTGCGAATTTCTAGAAGCGTCGGCCCATCCCCTTTGCGAGCTCTTTCCGTTGCTTCATAAATTGCATCATAAACAGCCACAGGATCCATTCCGTCTACCGCACGACAAGGCATGTCGTATCCTAGACCAAGTTTATAGATCTCCGTGTGGTTTGCTGTACGTTCTACTGAAGTTCCCATTGCGTATCCGTTGTTCTCAACACAGAATACCACTGGAAGTTTCCATAACATAGCCAAATTTGCAGTTTCGTGCCATGCACCTTGGCGAATTGCACCATCCCCCATATAAGTTAGGGTAACGTTCTTCTTGCCATTGTATTTATCGGCAAAGGCCAAACCAGCACCAAGTGGAATTTGACCGCCTACGATTCCATGACCACCCCAAAAGCCTTTATCCGGAGAGAACATGTGCATGGATCCACCTTTACCTCTAGAGGTACCTGTAACCTTACCCATAAGCTCTGCCATAATTCGGCGTGGATCTTCACCTAAAGCGATAGGTTGAACGTGGTTACGGTATGCCGTAATCATATTATCGCCTTCCTGCATTGCATAAGCAGAACCTGCCAAAACAGCTTCTTGACCATTATACAAGTGGAGGAATCCACGAATCTTTTGCTGAATGTACAATGCCGCAGACATGTCTTCGAACTTTCTCCAGAAGAGCATGTCCTCGTACCACTTCATGTAGGTAGCTTTTGTTACGCGCTTTTTTGCCATTTGTCGTCGATGTGTTTAGAAGCGACAAAAATAACGCAAAAGCCCACCTAGCAAAACACTAAGTTGTTTTAGTTGCCCACTTTGAATTAAAATGGGTGAATTTTGAAAGAATCGGAAAATTTGACCTATTGCGCTAGGAATCCATCAATGTTGAATGCCATCGAGAAACGCAAGGTGTTTTCAAGCGGCGAGCGCGTTGTTGGACTTGCCGGGATGAGGTAAGCCATGTCAATAGTGAATACGTTGTATGCAAGGCCGAATCCCATGGTCACGTATTGACGATTTCCTTTTAATTTGTGCTCGTGGAGGTAGCCAGCGCGTGCAAAAAGGAAGTTATCATACTTGTACTCGAGACCGAAATTGTAAATGTTTTCCTGTAATAGCTCGTCTAAACCGCCTGGTTTTGCACCCGGGTTGAAACTTTGAAACACGCCCATGAGCGGTGTTACATTATCATCCATACCGGCGACGATTTCTCCATTGGTACCGTATTCTGGGGGCGTCGGAACAACCAATCGGTTGAGATCCAAGTACACAGACATTTGGTTGTAATCGTCGATTTCAAGGTGATAACCGCCACCTAAGCGCAAATTCGTGGGAAGAAAATCACTATTGCCACTCTCCGAGTATGCGATTTTGGCACCAAGATTAGTTAAGGCAATACCTGCCGACCAAGCTTGACGGCGACCGCCTTTAATATTGGTATAATCGCCTTGGTAGTAAAATCCGAGGTCGGCCGCGCCACTCTGACCAGGCTTGGTTTGCAAACCTTGAACGACTTGACCTTGTGCGATATCGGAGTAAATCCATCGCAATGCCGTACCTGCACTCCAGTGATCGCTGAGCTTCAAAGCGTAGGCCACATCGAAGTAGAATTCGTAGGGATTGAAAGTCCCGAGGGAGTTCCCTTGCTCGTTTGTAAAGTTGATCTCCCCTAATGAGAAGTAACGAAGTGATGCACTAATACCTTGACGATCGCTTAATGCTTTTGTGTAATTAACGTATGCGAGATCAATATCAGGTACCAATTTTGACATCCATGGCGTGTAGGACATTGCCATTGAAGCATTTTTATTCTCCAAGAATGCAAGCTTTGCCGGATTCCACGCGCTAGAGTTCCCATCGGGTGTGCTGGCTACACCAACATCCCCCATAGCACCCGCCCTAGAATCAGGGCTGACCAGTAGAATCGGGACAGCAGTGGTTACAACGTTGTATTTGAGGTTGCTCTGTGCCTTCACTTGGAAGGTTAAAATCAGTGCTAAAAATAAGAATGCGAATTTCTTCATAGTGGAGTTAACGCTTGTCGCAGCGCAAGTTTAACGTATATAAATGAGCTTTTCTTGTATCGAAGCGGATTTTCCGTCAATATTTCGTGTCCATTGGATACGCACATGATAAAAACCAGGGCCTGGTCGCTCCCCCGCAACTTCAGAAATTGTGAATTGCGGCAGTGTGGTTGAGGCACCGTTTAATACGAATTCGTCTTCCCAGCTCCACAAGGTTTGACCTTGATTGTTAATGATGTCCATGCGAAGAAATCCAGGTTCTTCACTTTGGTTATGATTCAAGCTAAAATTAACGTATTCCGTGAATGGATTTGGATAGGCTACCAATTGCTCTAAAATTGGCTCGGCAGCATCCACAACAAAAAAGCTAATGGAATCGTACCCCCATTGATTTAATACATCCCAAGCGCGCAACTCTAACGAATGTTGCCCGACTTCTAAATCATAATATGGGTAATTAATCGTGCCCCGTGTGAAGTCGTCTACCGCACTTTCATAATACTCGTTCACATTGACCGATTCCCCGTCCAATATTAAGGTGAGGTTGTGACCGATTCCTAATCCAACTGCATTAATTCCACTTTCATCATGTAATAGACCGATGGCATTCGGGTCTTTGTCGCTTATGCCGCCCGAAACAAAATTGGTATCATCAATAAACAATCGCACCTCAGGTCCTTCCGTATCCGTAACTACTCCATCGTAGATGCTTCCTAAAAGCAGTTCGTGGGAGGCGCCCCAAAAATCGTCCTCAAAATTCGTCGCATAGGCAGCTACTTTGGGCGGGCCTACACTGAGGTTGATGTCGAGCGGTACTCTGAATTCAATGCTGAAGCGGCCATTGGTCACTGTTGCTTGTCCCTTAAACACTGCATTATTTTGAGTGGTGAAGTTAAATGCACCACCTGCCTGGTCGTTTACCTTAGTTTGTACACTTTGCTTTTTGTCATAAAACTGCAGCCAAACTTTCCCATTGAAGCCTGTCATCAAGCTACTATCTGTATTCCTAAGCGTTCCTTGAATGCGCACCCAATTCAATGCTTTGATGGTATCTTGGAATTGGTCCCAAACCACGCCATTGATCGAATCAAAAACCACCCCATCCTTTGGTCGTGGCAATGGGATGGCGGCATCTCCTAGTAATGAGAACTTAATCTTGTCTCCGGAAATATTGTTGTTTTTGGTCTCGCGGATCACATCTCCAAAACGCGGCTCCTCCATAAACAACATGTTCGTGTTCAACAATTCGTTCAACTGGTAAGTGCTGTTGGTTGCAAAAACACTTCGGGTTGTGGAAAACAAACCGATTGCCCCACCAATTGGATTGAGAAACAATTGCTCCGCGGCGCTTACCCGATTCGGGTCGTCAAATCGAGCAAACTCACACGTGATCGTAGTGAAAACCGGCATTTTCACCGAATTTGACCATCCGTTTATATCCTCGAGTTGAAGAATTCGTTCGGTTGCCCATCCGACCTCACCGCCATGACCGACATAACTCACCAGCATTGCCCCATTTTCAACCTCTCGAAATAGTTTTTGGCGGGCCTCTGGGTACCGCTGAGAACCCGGCATGCTTTCTTGCAGGTACGCATCGGAATAAATCTTAATGCTATTTACTTCAGGACGAATGGTATCTATTTCGCGGGTAAAACGATCTTGGACCACTTGAAACTCTTTCTCCCATCCTTGATCCACATCGTCCGCAACCCAAAGGGCATTCATTCGCCAAGGACCAAAGCGTTCTTCGCTCTCGAGGTAACGTCGAATCTTGGTCACGGATTCCTTTGCTTGGTGCTTGTTTTGGACAGGTATCCTACCAATTCCTATGTCTAAATCATCCAAGAACCAATTGATACTCTCACCATGATCGAGGTAGCCATAATAGTCGTCAGTGATGTAAGATGAAAGTAAAGAGAAACTCGCGTTTGTATGGTAGGTGGGTACGAGATTTGACTTGGGGCCCGACAAGACTTTTTTATAATCGTAAGAAGCATCTCCAAACAATGTGACATATTTCAGCACCTCGAAATCGTTGTAGGCACGAACTAAGAACTTACGAATAGCACCGATATCAGGATTACCCGTGTTCATAAGGTCGTAAATGTAGGAGAGCGCTACTACTTCTGTTTCTACCCCAGTTGTGCGTTCGACATCGGCCAATTCAAGGGCCTCTTCCAGTAAAGAATCGGGCGCTATGATAATGCTTTCTGCATTGCTCAAATCCGTGAACTTCGCCGACTCCAAATCTGCTAAATCCACGGTCGCATCGACCCTATATTCAAGTGCCGTGGTGGCATCACCGATTTTATAGGCACGAAGTTTATCCTCATGCGAATACCAAGTCGCTTCCCACCCATTTTGGCCAACTGTATTTTCGACTGCTGGAGTTACTTTCGTTGCTAATTCATTCGCCTCAACACCAAAGATTAAGACCTCATTCGTCCATTCGGTTTGAAAATGTGAATAGTTCCCTGCACCTCTAGGATTATTGACCAAGAAATAGGACGGGTCAGGATGAAGGGCCGGGGTTTCCCAGTCCACGATAAGCTCGTCTAACCACATGGCCGCTGAAGTGTTACCGGCTTTATCATAAATAACCTTGACAGTGGAATTTTGATCCGCAATGAACGTAGTCGTCAATGCTTTTTCCTGAACATAACTACCGGATATAAAAGCTGGAAAAGAGACTTCCGCGCTCTGATTCCCGTATTCGATTCGCAGCTTTGTCCCATTGGAACTTGCGCGAGCCACGGCTTTGACTTGAACCTTGATCTCAGTTCCTGCCACTGGCATATTGGCACTGGAGTTCGCACCTGAGGTTCGCGCTTTAAAATTGTACTCACGCTCGGTGGTAAAATCAAACAATTCCCCCATCCATCTTCGACCCGTACCGACCAAATTATACAACGCTGTATCGTAGACCCAAGTTGCTCTAGCGTTCAATTGGCGTGAAGCCGTATCCGCAGGAACCTGCTCTAGCGGAAGAGGCTGGTAGTTGGTATTTCCGCCACTTACTAAAAAGTACTTTTCGTCGCTATATGGATTGCCTGTATAATTGGATGTTTTTGTGCTTACATCATAGCTCAAATCGAAACTTGGTGGAATGTAGAACCAATATTCCGTGAGGTCCGTCAAGTACTCGTTGTTTACATAGTAAGCGATGGAAAAATCCGCTCCCATGGGTTCATTAGGAGCATTCAACGGCGCTAGTGTACCATCCAATCGACACCGGATGTCTAAGCCGGTGGTCGGGGCCGATTGTTGTAAAATGCCCAGGTCCATAATTTCTCGCCCGGTCAACTTATATACCCCGCTGAATCGCGAGGCTGCATTATCCGGTTCCGAAATACGGTGTTTTAGCGTTTTGAATCGTACGTACGTTCCTTCGCTGAACGACATCTGCCCCATTACTAGTAGGGGGCTGAGAAACACATATATAAGGAGTACAATTCTTTTCACTTCGACAAATTTACATCGCTTTACATAACAATGGCAGGTAAAAAAGCGTTTAAACAGGAACGAAAAGCAAGTGCAATTCGTACTTTTTTTGCTTATACTTGTTGCTTGAAAACATAGGTTTATCAATGAACGCATTGAAATCGCGCATATTAACATTGGCTATTGGACTGACCGCCAGCACCTTAGGCTTCGCCCAAGATGCTCACTTCAGCCAGTATTATGCCAATCCCATCTATCTAAATCCAGCATTTGCGGGTTTAGAAAGATGCCCTACTGTACATACCAACTACAGAAATCAGTATCCTGAGCTTGGGGTTTACCAAACATATTCGGCCTCTTATGACCAATATGTAGACAAACTCAATGGTGGCGTTGCCGTAATGGCGCTTCGCGATGATGCTGGCAACGGTGCTTTGAACCTCACAGAGGTCAGTGGTGTTTACAGCTACCACTTAGAGGTAAATCGCAAATTCACCTTGCTCAGTGGTTTCCAAGCTACATTCCGTCAAAGAAGTCTCGATTGGGGTCAATTCACATTCCCGGACATGATTGATCCGTTTTATGGATTTGTACTGCCCACCAACGAGGTTGCTCCTGGCAATAACTTCAACAACCACCTTGACCTTAGCTTCGGTATGCTCGGATTTACTGAGCGTTGGTACATTGGGGTTGTAGGACATCACCTTACAGAACCTAATGAGGCCTTCTTGAGTCAAAGTCGTCTTCCTTTGAAATTGACAGCGCATGCTGGTGCCAACATTCCGTTGGGCCGCAAGCGACTGCACAATAGCTTACAATCCTACCTAGTTCCTAACGTGGTTTACCAACAACAAGGCCCTGCTTCTCAGTTGACAGCAGGATTGAGCTTTGCTCGTGGGCCCATTGCCGGCGGTCTAGCCCTAAGACAAGGTAGTTTCAACCCAGATGCTGTTATTTTCATCTTGGGTATTACTCCTCCTGACCTTCCATGGACTTTTGGTTACAGTTACGATTATACCATCAGTGACTTAACCAATACATTAGGCGGTGCACACGAAGTGAGCCTGGGTTACAAATTCCCATGCCGCTCTCGTAAGAGCAAACTCAAGCCTTTGAAGTGTCCTAAATTCTAATTTGACGAAATAACTAGATACATGAATAGCTTCGTAAAGTTTTCAATTGCCACTGTAGCCGTTGCCTTGCTCGCAAGCTGTGCCGGCCCTGAATCCAACACGACTGGTTGGGGAATTAACAACAAAAAGAATGGTGGTTTCCAAGCTAACTTGAGCTACCAAGGCCAAGAAACCGGACCTGGGCTTGTTTTCGTAGAAGGTGGTACCTTCATGATGGGACAAGTAGAAGAAGATTTCATAAAAGATTGGAACAACGTTCCGCGTCGCGTAACCGTAAGTTCATTCTACATGGATGAGAATGAGGTAACGAACTTGGACTACCGCGAATACCTATATTGGTTGCGTCGTGTATACGATTACGATTACTACCCAGAAATCTACAAGAGTGCGCTACCAGATACTTTAGTATGGAGAGATAAGCTCGCCTACAATGATAATTTCGTAGAGAACTACTTGCGCCACCCTGCTTACAATTACTACCCAGTTGTTGGTGTTAGCTGGCTACAAGCGCAACGCTACTGTTCATGGAGAACGGACCGCGTGAACGAATCAATTCTTATTAAGGAAGGCATCCTAAACGAGTCTACTGACCAGATGGATGCGGATCACTTCAATACTGAAGTATACCTATACAAAGAAGGATCCTACGTAGCCCAAAACAAAAAAGGCTTGAAGGATTTGAATCCGAATAGTATTTACGGCAAAGAAGGACGTCCAGCTCGTTTGGAGGATGGTATACTCCTTCCTAAGTACCGTCTCCCAACAGAGGCAGAGTGGGAATACGCTGCATATGCAGATGGTGGTCACCGCATCTACAACCGTGTAGTTGACAAGAACAAATACAGCTGGAATGGTAACGGTACACGCAACCCAGACAAGCAAGACCGTGGTGATATCTTAGCTAACTTCAAAAGAGGTCGCGGGGATAACATGGGTACTTCAGGCTGGTTGAACGACCAAGCAGATGTTACTATGCAAGTACGTTTCTACCCTCCTAACGACTTCGGTCTGTATGATATGGCAGGCAACGTTGCTGAGTGGGTTTTAGACGTTTACCGTCCTGTATCTTCTTACGATGTAAATGATTTCCGCGCTTTCCGTGGTAATGAATTCAAGCATTTCGATGGCAACTACCAAGACATTGGCTCTTTGGAGGTGTTGCAAGACCCACAGAAAGAGGTTCGCAATGGCGATACTGTTATTGTTCGTCTTCCAGGTCAGTTGCCTACACGCAGCGTAACAGTAGAAGAAACTGTTAAGCGTCGTAACTACAACAAAGCAGATTTCCGCGATTATTTAGATGGAGATGCTGAAAGCTCACAGAATTATGCCAATCCTACTCAAGAAGGAGAAGCTCCAATGTACGACTACGGTAACAAATCCCTGATTGGGAATACTACTCGTGTATACAAAGGAGGTAGCTGGAAAGATCGTGCCTACTGGTTGAGCCCAGGTACGCGTCGTTTCCTTGAGGAGGATCAAAGCACAGATTACATCGGTTTCCGTTGTGCTATGGACCGCGTAGGATTCCAAAACATGGATGAAAGCCGCAACAAGCGTCCAGCGAAAGTGAAGCGTCACAACTTCAAGCGTTACAAAATGTAATCGGACTATTAAGAATTATAAACCCTGCCCTGTCGGCAGGGTTTTTTTATGTCCTAACTTTCCCCTATCAATGAGCATACAAATGACAGTTTTCAACGCCTTTTTAGAATGTGGTTCAATTAGCACCGACACAAGGAACATTCTACCCGGATCTGTATTCTTTGCATTGAAAGGAGCTCGATTCAACGGCAACGATTTTGCGCTTGAAGCATTAAACCAAGGTGCCTCCTATGCAGTGGTTGATGAACCCATAGGCGAGCACCAACGGCTCATATATGTCAACGATGTGCTCGATGCTTTGCAAAGCTGCGCACGCGAATACCGCAGGCATTTGGGAATAACTGTGATTGGCTTAACTGGAAGCAATGGAAAAACGACGAATAAAGAGCTGTTCCATGCTGTCCTTTCAAAAAAGTACAAGGTCCATGCCACCAAGGGCAATCTCAACAACCATATAGGGGTTCCGTTAACCCTACTATCCATTCCGAAGAATACGGAATATGCCATTGTTGAGATGGGTGCCAATCATCAACAAGAAATTGCATTGCTCGCATCAATTTGTGAGCCGAACATAGGGTATATTACGAATTATGGAAAAGCACATTTAGAGGGCTTTGGCGGAGTTGAAGGAATAATAAAAGGTAAAAGTGAGCTCTACGACTACTTACGGAGCATTCCTGAATCGAGGGTACTTTTAAATGCCGATGATGCGTTACAAGTCGAGAAATCTAGTGGTTGCGCCGCATTTAGTTTTGGAACTCGAGAAGCCGACTTTATCTGGATGCCAAAATCCACAACCGAATTTGCGAGTATCTGCTTTGAATCAGAGAATACGATTTGGAAAATTAGCAGTCAACTTAGCGGATCATTTAATGAAGCAAACCTGGCCGCGGCTGCGGCCCTTGGCACATCATTAGGGGTAAATGCACATGATATTGTAGAAGCTTTGGAAGCCTACCGCCCGTCAATGAATCGCGTGGAATGGCGAAAGACTCAGCATAACCAGGTATTACTCGACGCCTATAATGCGAACCCCACAAGCATGGCACTCTCCGTTGAAAGTTTTGCCAAGTGGCACCCAGAAGGTTGGATGGTGTTAGGAGACATGTTTGAACTTGGTACTGAGGCAGCGGCAGAGCATGAACAAATGGTTTCATTGGTAGAAGCCTCAGAGATGACTGAACGCTGCATTCTTGTCGGTCAACTTTTTAGCGCGACTACATGGACCGGATTGCATTTTGAATCGGTCGCTGCGCTCGAAGAGTATTGGAACGAAAAAGGCGCCCCGAAGGACGCCTATATCTTATTAAAAGGTTCGAGAGGCATTGCTTTGGAGCGCCTACTCCCCTTACTTTAATTAGCTGTTCTTAATCAGATCACGTGAAATAACGATTCGCTGAATCTCAGAAGTTCCTTCGTAAATCTGGGTGATTTTGGCATCACGCATCAAACGCTCAACATGGTATTCTTTTACGAAACCGTAACCACCATGGACTTGAACCGCTTCCGTTGTTACCCACATCGCTGCTTCTGACGCGGCCAATTTCGCCATAGCACTTTCCTTATCATATGGCATGCCCTGATCTTTCAACCAAGCGGCTTTATAGACCAACATACGTGCTTGCTCAATCTTCATTTCCATATCTGCCAATTTGAAAGCAATGGCTTGGTGGTCACAAATAGGCTTTCCAAAGGTGGTACGTTCTTTTGAATATGCCAATGCAAGATCTAATGCGCCTTGCGCAATACCTAAAGCTTGTGCAGCAATACCAATACGGCCTCCACTTAAGGTCTTCATAGCGAACTTAAATCCAAATCCGTCTTCGCCAATTCTGTTCTTCTTAGGAACCTTCACATCATTAAACAACAACGTATGCGTGTCCGATCCACGAATACCTAGTTTATCTTCTTTCTTGCCCACGATGAAGCCGTCCATGCCTTTTTCAACGATCAAAACATTGATGCCGCGGTGTCCTTTTTCACGATCGGTTTGCGCGATGACTAATGCCACTTCGCATGTACCACCATTTGTGATCCAGTTCTTAGTTCCGTTCAGCAAGTAATGGTCGCCCATGTCAATTGCTGTAGTAGCTTGTGATGTCGCATCAGATCCCGCTTCAGGTTCGCTCAAACAAAAGGCACCGATAATTTCGCCTGATGCCAAACGCGGCAAGTATTTCTGTTTTTGCTCTTCCGATCCGAAAGTTTCCAAGCCCCAGCAAACCAGGCTGTTGTTTACACTGACAACAACCGATGCCGATGCATCTACTTTGGAAAATTCTTCCATGGCCAACACATAGCTCAAGGTGTCCATGCCTGATCCGCCGTATTCCGGGCTGACCATCATTCCCATGAAGCCTAATTCGCCTAATTGTTTGATTTGTCGCGCAGGGAATTCCTGCTTGTCGTCTCGTTCTATGACTCCTGGCAGCAACTCACTTTGTGTAAAATCACGTGCTGCATCACGAATCATCAAATGCTCCTCTGATAGGTTGAAGTTCATCGATTATTCTGTTTAATATTGGGTTACACAAATGTACAACGCAGGCTTCAATGTTTTGGGATTAATGAGCGGCACCTCCTTGGATGGAATGGATGCCGCCTTGGTCACATTTAATGGAACCGATTCCCTTACTTGGGAGCTGGTTCAACACCACTTCTATCCCTATCCTACAGCGCTCCAGACCCTGGCTAAAAGCACCTACGAAAGCGGTGCAGAAAGTGAGGTTTTTTCCGAGGCTTTTGCGCAATGGACCGTGCAATGTATTCAGGAATTTCAGAAAGAATATTCCTCGCTCACTATTCACCTGGTAAGTAGTCACGGGCAAACCATTTTTCATCAACCCGAACGTAAATACACCTACCAAGCAGGATGCCTACCAATAATTGCAAAATCTGTAGGGGCTCCCGTTGTTACCGATTTTCGACAACAAGATGTTTTACTTGGAGGACAAGGTGCACCGCTGGTCCCTTTTGGCGACCATAAACTTTTTGGCAACTACGAGGCTTGCCTCAATCTAGGGGGATTTGCAAATATCTCCATGGGAAAGCCCACTTTAGCTATGGGAGTTGAGCGTGCTTTTGACCTTTGTCCAGTGAATGCTGTGTTGAATCTATTGGCTAATGACCTGGACATGGCATATGATGCCGAGGGCAGCGTGGCCCGGATGGGGAATATCCATGAACCAAAGATGACACTGCTCAGCCAACGCATTTCTAGTGCGCCAGCGAGTTTAGGCTATGAGTGGATGCAAAGCGCAATATTCCCCATACTTAAAGAAATGGATCGTGCCGATGCACTGGCTACGTATGTTGAAAGTATAGCGCGCCATATGGCAGGAATAATTGGCCCCCGACGCACATTAATAACTGGAGGCGGAGCAAAAAACACGTACCTAATCGAGCGTATGCGCCACTTCGGCACCCAAGTAATACTCCCTGACCCAAAGATCATTGACTTCAAAGAAGCCATCATTTTCGCCCTTCTAGGCTATGAACGATTCCATGGCCGAATCAATGTTTTAGGGCACACTACTGGCAGTGGGAAAGCACATAGTTCAGGCGTCATTTTCTATCCTTGAAGCCTTATCTTTAGGGTCCCTTAAACAGAGCAAACATGAAAGAACAATTGCGCGCTTTCGAGGAGCGCCCCGCAGAAATAGTTTTCCATTGGCACGATTCAGAAACTGAAGCAAAAGGCTGGGTTGTTATAAATAGCTTGCGCGGTGGTGCTGCAGGCGGAGGAACTCGAATGCGCAAAGGTCTAACCGAAGGCGAGGTCCTATCACTGGCTAAAACCATGGAAATCAAGTTCACTGTTGCGGGCCCTCCTATTGGCGGAGCAAAAAGTGGCATCGATTTCGACCCGAACGATCCGCGAAAAAACGGAGTATTAAAGCGCTGGTATAAAGCAGTTTATCCGCTTTTGAAAAACTATTACGGTACCGGTGGCGATTTAAATGTTGATCAAAAAACCGAGGTTATTCCTATTACGAGTGAACTCGGAATTCTCCATCCTCAAGAAGGTGTACTGAATGGTCATTATCAGCCTGGAGATTTTGCTAAGGCAAGAAAAATAAAGCAACTCCAAAACGGAGTGAGCTTAGCAGTTGACTCCGCTATTCTAACACCAAGTCGTGAAGGTACTTTCAAAGTAGGTGACCTCATCACGGGTTATGGAACCGCTGTAAGCGTGGAACACTTCTACAATCTTTGGGGCGGTCAAATAAAAGATAAAAGAGTCATTATTCAAGGCTGGGGTAACGTTGCCTCCGGAGCGGCTTATTACTTAAGCCAGATGGGCGCAAAAATTGTCGGTATTATAGATAAGGTGGGCGGTTTAATGAAACCCGAGGGCTTCACCTTTGATGAAATTACCCATCTGTTTAATTCCAAGAACGGGAACGAATTGCATTCTCCTGATTTACTTTCTTTTGAAGAAGTCAATAAACAAATCTGGTCCATGGGTGCAGAAGTTTTCATACCAGCAGCGGCATCGCGTCTCGTAACACGTATGCAATTGGCACAACTATTGGATAATGGATTGGAAGTTATTTCTTCAGGGGCAAATGTACCTTTTGCTGACCAAGAGATATTCTACGGACCAATTGCGGAACTAGCCGATCAGAAATGTGCAGTGATTCCAGATTTCATTTCAAATTGTGGAATGGCTCGTGTTTTCGGCTACTTAATGGAGGAAGAAGCCATCGTAAAAGATGAGGCAATCTTTGAAGATGTTTCGAGAACCATTTATTCAGCACTTGTTAACGTGAAATCAATAGATAACCAAAAAACTGGTATTACATTTAAAGCGTATACAAACGCCCTTAAACTGCTTATTTAATTATGATTTATACTCTAATGCTCG
>Ga0255780_10003471_pt1 | contig 13760 bp, 11 predicted proteins | sample 071ome_32_FD_179978 | JGI IMG/M metagenome (GOLD analysis project Ga0255780, IMG submission 179978) | Coastal salt marsh microbial communities from the Groves Creek Marsh, Skidaway Island, Georgia - 071405AT metaG (version 2) | ecosystem: Environmental > Aquatic > Marine > Intertidal zone >... | reverse complement strand
TACCCTTGAGAAGAAGAGCCTTCAAGAAGAACTCGCAAGACGCATTGTTGGGGCTGAGTATGGCTACAATCAAAGAACAAATCGAAATGATTCGTGCTGAGATTGATAAGACGCAGAAGAATAAAGCCACAAATGCTCACATTGGTAAACTTAAAGCCAAAATCGCCCAACTCAAATTAAAGGAAGAAAAAGCACATGCACATGCTTCTGCAAGCGGTGGTGGCAAGGGGTTTGAAGTACGGAAAACAGGCGATGCCACTGTTGCTTTGGTTGGATTTCCTTCGGTCGGTAAATCAACGCTCATATCCAAAATTACAGACGCAGAATCTGAAGCAGGCGGCTATGCATTTACAACGTTAACATGTATTCCTGGTGTGATGGAACACCGGGGTGCTCGAATCCAAATTCTTGACCTACCAGGTCTCATCAAAGGTGCTGCAGAAGGGAAGGGAAGAGGGAAGGAAATTCTCAATGTGATTCGCAGTGCAGACATGGTCCTCTATATTGTTGACCCATTTCAAGAGGGGCACTTTGATGTCTTGCATCGAGAATTACACAATTCAGGATTGCGTCTAAATGAAGCGAAGCCACCAATTTTTATTTCGAGAACAGATAGAGGTGGAATCGATGTACGGAGCACTGTAGAACAAACACATCTTTCAGATGATGAAATGGGCGATATTATCCGAACATTTGGCTACACGAGTGCAATTGTTACCTTACGACATGATGCAACACCTGAACAAATCGTTGACACACTTGCGAGCAATCGAGTGTATGAAAAAGCGGTCATCGCAGTCAATAAAATTGATATTGCAACCGAAATTGAATTAGAAAAGATTGAGAAATCGCTACCCGAAAACTGGCCAATTATGAGAATTTCAGCGTTCAAGGATATTGGTCTCGATGCATTGAAGGATTTCATTTACGATAATTTAGGCTTCATGCGGGTGTACCTCAAACCCCAAGGGCAAGAAGCCGATTTAGAAGAACCACTCATCGTTAAAGATGATTCAACGGTTGAAAACATCTGCAATAAATTGCATAGAGATTTTGTACGAAAATTTCGATTTGCTCGCGTTAAAGGCCCAAGTGCAAAGTTTGACTGGCAAAGAGTGGGACTTGATCATTTACTCAAAGATGGAGATTTGTTGACAATTGTTGTCAAGCGATAGTCTCATTCAATCCATGCATCACATTCATGTGCAACGAATGGAAGGCGGTGATGAGGTGGAATCATGCCCGGCGACATTTCTTGGATGGCGGAACGACACAACGAATTAAAGAACAATGCACTTCTTTGGGAACCTCCCACATTAGAGTCCCCCAACCAACCAAGATGCACCATCGATGGCCGACCGACAATCATGCTCTCAGCAAATAATTACCTCAATCTGACGACGCACCCTAAAGTCATGAAAGCGATGAAGGATGCAACCGAGAACTACGGTGCTGGAAGTGGTTCTGTTCGTGCGATAGCTGGCACAATGGACCTCCACCTTGAAGCTGAAAAGAAGGTTGCGGAATTCAAAGGTGTTGAAGCAGCTCTCATTTATTCTGCAGGTTATACAGTCAATGTTGGATTCATACCGACGCTTGTCCAAGGGCCACAAGATGTCATCATTAGTGATGAGTTGAATCATGGTTCAATTATCGACGGGGTTCGTCTGACAAAGGCGTCAAGAGCAGTGTATGCCCACAACGATATGGCTGAATTGGAGGCCGTGCTCAAAGCACATGATTCAAGCGATAGAAAACTCATTATTACCGATGGTGTGTTTTCCATGGATGGAGATATCGCTCCGCTCGACGAGGTGACAAAACTCGCTGAAGAATACGGGGCTATGGTATATGTGGACGATTGCCACGGAGAAGGTGTCCTCGGTGAAGGCGGTGCTGGCATTGTCGACCATTTTGGTCTTCAAGGGAAAGTAGATTTTGAAACGGGTTCATTTTCGAAGGCACTCGGTGTACAAGGAGGTATTCTCGCTGGTACTGAACTCACAAGAAATCATGCACTCAATCACTCTCGCTCATGGCTGCTGTCAGGTTCTCAACCTCCTGGTGTGGCGGCAGCCCAAAAAGCAGCCATCGAAGTGCTCATGTCAGAACCGCAGCATCATCAACGATTATGGGAAAACACAGAATATTTCAGGAATGAATTACAATCCATGGGCTTTGATACAGGGGTTTCAACCACCCCAATTATTCCAGTTATGTGTGGAGAGTCAGCAACAGCCAAACAACTCTCTCAAGAACTTGCAAAACAAGGTGTCATGGCCGGAGCAATCGTTTTCCCAATGGTTGCGAGGGACAAAGCACGTGTTCGAACACAAATGTCTGCAGGATTGACAAAAGATGATTTGAATGAAGTTTTATCATGTTTTGAAAAGGCAGGCCCGGCAGTCGGATTGCTCTAGAATTGAATGCTTACTCTTCTGAATCAAAGGCTTCGACAACTTCAATCAGTTCAAATTCTTGGTCTGATAAATCCTCGCTAACCTGCTCTGTTTCATCATCTACGAGTTCCATGCCATCAAACGGATTGCCCCCATCTTCAAGCATGCACAGCAATCGATAGCGAGGTGCCCAAGAAAGATGAACATAAAGTGGCCCAGGGAACAACAAAAACATCCAAATCAAGGTCACGAGGGCTGATAAGGATACCAAGTCAGTTCGATCAATTGTGATGAGAGCCAAGCCCAAGAATGGCATAGGATAGAGAATTGCTCTTGGTGGTTGTACAGGGAAACGCTTAGAGAAATGAACGATAAGTGATGAGGCAAATCCTGAAATTGAACATGCGACAACAAGGAATGCAGAATGAACAATCCATTTTTCAAACCAAGCCTCGTTGGCATCAGCCCCAAATGCATATGGCATCAAAAGTGATAATGAGACAAGTATGCCATACAATCCTGAGATGTTCGCTGGATGGCTGAGCCACAATGGCCATTTAGCAAAAAGTTGAGACAAGGATGTACCGAGAAGAATTTCTCGTTCCTTGGCCTCCAATTTGTCGAGATTTTCCATCCAATTTTGATAAGACACCAAGAAGAAGGGAAGGGACGGAGGTTTTGAACATAGAGGGTAAACTCAACCTGAAATTATTCATTTTTTGAGAACATTCGTGTCATCGGCGTCTCGATTTCAATGCTGTCTTCGCCCTCCAACCAAGAACGCTCCAAAAGTCCCGAATCGATCGTTTCTCGAGCACGAGCATCATCGATTGTATCTTTCACATTATTTGCACCATCTCGTAATGCCAGTGCTTGATTGATGATTACTACAGACCTTGAAACAAACTGTTCATTCTCTTCACTGAAGTAACCTATCGTAGCATATTCCCCTTCATCCTCAACAAGTAACCAGCCCCCACGAAGTTCATCTCGAATATGACGAACTCGAGTATCGCCCACATCAACCCAAGTACCATCATGAAATTGAATGAGAACTTTCGCAACCCCTCCTATGTCCTGATCGACAAATGGGTGACTAATGTTGACTGCCAAAGGATAAGCGTTCTTTTTACGTACATGCCTTGTTGAGATAATCCAAAGGAACGGTACAACGAGAATGAAGAGAAAGCCACTACTGAGAATAAGAATAACAACAGGAATTATTGAGATTGTTATGAATTTTCGAATTGTATTCTGGTATTCTTGTACCCCAATTGGAGTTTCTAGAAACGGAATCATATCGAGTGGTAGGTCCTTGTGAACGCCGTGTTTTTTTGAGATAGATGAATGAACAACAGGAGTGAAAATCGATGATTCATCCATCACTATCGCCTTCATATCAAATTTGCACATGCTCTGGTAGAGATAATGCAGTGCCGTTATGTTGGGCAAAAGTTTTGATGGTATGTAGATGTTTGTTGATATCAATTCCCCACGCCTCAGACCAACCAATTAATTTAGGCTCAAGTTTCTGCCATTGTTTTTGAACACCGATTAAGTTTCCCTTTTCGTAATGAAAAAGGAGTGCTGCTGTCTGAATTAAACCTTGAATGAGGAGGATTTCCTCCTTAGATGCTTGCCGATTTTTCAACATGTTCCATAGGTCTTCCCATGATTCGTGAGCATGCCAATATTTTCCTTGATTAAACAAATGTCGTCCTTGTTCGAAGAAATTTTGCTCCTCAACTGAGAGAGGTTGGGCAATGAATTCCACGAATTCGCTGACAGAATTGCCCCTTGAAATAGTTCCTATTCAATGACATCAAACACACTCTTCAAGAAGGAAGTTGAACACTGTCATGTTAACGGGTGAGTATTTGGTCAATTTACCAAGAGGAGACCTTCTTGAGACCAGGAAGGGCGGTCTCGACGTTTTTAGGTCTCTAGGCCAAGAAATTATTCGTGACAATATCTCGGCTGTCGTTCATTTCTCACATCAATCAAACAAAGAACATGCTTACGAAGGAGCGGTTTACTTCAAAAATGGCGAACCGCACATGGCCATAGTACATCGTGAAGAATCAATGTTTTCTTTGGATGCTTTTGAATTTCTCGAACAACGCTCGAAAGAAATGGATTGTAAAATTTCTCTACACGAAGCAAATGTTGCACTCATCTATGAGACATTGGATGCATTTCCAAACAGCGTACTACATTTTGATGTCGAATCAAATCAAGAGAATATCAACGACCACTGGTGGAAAAGTGTGAGGTATCAAACCCACCACATGAAATTTGATTCAACTGATTTGGAAGAGGAATTTGCGGGTCTAGAATTCGCTCAAAAACGTCAAGCAAATCGAATGTATGATACAAATGTTCACCTCGAACGTGGTCGCTCGTATAGTTTTCCCACTCAAGTCCAACACACCTTTGCACCAGTCCTCCTCCACTTACAATCCTACGGATTTCAAGTTGTAGAAATATTAAATCGTCAACAATCTACATCACCATTTGAACACATTCTGTACTCTTCAAAAGAGCATCAAGATGTTGGACAACTCCTTGAAAAAATCGAAGAAAAATTCTTTGGCGTTCAATTCGGTTGTGTTTTTCTCCAAGAATTTGAACTCCTCTCTATGGTTCAAGGTGAATTGCTTGCCCTTGATGTCTTGCGGAACATTTCGGACTATTGTATGGAATCTCGACATTTATTTTTTGTCAGTTTTGACATAGACCTTCTCGATCAAAAAACCACAGCAAAACTTCAGCAAGTGGCCGCATCAATTGATGCAATTACCTTACGCTCTTGGTCGGAAGAACCAGATGGCATTCCTATCGAAGGTGTCTTTGAAGATTATGATGTTGAAGCTGAACATTGGTTTGAAGCACAACTTGAGTTTATGGCTCAATCCGATAGTATGCCCTCTCTTGAAAAAACCAAAGAGTTTGAAGGTGGGAGTTCCCAAATCTCCGATGTTCAACGGGCAGAAGTAGCACAATCACTTCGTGGTGCGCTCGCTTCGTTTTCCAATCCCTCCTCAACAAGTCATCATGCTCATCAAGATGCATCGCTCGATGCAAAGGATTGGAAACCCTACATGATGCAAACTGACATCGTTCAAGGAAAATTTGTATCTGAGTCCAAGGTGTTTTCAGATGAACAACTACACACGGATTGGCAACGACGAACAACGAAAACCAAACCAATGAAGGTTCAAAAAGAACCAAAAATCCGACGTGTTCAAAAGCAAGCGATGCGAAAACCACAGCCAACATTACCACCGACATCAGTATCAAAGATTACCCCCAAGGAACTTGGCCAAAGAAGGGAGTACATCGAGAATGTTGCGCTTCCAAGTATCAAGAAACCGCACAAGTTGCCTACATCATCCATTGAAAATGCCGCAGAATTTCAAGATAAAATCAACGAGGATGTCATGCCAAAAATCCCTCTCGAACTGAGAGGGATTAAAGACGGCCTTAACAACTCAAATTTCATCGAAGAAGCATCATTACCCGGGCCACGAAGCCCACGGAAACTCGCTTTTGAATCTCCATCGAGTTTTCAAGACTCAACGGAGGTAAATTCGCTTCATGAAAAAAACATCCAAACTCGAAATACTGCTACATATGCACATGAACCAAAGTCAATCGATGAAATTTCGAAAAAATGGGAAGCATCAATCAAGAAAAATCAATCGATGCGGCATACGCTCTACGACGAACGAGGAAATAAATTGAACAAATTTGGAGGCAAGTCATCATGACATCTCGTGGTCACAGACTCCTGGATTCAATTGCTTCTGCAAAAAATTTATTGAAAGATTCGGAATTTAAAAATTTGAAATTTAATGAGGTCAGCGACACGAAGAACGATAGGAAGCAACCTTTGTCTAAATTAAACGCCTTGCTTGGCAAGACCGTCAATGCATCACCTCGACCATCGTTATTTCATCGCCAAGGTGTTGCACAACGGCCAACATATGATACAATTTCAAAACCTTTGACTGGAGGAGAAGAATATGACAATCCATTCCTCCGCCAGAGCAACCAAGACAATGAGGCAAATCTCATCTCTCAACGGCTGAATGACATGAGAAAGAGGCGATTACATGCGATAGGTGGTGATGGATTGGAATTGTCGAATAATGTTGTCGGACAAGACCAATTCGGCACCCCACTTTGGATGGAGGTGCTCAACGAACAAAGGTCGACAGCTACAGAAAAACTTCGTTCTATCGATTTTACCCAAGGGCCTGAATTCCAAGGTGAAGTCAAGCAGTTTAAATGGCCGAGAAAACTTCAATGGAGCGAAAATCATTCATTTCGACAATGGTTTACATCGAAGGAAAATGAAAAAGCAACTCGATTGATTGAAGGGGTTATCGATTCACCCTCTGAGATGGTCAATCCACTCACGATTGTTGGTGGAGAACAATCTGGTACGACATTTCTTCTGCGAGCAACTGGTCAAGCAATGTTGCGTCGGCAAGAAGGCCATGTTTTATGGTTCAATGCACTTGACCTTGAACACGTATCACATACACCAATTCAAGATGCGTTGCATGGATGCTCAACACTCATCGTCGACGACGTAGAACAATTTGCTCACCACGAAATCTGGAAAATCAACATGGGAGAATGGTTTGAATATGCATTACAGTCATCCATCCAAATTATCACTTCATCAAAACAAACCATCCAAGATTTACCAAGCTCAAAAATGAGACGATTTCTCCTCGATGGTATTGAAACATTCATCCCAACACCTTCGACCTCTACCTTGATGCAATTCGGAAGATGGTATGCTCAACAACGAAACATCATCATCGAGGAAGAGGAGCTCGTTGACTTAGTTCATTCATCTCAAAAATCTTGGAGAAGCATTCGCAATATGTTAGAGGAATATGTTCATTTGCAAAAGCAACCGACCAAAATATCTGAAGGTATTCAACCTCAATTTGAGAAGGACATCCCCGAAATTTCAAACCAAATCATTTCAAAAGCCATCGATATCGTACACACTGATATTGATGTTGGTGGTGTTGAATTGTATACCGAACTGCAAAGCTTAGGTGAAGATGACTATGAACCACCAAAGTTTGAGGATATCGTATCGAAAGAAGTACCTCTGGATAAAATACAAGATGATACATCGTCACTGATTCAAAAAATCATTCCAACTCTTCCTAGTCTCATGAATGTCAAGGAAGAAGACAAATTCATTGTTTCAAAAGATAAGTTTGAGAATTCTGAAGATATTTTTACTACTGCAGATATGCTTGTTGATATCGATGACAGAATCGAGGAAGCATTTGGTCAACGAAGTAATGCGATGTATGATGATGCTATGCTTTCTAAGATTGGATCTTCAATGGAAGAACTAAATTCAAGAATTCAAGATGCTGATATTGAAGAGTTGATTCGAATTGCTGACGAGTTGCAAGTCATTGATGAGCAATTACAATCAATACATGAAACTTCACCGCTTCTTAGTCAACTTGATTCCTTCGAACCTGAAGGTGAGTGGTTTATTGATGAACACGAAGTGAGTGTTGACGAACTTCAACAATCACATCAAATGAATTCAAAAGAAAAGGTGCATCTTTCAACCTTGAAGAAAAAGACCATTTTACAACCAACAGTATTGGGAGAAGAAGAATGACTGCATGGTGGTCAGAGGGTGTGCACTTCAAGTGCCAGGCACATTGCGGTAAGTGTTGTGATCAACCAGGTGGTGTGGTTTTTCTCACAGAAAATGATGCTCAACGAATAGCGAATCACTTTGAGTTATCTTTTGATATTTTTCTTGAGACCCATTGCACTGCGAGTATGAATGGCCGAACCGTACTCAAGAGCAATCAAAGGACAGGGGTTTGTGTCTTCTTGAACGAGCAAAAGCAATGCTCAATCTATGAAGTACGGCCACAGCAATGCAAGGCATTCCCTTGGTGGGCTGAAAATTTGAGAAGTCAGCGTCAGTGGGAGGACACCAAAGGGTCGTGTCCAGGCATTGATGCGGAAGATGCCATCATCATCGACGGCAAAACCATACGAATGCATGTCCTTGCTGACAGAGAGGCATCAAAAGGGTTCAAATTTGAGTAATCATATTGCTTCTAAGGTGTTGATAGCAACACCGAATTATTGAGTTGATGTATTTTGGGTAGGGCATTTATACGGAACTATGGAATCGGAAGGGTCGAGGGGTTCAAATGTCAGGGGATGAAGGTATATTCCAAGTCACTTCATCACATTTGAACACTGGTCTACGAGGAATTCCCGTCGGCACCTGCTTTACTTCTTTCGTGACACCAACTGAGGGCGTTCACTACTGTGGATATCCGATTGCAGAGCTTGCACAACACCAACCTGAAGATATCGTCTACCTCCTCTTTAACAAGGAATTACCAAACGAAGAGCAACGTGCTGCATTTGTATCCGATTTACAATCACGTGGAGACGTACCACAAGAAATTGAAGATGTGTTCAAAACACTTCCAAAGGATGGACACCCTATGGATTGGTTGAGCATTGGCATTCATGTTTTGGGTATGACCTGCCTCACTGGTAACTGGAAAGACGATGCACTCAACCTCATAGCGAAAATGCCACGAGTCATGGGTCTCCTTTTTCGATACAGGGAAGGAAGGAGCCATGGAATACCAACTGATGACACATCTCTATCGATGGTAAAACGATTTGTCAACACACTCGAACTTGACAATGTCGACAAATCAAAAATGGAGCAAATTGTAGCAACATATCTGGTTCTTCACATGGACCATGGCGGAGGAAATCTCTCGACATTTACTGGAAAAGCAATTGCATCAGGCCATGCAAATGTCTATTCTTCAATGGCTGGGGCAATGAATGCACTTTCAGGTCCGCTACATGGTCGTGCAAATCAATCCTGTCTCGAATTTGTTTTGAGTGTTGGAACAGATGACCCCGCAAAAGTAGAAGAATTTGTTCGAAACGAACTGGCCGCAAAGAGACCTGTTTTCGGATTTGGGCATGCGGTTCTACGTGCAGAAGACCCAAGGGCAACTGTTCAATTTGCCTTAGGTGAGCAAATCTGCCCAGATGATGAAAACTTCAAAATTATTCGAACACTACGTGAAGTCGCTCCAAGAGTGTTGGCAGAAAATCCGAAGATTTCGAATCCAAACGCTAATGTCGATATCGCAAGCGGTGCATTACTCCACCATGTTGGATTCACCGATCCCACATACTACACCACCTTCTTTGGATGGGCCAGAGTTGCTGGCATTGGTGCTCAGATATATGATGAACGAGAAGTGATGAGAGAAGGAAAAGGCGTTCCAATTTACAGACCAAAATATATCGCAGAGGGCCAATCTCTTCGGCACATCAATCAATAAGTGGTCGACTTGTTTTACCAGCCCCGCGGTGACCTATCAGCCGAGGTGCAAAGAACGGCACATCGTGTTCCATACTCTGCAAAGCCTCAGTTTTGTATCGTGATGAAACGCCCCATTTTGAGCACCATTCATTGATGAGATTTACTTTTCGAGATTCATCTGATTGAGACCATGTCGGAACATTTTCTTTCAAATCACTAAGGACCAATTCATGATGTTCAAATGTGGAATTTTTTAGATGTCGTTGCTCCTCATCGAGCAAAGGTTGAGTTGCTGGGTTCAACCAACGAACATCATTGCTTGGCAACCAAGTCTCAGTTGGGTCTGACATATCCGTCAATGCACTCAAACCTGCAGAAATCACCGATGATTCATGCATAGGTTTGACGGGCCAAACATACATTGGCATGCCTTGACGGATGCGATTCAATCGTTGCAACGATGCTCCTTTGAGCCCAACTTTTCGACCCATTGGAATCCAATTTGTTGAAGGTTTTAGATATTCGATTGCACAAGGAAGAATCGACGCCCCCTGGGCTTGATGATGTCGTAAAAGTCGAGAGAATGAAGTCGTGAAATACGTTGGAAAGGCTTTGATTCGTTGAAATCTCCTTGAGCCATAAGGCACAATGTATGGAATCAAGGAGGCCCAACGTCTCGATGTGGAGGAAAGTTGAATCGATTGTTTCATGTGCTTATGAAATGAGTAATACATGACTGATGCATTTGGGATTTGGAAATCATCAAGCATTTTGTCAATCTTTTGAATGCAATCAGAAACATATGCAATGTGTTGTTGTTTTCCATTGTATCCTCCTCCATTTGGAGCCCGAGGATGAGGACGTTTAATTTCAATACACACCATTTTGTTTTCATTCTTCCATTGGTGATGAATGACAGGGTCGTTCATCAGTTGTTCAAATGATGCAAATCCCATGCTTGTTAATTCATCAAGACTGTATTCCTCAACGTATTTTTTCTTTGGGTCATGATATTTTTTCGAAGCCATGAGCTCTCTATCATGATGAAGAACAAGGCCATCATCAACGGTTAATCGGACATCAAGTTCAATCCCATCAAACAACTCAATGCCATGGCGGAGGGCTCCAATGGTGTTTTCAGGATGCTGAATATACAAATTCATGCCCTCCAGTGACTTATGCTATGAAAGACGCACAATTGAGTATTTGCATAGAATCTTTGTCTGAATAGATGAATGATAGGTAATCACTAAATTGAGAATAGCGTAGGCAATTCATGGACCCTTACGAAGTGATGATGGGACTCATCGTCATCTTCACACCTGTGATTTGTTGGTTATTCACACGTCATCAGAAGTCTTTTGTTGTGCCAATACGAAATTTTGGAAAGGAATTCATGGAGAAGAGGTATTATCTTCACACATTAGGATATGTGGTTATCATTCGATGGAAAGCCATAACTGACCGTTTAAATGAACCAGTGAAACAACGAACTGGCCATTGGACTGACTGGGTCTATTCAATTGAAGGGGAATTTACACTCCACATCCAAAACTTCTTTTCAAACAATACCTTAACAGAAATCCTCAATTTTCATTATCTCTTCATTTATTTATTTTTGATTTATGTGACGACCGTATACTTTGCATATGCGGGTGACCGAGATATGACCGATAAAGTAACGATGAATTATCTATTTATTTACGCTCTTGCTGTTCCTTATTATCTATTTTTTAACGTTGAAGTCACATCATCATGGATTGGTGGCATGGACGCACTGCTTTACCAAGACGGCACATACTCCACATTTTATGCACTTCATGACCCACTCGACAACGCTGTCCCAAGTTTGCACATTGCTATTCCAACAGGCATGCTGATGCTCAACTACCTGCACGTACGACATGCTGGAATCAGCCTGAAAGAATGGCGGCATTACAAATACCATCTCTTTGTCCTTTTCAATACGATATTGTTTGGCTTTTCAATTCTTTATCTCGGCATTCACTGGTTTATTGACATACCATTAGGTGTACTTGTAGGGGTGATAGGGGCTTTATTCATTCATCACCTTCAACCAAGAATTCGTAATGATTACGGTTCTGCATTCAAAGGTCTTACAACCGAAAAAATTCGAATGCATATCTTGGTTGAGGGCATTCTTGCCCTCATCTTACTAAGCATGATTTTTGGGTCAGTTCAGTACCAAGATGAGCGATTTGAGGAGATGCCAACCCACAGAATTGCCGAGGGTGATTCAAAATTCGACATCCTCCAACCTATTGCATCTGGTGAAATGATTACGACAAGGATTACAAATTTCGACCATGATCGATTCATAGAAATTTCAATGATGGAGGTCGAATCTGCAGAAGTAGCTATGATTGAAGGTGAGATAGATTGGAACATTATCAATCAAACATCTGAGGTGATTGTCCTCGGACCCGAAGAAACATATCAATTCACGACAACAACCCCAGATGAGTATTATTTTGTGTTGTTCCATGCTTCAATTCAATCGAATTCTTCTAAAGTTCTTAACATCCACATTTCCAACGATTATCATGTCGATGTTATGAATCAAGCTGTTCTTCTATCGCTCCTTTCTGTTTGGATGACTGCATTCGTGGTGTTCAGAATATATCGATTGCAACGGGAGGGTCGTCCTTGGGTTGACCCAACACCATCACACGCTTGGACAAAGGCACAGAATGATGAGGAGGCTTAATGTCATGTCAACGAAGTCTCTCGCAATACAATTTGAATCGTCACCGGTGACGGCGTTGATGCAACCTCTTCGAGAATATTTGTTGAGAAAGTGGAAGTGGTACTTGTTTTTCTTTCTTTTTGGCTTTATTGTGGCTTTCCCGATGACAAAGGAAATCATCGCTTGGCTTATCGATGAGAAAAGATTACCAGAAGGTGTAAACATTTTGGTTACCACACCAATTGAATTGATTGTCCTGCAGGTGCGAGTTAGTGCAAATGTCGGAATATTCTTCATCACCCTCTTTGCATTGTTTGAACTTATTCAGCATGGACGGCATCATGAAGTTGTCAAGAAAAAATTAGAAAACATTCATCTTAAAATTCCATCGAATTTTAGTGGATTTCTTCCGGCAATATTCTTGAGTTTTTTTCTTGCCGCACTCGGGTTCCTTTATTCTTGGAGTATTCTTGTACCCATGTTACTCGATTACTTGACCCAAGACGCTCAAGGCATTGGTTTATCGACAGAGTGGAAATTACAATCTTATGTGGGATTTCTCGTCAATTTAGTTGTTGCATCGATGATTGGATTTCAGACGCCATTATTTACTCGTGCAATGTTGAGATACGAATTCGTTGATTTACAGACATTAAAACAATTAAGAAGACATATATGGTTTGGAGCATTTGTCCTCGGTGCGTTTCTTTCACCACCTGACCCGCTTTCACTATTTCTTGTTGCGATGCCAATCATCATCTTTTTTGAAATCACAATCAATCTTGAGACAGTCATCAAAGGTTCAAAAAAAGTTGAGGCATGAAATCTTTCGTAACAACCATATTTCCAGGATGATGGCCAAAACTAAGCCCATGAAAATCCGAACCAACTGTAACGCCCAAACCCCATTTCTTTGCTTCGGCAAATAGTTCGACTCTGTAAGCATCGTCATGACTTCGATGGAACACCTCTACCGCGTCACAGCCCAAATCATGGAGATATTCCATCAATTTTGGGACTGATACCCCGTAGTACAGGGGATGAGCAAGAGAAACGATGCCTCCGCAACGATGAACGAATTCTATGGCCTCTCTTAGAGGTGGCTCCTCACGCTGAACAAACGCAATTCCACCATCACCGATATACTTGTCAAAGGCTTCTCTTGAAGATTCAACATAACCTGCATCAACCATCGCTTGGGCAAGGTGTGGTCTACCCAAGGACCCTTTAGCTCTGCGAGTCACATCTTCGAGTTCGATGTGAATCTTCAATTCACCAAGTTTCT
>Ga0255780_10003469_pt1 | contig 13764 bp, 7 predicted proteins | sample 071ome_32_FD_179978 | JGI IMG/M metagenome (GOLD analysis project Ga0255780, IMG submission 179978) | Coastal salt marsh microbial communities from the Groves Creek Marsh, Skidaway Island, Georgia - 071405AT metaG (version 2) | ecosystem: Environmental > Aquatic > Marine > Intertidal zone > Salt... | reverse complement strand
CAGCAATTAGACTGCACTGTACTCGGGGGCTTCCCCCGTGGTGTCAGGCGGTCATACTAAAGACATTACAATGTAGTATCAATGTAGTATCAATGTAGTAGTCAATATCAATCGTCATGGAACAGCCAATCGTATACATTCTGGACTTGTATGTATTATCATCGGGTCGGACGAACGGACGGACGGACGGACGGACGACCGCCGGCCAGGGCCGCAGCTGCGCGTCTGATCTGCGCTACCGCCGGCTGTTGGGTAGCTACCCATAGGGTAGGATATCATGATCACGGGGATCTATTTCGGTTGTTGTTCTTGCGTGTGCTCTGAACTTCTCCAAAGTTCATCGATTCTTGCCTGACTTTGAGAGAGTTCAGGTCGTTCAGGAACGCGGAAGAGGGCACGCGCTTCCCGGCACAATTCCGTCTCCGCTGCGGTGGGCTCAGTTCCGTCACGTCCGGTGTTTTCGACTTGTTGATTGCGGTCGTCGTTGTGTTTTTGTTGCTTTTGTTGCTCTTGCCGTTGCTCTTGCCCTGCTCGCTCGCTTCGTCCGGAGATCCGTCCATCTTGGCCAGGAGCTTCTCGATCATCGACTCGGTCAGCTCTGGGAGCTGGTCCGGCGCAGTGCGCGCCCTGCTCGACAGTGGAATCGCCATGGCACTGGAAGAGACGGAGTGGGATCGAGAGGCGAGGTGCTGACTGCGACCACGTTCTGCCCTCTTGGCCACCGCTCCCGGCACCTTCCCAGACATGTCGTCGTTCGGCGTGCGCAGACTCTTCAACCGATACATCGCACACTCAAACGAATGGTTCTGTAGCTCTGTCGTCAGCGCAGAGGCCTGACGTGACATCGGCGAGGGCGGCTGCGACACTTGCATTGACGCAAAGCCGGAAGTCATTTCCTCGTCGTTCATGGCTTCGCCGAACGGCGACAGCTGCTGCTCATCGCCCACGCCAAAGACAGACGGTGGAGGCGTCGAGCACGTCGAAGAGGGGGCAAAGCCCAGCACCCTGCGAGGTGTCCTGGTCTCGGGAGTCGACTTGTCCCCGGGCTCGTCGCTGCCCACGATACCCGTGGAAGCGGTCGGGGAGTTCATACGTGCAGTAATATCAACGAAATAAACAGTAGGGGGGTCGCGGAGACATAATTCTCCCGGAAACGGGGCCGGAAGGTGGGGAATTTGAAGTCGTGCTAGAAATGCAGGCGACTGGTTTTTTCCTTGTTCGTCTGGTCCGTTCCCGGCACGAATGCGTCCACTTGCACTTGATATGGCCACAGACAGCTAACAAGTATACATGTAAGTTTACTGGTGTGTGTTTGCGTCTCTCCTTTTCTTCAAAGCGTATCTGTCGGAGCGGGGACGCATTCTCGACCGCAAGTCACAATCTTCGTCGGCGGCCTGCGGCTGGGGCCGCCTCGTCCCCCGGCCGGTCTCCTCGCGCCGAATTCCGAGTTGACAACCCGTCTGTCCGTCTGTCTGTCTCGTGGTAGCCCTCTTGGCGTTGCAGGTAGGTACTGTGGGGCTGCCGGGCGGTCATTCACTCACTCACTCGCTCGCTCACTCACTCACTCGCCCCGACGTGAACGATTCGTGGTGGGTGCCCACCGCAAGCCAGATGCAGAGCATCGCCTCGATGTACGACGACTACGGGTCGGCGATCTTCGGGGAGCACGCCGCGCGAGCGGCCAGGAGGAGAGGTGATTGCGATTTTGGCAGAGGCGAGGAGGAAGGAGCGGCAGTTTCTCCTCAGGTCCATCCCTGGGCTATTGCGATTCGCCGCAAACTCGAAAATCCGCTCAGCTTCACCCGGCGCGTAGCATACCCCGTGTACACTACGGAAAATATCAGCAGCGCGCGGGGATCTCAGCGTGCACAGAAAACGCGGGTGCGGAAGGTTTTTCGAACGGGCCGAATCATCGATCCTCCACCCAGTGATCGGTTGCGACGACCAGTCCCAAGCTGTCGAGCGATCCACGTACCTTCGCCCAGGGCATAGTCTATCCAGCCACAGGCTAGTCCACCCCGTGTATAGCACGGACAATATCAGCATGCCGCTCTTCAACAAGGACACAAAGCCGGCGGCGGCGGCCTTCAAAATGATCTCTGCGGAAGACGCGTACAAGATCGTCACCGAGACGTGCGTCGCCGTCCCCCGAAGGCGGATCGACGCGCCCCTGTCCTCTGCGCACGGGCACGTCCTCGCCTCGGATATTCACGCCAGGGACCCCGTCCCCGCGTACCGGGCGTCGGTCAAGGACGGATACGCCGTGCGCTCGGCCGACGGGGCGGGCAGGTACCCGGTCGTGTACGAGTGTCACGCTGGTGTGGACGTCAGCAAGTTTGATGGGTTGAAGAAGCAGACGGTCGCGTACATCAGCACGGGTGGCCCGCTGCCAGACGGGGCAGACGCCGTGGTTCAGGTCGAGGACACAAAGATGACTGGGGACGTGGTGCAGGGTCACAGCGTCGTGGAGATACTGAAGGACTCGACGCCGTCTGAGGACGTTCGGGAGATTGGGTCGGATATGGCCGCGGGAGAATGCGTGCTCAAGGCGGGGACCATGGTTTGCGCGGCCGAGGTCGCCATGCTGGCCACGGTCGGGGCGGTCAACGTCCCCGTGTATGCAAGGCCGCGTGTGGCCATCATGAGCACGGGCGACGAGGTCGAGGAGCCGATGGTCGAGTCGCTGCCGCTCGGGAAGGTTCGAGACGCCAACCGGGCGATGCTGCTCGCCGCGGTGGCAGAGGTGGGGGCTTCCCCGATCGATATGGGCATCGCGCGGGACTCTGAAGCGGTCGTCGAGCGCACCATCGAAGATGCGATTTCTCAGGGTGCGGATGTGCTCATATCGACCGGGGGCGTGAGCATGGGCAACAAGGACTTCATCAAGGGCATCCTGCAGCGGATCGGCACGGTGCATTTCGGCAAGATTTGCATGAAACCCGGCAAGCCGTGCACGTTTGCGACCATCGTGCGAGGCGATCGGACGGTCGTGTTTTTTGGCCTGCCCGGCAACCCGGTGTCGGCTCTCACGACCTTCCACCTCTACGTCTCGCCCGCCATCAAGATCCTCCAGGGGCTGCCCGAGGGCAGGTGGCGGATCGGAGCCTACGCCGTCACGACGGCGGAGATCAAGATGGACCCATCGCGAGTGGAGTATCGGCGGGTGCTGGTTGAGTACATCAGCGATCCCGGAGAGACGGCAAACGGGAAGATTGTGGCCCACGACGGGATGGGCAGCCAGGCGAGCTCGCGCATCATGAACTACCACGGTGCCAACGCGCTGCTCGTCGTGCCCAGTCAGGCGGAACGCCTCGGGGACACCGTCTTGCCCTCTGGTATCGTCCTCCCCATCATTATGCTCGAAGGAAGGCGGATTCTGAGGCACGAGGTCTGAGTGCAGAGACACCTTGAGGCTCAGCGCGGCCTTGCACACGTCATATAAATGTCATAAAGAGTAATTCTGGTGGCTGCTACGGCGCTGCCGAAGTTTGGCCATACCCCAGTTTGGCCATTTGCCAACCGAATTCCGAGGTCTTCTTCTTGGCTCGATGTTTTACTCGAAAGACGGCACGCATAGGAAGAGCAAGGACGTGAACGTGCTGCCGACCACGGCCGTGGGCGGAGGCGTTCAGGTGTCCCTGGAGGCGTCGCCCAGAGAGAAATCGGGCAAGCCCGGCCACTACGGCAGGACAAAGCCGGGCTCGCACGCACACCAGCGCTGGTACGCGCAATACAGCAAGAGTCGGGTTTTCTTCGGCGTGATCGTCGGCCTGCTTGTGCTCCACGTGCTCGGCGCGTCGTACTTCGCGCCGCGGATGGTGTCTCGGGTGGCAGAGGGGGACGGGGGCACGACCAAGGCGGGCCTGTACAATTTCATCACGAGCTTCAGCCCGATCGATACCTCGGGTAGTTCGTTCAAATCCGGTGCGGGGGGTGACTCGTTCAATCGGAAAACGAGCACATCGCAGCTCTCCCAGGACGCCGGGGCGCTCGTCTCGCGCCTCTCCAAAAAGCTGTCCGACACGGCGGCAACCCTCAACCTGCACCACCTGCACACGTTGCTCGAGTCGCAGAACAGCGAGGCGGCCATCCTCGGTGGCGACATCAACAAGGTGCTCCGGATACGGGACGGCCTGACGAACCCGCTGAACAAGCTGCCGGTGAGCCCGGGGGAGATTGACGCGATGAAGGGCGTGGAGGAGCAGGCGCTGTGGGAGCGGTGGATCAAGGTGCACACCGCAACGCCCCTGGTCACACTCTTTGAGGAGAAGTGCCACGCCGAAAACAGCGCGGAGAACGACGACAAGGAGTTCGTGCTGTCCTCGCGTTCGTGGGTCAAGCGGTACGGGAACGACGTGGTCAAGTACAAGTGGTGCCGCGGAGGCAAGGCCGAGGAAGTGCCGGACCTTGAGCGGGTATTGATCCTGCGGAGCAACCGCGCGCTGCCGCCGAACGCGGTGACCATCGTGACGCAGCTGTCGATCGAGCGACTGGCCATGCTGGAGCAGCAGTGCGCCCACTGGCCCCACCCCATCGCCGCCGTGGTGTACATTCCACTCGTTAAGGGGAAGATCTCCAGCACAGAGGACGAGAGCTGGAACGGGGCGAGCCTGGAGGTCGGCATCGAGGAGGTGAAACGGTACGCCGAGCGCATGAAGACGTCAAAATGCATCATCGACGTCGAGCTCGTCGTCGAGGAGCGGTGCACGTTCGAGCAGGCCACCCTATATCCCACCAATGCTGTGCGGAACCGCGCACTCGTCATGTCTCGATCGGACATCGTGCTCCTCCTCGACGTCGACTTTGTCGTCGACCAGTCCCTGGCGCTCGACCTGGAGGACGAGACCCGGCACGGAGAGCTGACCGACACGTTGGCCAGTGGCGCGGCAATCGTTCTTCCCGCCTTCGAAGCCTGGGACCAGGGAGATCGGGGGAAGAAGATCGCGCTGACCGCCGCGAAGGAGGGCAAGCAGTTCATCGCCAAGAAGTTCATGTACAACGTGGTGATGGGCTTCCACGTGGCGCACTACCCGCAGGGCCACGAGCCCACCCTCTTCTGGAAGTGGATCAATACAACGGAGCCCTACGAGATCAAGCACGAGACGGGCTTCGAGCCCTACATCCTCATGCTCAAGGAGCACGTCCCCTACTACGACGAGCGCTTCCGGGGCTACTACTTCAACAAGGTGGAACAGCTCCTGCACATTTCCACCCAGTTGGAGCTCCCGTTTGTCGTCCACCCGACCTCTTTCGTCGTCCACGTGCCCCACCCAAAGGCCAAGACCAAGTGGCGGACCAAGCGATCCGGGCAGAAGGAGCGCAACCACGCCATGTTCCTCGACGCCATGGAGGACATCAAGCTGAAGCGGTTCGTCCCGGTCACCAGCTTTCCACACCTGTGCTTACCGCCCGAGATCCAGCTCTCGGTCGCGACCGCCATCGAGCTGGGCGCCCAGAGCCAGGGCGCCGAGGAGCAGGTCGCCATGATCCGAAGGTTTGCCCACGACGTCCACGTCGAAGACGAGGACTATCAGGTCAATTTCGCCGCCTTTGAAGAGGAGGACGAGGGCGTGGACGAGATTGTCTATCAGGACGGGGACGGGGACGGGGACGCGTTTGAGGATGGACTGTTCGACACGTGAAAACAATGACCGCACTGAACAACATCACGGGCTCCTTGCCCGTTCACTCGTCATCCGAGTTGTCCCCGAACCGGTACTCCTCTACCATATTCTGAGAGTCGGCCACCTTGTGCCACGCCTTACATTGCTCGCACTGCACGATCACCATCCCCTTGGCCCACGCCAACGGATTCACCAACCGCTCTGTCCGCCCACCGCACGCGTTACAGGTGAACGACACGAGCATCGACCTCCGCGACGCCCCCTCCAGATCGTTCAAGTCGACCCTGTAGACGCCATCCTCGACGCTGCCGTCCGGATCATCGCTCGATGACGCCGAAACGCCCACCGCCGGTGTCACCGGTTGTCGCCGGTGAAACAAGGCGATGCGAACCCGCGCCAAAATGGGCCGCGTTCCACGCCCGCGCGCCTGAACCCCCCGATCGGTGTGATATCGGTGCGATACCCCGGCCGAGGGCCGTCGGACCGAAGCGATTCGTGCGCTCGACATGGTTGTTTTCCGTGAGTTTTTCTGTGGTGTTTGTCTGCGAAAGCAGTCATCCCGTTCATTCGTATTTCGTATTTCGTATCCGTGCCAGATAGACCAACCATACCCTTCACTTGGGACGTCCCGGCGACGACGGTGACGAGCGCGCGAGGCGGAAAGGCTCAGGATGCCCGATCCTTCTCCCGCTCCACCGCTTGCACTGTTTTACGTACAGCTGCACGACGCGATTCGGGAGGAGTTGGGCGTGATCATCAACCTTGCGAGTGACTTTCTGTCGGCGGACGTCTCGGCCGGAACAACGTACCAGTCGGCCGTGGCGATCCTGAAAACCAAGGTGAGTTGTCCGTGGAGCCCAGGAAACGACGTGCGGGCGACGCGACGCGTGCTCTACGCACGCGCTATGCTCTCTGATCGCTCTCTGATCGCTCTCTGATCGCTCTCTGATCGCTCTCTGATCGCTCTCTGATCGCTCGGCACTCACTGACTCGCTGCTCGTCTTCCTTCGTACCGTACCTTTGCAGTACAAGTTCTTGGAGTTTGTCTACAAGTACCACAGCACGATCGAGGACGAGGTGCTGTACCCGGCGCTGGAGTCGAAGATTAAGAATGTGACGCTGGCGTATTCTGTGGAACATGAGGACGAGGAGCTGTTGCTGGAGGGGCTGTCGGCGCTCTTGGCGCAGGCAGGCGGTGACGGGGACGGGGACGAGCAGAAAATAGAGGACATTGGGGGGTTTGTGCACGGGCTGGCGAGGAAGGTGGAGGAGGTGGATACGACGCTGCGGAAGCACCTGGATAAGGAGGAGGCGCAGCTACTGCCGTTGTTGCGGGATGAGTTTACGATTCAGGAGCAGTCGGAGCTGGTGGTGCAGTTCATGTGCTGCGTGCCGGTCTCTGAAATGACGAGGATGATGAAGTGGCTGTTTCGGAGTCTGGACAGGGGGCAGCGGCACGGGCTGATGGAGCAGGTGAAGGGGTGTATTCGGGACCCGCTGTTGAAGGAGATTCTGGTGCACATGTGGCTGGCTTGGCAGCAGCAGGGAGGCCTGGTGTCGGGCTTGTCCTCTTCGCGGGGGCGGGAGGTGCAGATGTGCTGCGGTGGGGATGCCGAGCGGAAAAAGCAGTCACATCCGGCGGAGCTTGAAGCCAACATCATGCCGCTGAAGAAGGTGGTGTATTTTCACGAGGCGATTCGGTCGGCGATGCGGTCGTTCGCGGACGAGGCAAAGTTGCTGCTGACGGAATCAACGGCGATGACGGCGGCGGAGAGCAAGAGCGACACGCAGCAGAACCATCTGCGGGCGCTGGCCGAGCGGCATCGGTTCATCAAGTCGGTCTGCACGTTCCATGCGAGCTCGGAGGACGACATCCTGTTCCCGCTGCTGCGGGACGTCGTCGCGGGGTCGAAGGACGGAAAGGGCGGCAAGGGCGGCTCAGACGCCGAGGACAGGCAGCTCGCGGCCGAAGTGCTGTCGCATCACTGCGAGGAGGATCACGCCGCGGAGACGGCGCGGTTTGATGCGCTTGGGCGTCTTCTGGGGGACGTGCGGTCGTGCGCGCGACGTGGGGCGAAGGAGCTGTCGAAGCTGATGGGCGAGTTGGCGGTAACCGCGGAGAAGCTGTCCAAGAGCATGAACGAGCATATGGCGGAGGAAGAGAGCGAGGCGTTCCCGATGTTGATGAAGATCCTGTGTCCGGTGGAGCAGCGGCGGATGGTCTGGAAACTCGTGCAGGCCATGCCGTTGCGACTGCTGGAACGTTTCATGCCGTGGATCGCGAGGAAGATATCCGAGCGCGACATGGAGGAGTGGCTGTCGGATATGAACGAGGTGGCTTCCAGGGAGGATTCTCCGGAAAAGCCGTTGGTCGAGCTGCTCAGTCGGTGGGCGCACCGGAAACTGGAGGGTTCCGGAAACGCAGAGGAGGACGAGCTCCGGGCCGATAACCCGGCGGCGTTTCCCATCACTACGTGTGGGCCGCAAGTCGAAGAGGACCATGGACTGCCCGCGGATTACCGGCGGCCAAAGCGTATCCGAGTGGACAAGGGCGCCGGCCGCGGTGCGGGTACGGACGGGGGCGGCCGGAGAGACGGCAACACCGCAAACGCTACCAACGCCGCAAACACGGCGTCGACCACGTCTCGGGACGCCGCGACGCCAGACGTCGACCACGACGGTCCGATCGCGCTCGTCAATCCGATAGATCACATATTCCAGTTCCACAAGGCGCTGCGCTCGGAGCTCAAGGACCTGGAGAAGGCGTCGTTGGCGCTCCAGCGGGCGGCCTCGGCGGCGGATAGCTGGTCTTCGGACGAAGGAGATGACAAAGGGTCCCTGGACGGTATCATTTCCGACCTCCAGGCTCGCTTCCAGTTCCTTCGTGGCATCTACAAGGCCCACTCGAGGGCGGAAGACGAGATTGTGTTCCCGGCCCTCGAGTCGAAAGAGAAGCTTTCAAACGTGAGCCACGCCTACTCGTTGGATCATGAGCAGGAGGAACAACTGCTGGAGGACGTGGCCACGGTCGTGGCCGATATCGCGTCGTGCGTCGCCGAACGGGACCTGGGGCGCCTGCGGGCGAGCGCGTCCAAGCTGTCCAAGATGTGTGCGGCCATCAGGGCGTCCCTGGAGACCCATGTCCGCGCCGAGGAGAAAGAGTTGTGGCCGCTGTTCACCGAGCACTTCACAATCCAGGAGCAAGAGGAGCTGGTCGGCCTGATTATCGGCCAGACTGGTGCCGAGGTGCTCCAGGTCATGCTCTCCTGGGTCACAAAGGCGATGACGGAGGACGAGAGCAGCGCCATGATGATGTCACTGAAGACGGCGTCAAAGTCCACGGCCTTCGAGAACTGGTTGGACGCCCACGCGACGTCGAACGAGAAGGCAGACGACAAGAAGGACCCCGCCGGGGCGGGATTGGCGGCCGCACCCAACGCGGTCAACGCGTCGCCCAGGGATCCCATCCAGGAGCACCAGGCCATCCTCGCGGAGGTCGCGGCGTACCTCGCCAAGCACAATATGATACCGTTGGGAGGACGGGGCGGCGGTGGCGGCACCGGCACCGGCGTGTCCGACAAGGAGGGCCAGAAGGGGACCATCAACAACATCCCAGAGTCGGAACCCGCCACGCTCGACGCCACCCGATTCAGACCCGGTTGGCAAGAGATCTTCAGCATGAACCAAAAGCACTTGCAGGCGGCAATCCGTCGCGTCTCCGCGGACGACTCGCTCGAGCCCCAGAGGAAGGCCTACCTGATCCAGCACCTGATGGCCAGTCGGTACATCGTCGCCCAGCAGAAGCGCAATCCTGCGCTCGGAACGCCCCCCTCTGTCGCATCCAACGTCTCGTTCGACACCCACTTTGGATGCCACGGGGACCACGGGGGCCACAGGGGTGGGGCCTCGGCGCCCGCCCACGGGGGGGCGCCGGCACATCTTCCCGCGCAGCCCTCGACGGACATGACCAAATCATTCCATGACGTCGACCAGGGAATCCTGGGATGCAGGCACTACGCCAGAAAGGCGATGCTCGTGGCGCCCTGCTGTGGCCGGGAAGTCGTGTGCCGGCTCTGCCACGACGACGCCCTCGACCACAAGATGGACCGGTACCAGGTCAAAGAGATGAAATGCATGGAGTGTGGACTGCGCCAGCCTGTCGGTCAGACCTGCGCCGGCTGCAGCACGGAGCTCGCCAGGTACTACTGCGGCATCTGCCACCTCCTGGACGGCGACCCCGACAAGGACATCTACCACTGCCCCTTTTGCAACTTTTGCCGCCGCGGCAAAGGACTCGGGAAGGACTCGTTCCACTGCATGGCGTGCAATTGCTGTATGTCGCTCGAGCTGAGGAAGCACGACTGCTCCGACAACGCGCTCTCTGGGACCTGCCCGGTGTGCTCCGAGCGGCTCTTCGAGTCCAGCACGCCCGTCAAGGCGCTGCCTTGCGGCCACTTCATGCACAGCATGTGCTTTGGAGCCTACGTCAAGTACTCGTATACGTGTCCGATCTGCTTCAAGAGCCTGGGCGACATGGAGGTGTACTGGAAGATGCTCGAGGCCATCCTGGCGGCCGACCGGCAGCAGATGCTGTCGTCGAGCCAAGCGGGACCCGCTCGGCCCCTCCTCGAGTCGACACAGACAGTCAGGTGCTACGACTGCGAGAAGGTGTGTCAGGCGCCCTGGCACTTTGTCTATCACCAGTGCTCGCACTGCGGTGGCTTCAACACCAAGGCCGAGAAAGGAGGAGGACTCTGACTCCACGATGGCGAAGCCTGCCTCTGAACAATCCGGGAACCTCGGGAACCTCAATTTTGATTTGATTGCTATCCCTACACAGTGTCAGTGTCCCAATTGGCCTCGCAATGACCAGCCGATTCGCCTCGCCCAGGATGAGCGGCATTCCGGCGTAGTTCGCTTCGCCCCCTGAATTCACTCCGACATCTAAATCCGACATGCCGTCCTCTGAGGCGAACACCCTCCGCGAGGTGCGTTCTCAATTGCCCTTTCGCCCCCAATGTGGCCTTGTGGTGGCATCGGCGTGGCCGCCGAGGTTCTCTGCCGCCGCTGGACCCTCGTCTCCCTCGTCTCGCCGCCGTGCTCGGCCTCGAACGCACCCACTCACCCACCCTCTCGACTCCTTCTCGGCGACACACAGATCGCCTCGTTGCGAGCGCAGATACGGAAGTTGGAGGCATCTCTGGTCGAGGCGAGGGGAGGAGGGGACTCTCCCGACGCCCGGTTCTCAATGGACTCGTTCGAGGGCCTCCCGATGGATGCAACGACGCGCCCGGGGCGAGACGACTCGGGGTCCCCGAGGTCCCCGAGCAGATTCTCAGGATCTTCAAGATCGTCGGGATCGCATCGATTGTCCGGAGAACGGCATTACGTCAGTCATCCGATTCTGTTCAACCACAACGAGGACGGCAGCGTCAAGACGGAGGAGGACCTCGTCTGCATCAAGCGGGCAGATCTCGAGCTTCTCTACCTCAAGGAGCGGGCGATGGACCTGGCCCACGAGGGTATCACCATTGCCGACGTCTCGATGCCGGATATGCCCCTCATCTACATCAACGACGGCTTCCGGCGGATCACGGGCTATCCTGTGGGCGCCGTCAAGAACAAAAACTGCAGGTTCCTGCAGGGAGAGGGCACCGATCAGAAGAGTGTGACCAAGCTTCGGAACGCCATCAAGTCTGGCAAGCCGTGCACCGTCCAGCTCATGAACTATCGGAAGGACGGCTCGAGGTTCGTCAACAACCTGAGCGTGACGCCGATCCACGACGAGGAGGGGAAGCTCACGCACTTTGTCGGGGTCCAGTCGGACGTCACAGAGCTCGTGCAGCGCAAGCAAGCCATAGTGGAGGCGAAACTCGAGGCGGCACAGGCCGCGGTGGAGAGCGAGGCCAAGAGCAAGTTTTTGACGAGGATGTCGCACGAGATCCGGACCCCGCTCAATGGCATAATTGCTGTGAGCGAGTTGCTGTCGTGCACAGATCTCACCCCGCAGCAGTGGGACCTGGTCAACACGATCAAGTGCAGCGGGGACGCGCTGCTGTCCCTCATCACCGACATCCTCGACTTTGGCAAGATCGAGGCCAACAAGATGACGCTCGCGCTGGTGTCGTTCCACCTGCGATCGACGGTCGAAGCCGCCATGGAGATTTCAGGCATGCTCGCGTCGCAAAAGCGCCTCCACGTGGGGTATACCATCGCAGACGACGTCCCGGAGGTGATCCACGCCGACCCGGACCGCCTCCAGCAGGTGCTCCTCAACATCCTCAACAACGCCGTCAAATTCACCGAGTCCGGTGAGGTCCTCCTGGAAATATCCACCCGGCCGTTCGCGGACGATGACCGAGACGGCGCGGTCGGCGCGGTCGACGATGACGGCAACCCGCCCACACAAAGCACTCGCACCTACCCCGTGCCCTCGGACCGCGAGACCTGTCTGCACTTCAGGGTCACCGATACGGGCATCGGCATGTCGAGCGCGGGCATCCGTCTGCTGTTCCAGTCATTCTCCCAGATTGACAACACCGTGTCGACCAGAAAGTACGGCGGATCGGGTCTGGGTCTGATCATCTCCCGGAAGCTCTGCGAGGCAATGGGCGGCGACATCTGGGCCGCCTCTCCCGGCCCCGGCAGAGGGAGCTCGTTCACGTGGTACATCAAGTCCACCAACGCTTCCATCCCGCCCAAGATGAAAAAGTCGCCATACCAGCGCAGAATGGACATCGCCGCGGGCAAAAAGGTCCTCCTTGTCGAGGAGAACCACATGGTGAGGACGATCGTACACGATACCCTCGTCAGCTGGGGATGCGAAGTCTACGCCGCCGCCTCGGAGCTTGACGCCATGAACTCCATCAGGGTAACGGACAGCGCCGACGCCGACGCCCACGTCTGCAGGGGCCCCTTCCACATCATCATCCTGAGCATCGCCCACAAGTCGCTCTTTTCCAAGCTTCTCAAGGACAGGCATCCAGACGAGGCCGACAGGTGCATCTTCCTCAGCTGGCCCGGCCACGTCAACCTCAACGAGGTCGACCTCCCCATCAGCCAGAGCAACATGGCCTACGTCACCGTCTCGCGCCCGGTCAGACAAGGAAGGCTCCAGATCGCCTTACAAGAGGTCCTCAGCCTGGACGTCGAAGAACTCATGCAGATCAAGGCGAAGGAGCACGAAAAGATGATGACCACGATGACCACGATGACCACGATGACGACAATGGCAGGGGGCGCCGCCCCCCTCCCCCACCCACACCCCCTCCGCCCGCCCGCCGTCGGCTCCCGACCCTCGACCTCGGACAACGATAACGCCAGCAGCGCGGCGTTGTCTACGGACCCGAGCGCACCCCACACCAACGCCCACACCAACGCCCTCGCCGACAACGCCTCCACCCAAATCCTCAACCACAAAACCTTAAACTCCTCCCCCAGCGGCTCCCTCCTCGAGGTCCCCATCCACAAAAACCGCTCTGCCACCTCCCTCCACTCCAACTCGACCACCCATGCCACCGCCAACGAGGACAAGAAACTCCTCATCGTCGAAGACAACGTCATCAACATGAAGGTCGCCATTGGCATCCTCAAACGCCTCGGCTTCCAGGACATCGACACTGCCAACGACGGCCTCGAGGCCATCGACCGCATCAAAGACGCCGGCGGCCCTCATGCCTACCACGCCATCCTCATGGACCTCCACATGCCCAACCTCGACGGCGTCGGCGCGGTCAGAGAAATCAGGAGCCTCTATCGAGACCACGTCACCCCCATCATCGCCGTGACCGCCGACGCCTTCGAAGAGACCCGAGACATGACTGTGAGCGTCGGCTTCAGCGGGTGGCTCGCTAAACCGTTTCGGGTCGAAGAATTCTCCAGCCTCATGGACAGGATTCAAGTCGAGCAAAGCAAAACGTAATTTCAATGTCAACTCTCTCCCGTTGTTACGTCGACAGGGACCAGGACGTCGGGGATCAGGAAGGGGGAGGGCGGGTGGACTGGAGCTCTGGGAGGTAGTCCAAAGCAGTCCTCCCTTCCTGATTCCTCTTATGAATGTCTACATTGTGCTTCTCGACCAGGTGCTTGACGGTGCGGACGCGGCCATGACACGCTGCCAAGTGGAGGGCAGTGTCCCCAT
>Ga0255780_10003467_pt1 | contig 13766 bp, 7 predicted proteins | sample 071ome_32_FD_179978 | JGI IMG/M metagenome (GOLD analysis project Ga0255780, IMG submission 179978) | Coastal salt marsh microbial communities from the Groves Creek Marsh, Skidaway Island, Georgia - 071405AT metaG (version 2) | ecosystem: Environmental > Aquatic > Marine > Intertidal zone > Salt... | reverse complement strand
TCCGCTTCTAATTCGAACGACAAAAGAAGAGAAGACGCTGGAAGGCGTTCCGACCGACGACCGACGACCGACGACTCGCACGGACACCACGCGAACAAACGGACCGTACCGAATCATCGTCGGCGGGTGGCGTACCGACTCATAGACAACGGAAGCGACCCAGCGAGCGTCAGGAAGTAATGAGCGGCGATCCCCCCGATCCCCCACCGAACAAACAGAACCTGCTCACCCCGCTGCTCGAGCAGGTGTTTCCCACGCCGGTGTCTTTCTTCTCCCAGTCGGCCACGGCGAGCATCAATGACGTGGTTCCCCTGTGTCTGCACTGCCTGATGATCGAGGCAGGGTGCACGCCGCTGTCGTCCAAGAAGAACCGGCCGCCGGCCAAGTGGAACGCGCACGAGGACGAGTGGATCGTCGAGTATCGGCACGAGAAGGACGGCGTGACTGCGACGTTTCGGTTGCATTGTTCCCTGCAGCGTCGCAGTGGCAGGCTGTTTGTGCACGCCGAAGAGATCGAGGAAGCGTCTGGCGAGAAGAACATCCAAGTGTTGGGGCTGCAGATGACGAACTACACCAAGGTGGTGCCCGAGGACACGAACGGCGGTGCGTGGGGCGACTACGTGAAGAACGAGCGCACGCTGAAGGAGATGTTCCGGCAGTTTATCGTGAAACCGTTGCTCGCCGTGAGCGGTCGCAAGGCGCTCGAGGGGCTGCGGGAAGAGGTCGGGGCGTACCAGGAGGTCGACGGCGGGGTGGATGGGGACGTGAAAAAGGCGGAAAAGACAGCCGCGGAGGGTGCCGGGGCGGCCGGGGCGGCCTGCACGGCATCCTCCTCAACGAAACCAGCAGGCGATGACGATGGCGAGGAGGCAGTCGCACCGGAGCCAGAGCTGTTCTCGCCAGACACGGAATACTCGTCCCCGTACTCGACCTCGACCTCGACCTCGACCTCGTGGTCTGTGGGCGGCTACTCGACGACGATGTACGTGTTTGCCGCCGCTGTGATGGGCGCTGCGGTCATCGGGTACTGGGCGTTTTCTCGGCCTCGCAGCAAAGCACATTTCGTTTAACGTTGAACCCTGACCGTCTGCATCCGTGACTTGTATCTCCGTGGCGTGTGGCTCCGTAGGCGAGGTGGGGAGAACGAGAGAGAGAAGCCTTCGCTTCCGACCATTTCGAAGAAGAAGAAGAAGGAGGAGCGCACACGCGCAATCTCTATAGATACAGCCGGTCATGGGTTCTGCACGATCCGACGGCGATCCCGACGGGGCTGTCGTCCGCGACGACGACCGCGACGACGGCGACGACCGCGACGATCACCAGAAGAATGCCGGCCCCAGACTCGACGAAGACACTCGACTCGAGCTGCTTGCCCTGGGCCGCATCGGGCATGCGATGCGATCCTTCGTCGACTGCGCCGAGTACGAGCTGCAGCGATGGTCGAGGTCGGCGTCGAAACTGAGCGACAAGCACAAGGAGCTGCTGTCGTCGCTCTCGTCGCCGACCATCTATTCGAGCGACTGCCAGCGGTTCATCCGCGAGGGCGTGCACCACAACGATATGTTCTTGCGGGCCGTGCTGGAGTGGCTCGGGGAACAGGGCGGCCCGTGGCCGCTGTGTCACGCCCTCCAGGCGGCCGACATGTGGGTGGACGAGGAGGGCAGCGGCGTGACGGCGGCGGACTTTGACAAAGTGCTCTACGTGTTGAAGAACATCGCGCGGGACTGGTCGGCCGAGTTTCAAGCGGAGCGCGACGCGTCGTACGGACGGATCGTCGGCGCACTGACGCGTATCCGCGACGACAGACGAGGACGAGACGGAGCGCGGAAGAAAGGACGCGCCAAGGAGGACAACAAGAATAACACCGCCTGCAGCGACAGCATCGGCAATGGCAATGGAAATGGCAACGGCTACGGCGTCGAAACGAAGATGAACGTTCTGGTGCCGGGGTGCGGCCTCGCGCGCCTGTGCCTCGACCTCGCGGATCAGGGGTTTGACGTCGCGGGGAACGAGCACTCGTACTTCATGCTGCTCATGTCGGCGTTCCTGCTCAACGGAACGACAGTGGAAAACCAGTGGACGGTGTTCCCGTGGATGATCGGGTCGTCCAACGTGTGGCGCCTCGCCGACCAGCTGCGGCCGTGCAACTTTCCGGACCGGCTCCCCGGCGAGATGGCCGGCCGGCCCGACAGCGGGGCGCTTTCGATGGTCGCCGGCGAGTTCTGCGAGTGCTTCGGCGGCGAGGACGAGCGGGGGACGTACGACGCCGTGGTGACGTGCTTTTTTCTCGACACTGCCCACAACTTCATTCAGTACATGGAGACCATCTGGGACGTGCTGGTGGCGGGCGGCGTCTGGGTGCACTTGGGGCCGCTGCAGTGGCACTGGTCGGACGCGCACACGTACCTGGCGGGCAGCGACGAGATCAGCATCGAGGTGGGCTTTGACGCCGTCGTGGAGATGGCGACCAAGGTCGGTTTCGCCGTCGAGCGGCTCCCCGACGGCGAGAGCAGTGGGGGCGGGGATGGCGGCGACGGGGAAGACGACGCGAACGGGTCGATCCATCCGTCGGGATTCTCGAGGCTCCGCGTGCCGTACATGTGCAACCCGTGGTCGATGCGACCCCAGGAATACGATTGCGGGGCCTTCGTTGCGCGAAAACAGCTCGATTTGTAAAAGCATCGACAGCCATGCTGGCCGACCTGGACGACTTGAGCGACGACGAGTTGCACGACGTGAAGGAGGAGGTCGTAAAGGACGAAAAAGGGGACGCCAAACCGGGGCGGGCGAGCGTGGCGTCGGTCACCGACGGCCAATTGTACGCGACGGTCATGCAGCGGGTGAACGACGAGCTGGATCGCGACGACCAGCCCGGCGACGCCAACGCAAACGCAAACGCCACCGCGTCGGCGTCCACGGCCCCGGCGACCGAGTTTCTCAACCAGTGCAACGAACTGATCGTGCACTTGGACAACGAGATTGTCGAGGTGTACAACCGCGTCCGCGACGGCTACCGGCCCCGCTTTCCCGAGCTGGAAACGCTCGTCCAGACACCGCTCGAGTACGTGTCGGTCGTGAGAGCCATCGGCAACGAGGATGATCTCACCAAGGTCACGGAGCTCGACGCGCTGTTGCCCGCGTCGACAGTCATGGTGCTGACCGTGACGGCCACGACGACGGCCGGGTCGGGGCCCCTCTCTCCCGCCGCGCTCGCCAGCGTGATGGACACGTGCGACCTGGCACACCGTCTGGATGCGGACAAGACGAGCGTGCTGCGGTACCTGCAGCGGAGCATGGACCGCGTCGCGCCAAACCTGACGGCGTTTGTGGGGTCCGAGGTGGCCGCCAAGCTGATGGGCGCGGCCGGGGGCCTGACGCAGCTGGCCACCATCCCGGCGTCCAACGTGCAAGTGATCGGCGCCAAACGAAAGAATCTCGCCGGATTCAGCACCAAGGCGAGCAACACGGGGAGCATCTACGGGTTTGTCTACGACGCCGCCCTCGTCCAAGAGTCGCCGCCGAGCATCCGCGCCAAGGCCGCCAAGCTCGTCGGCTCCAAGTGCTCGCTGCTCGCGCGCGTCGACGCCCACGGCAATCACAAGAACGGCTCGATCGGCGTGTCCAACAGGGAGGAGGCCGCGGCCAAGATTGCCAAGTGGCTCGAGCCACCGCCCGCGCGCAAGGCCGAGGTGCTCCCCGTGCCGGACGCGGACGAGGCCAAGCGGTCAAAGCGAGGAGGGCGCCGGGCGCGGAAGATGAAGGAAAAGTACGGAATGTCGGACGTGAAGAAGGCCGCAAACCGGATGGGATTCAACGAGGCAGAGGACGAGTTCTTCGACGGGGAGGAAGCCATGGGCCTCGGATCGCTCGGCAAGGCGGGCGTGCGGATCGTCACGGCCCAGCAGAAGCAGGGCCTCAGCGACAAAGCGAAGAAGAAGTACGGGCTGCATCGACCCGTCGGCGCGGCTGGAGGCACCGGCGTGAGCGGCCTGTCGAGCTCGCTGGCCTTCACGCCGGTCGTGGGCATGGAGCTCGCGAATCCGCTCGCGGCGAAAATCGCCAAGAAGACGCAGGAGGACGGCACTAAGAGCGTCTACTTTGGCGACACGACGGGATTCGGGAAGGTGAGCAAGGGAGGAAAAAAGTGACGACGACGACGAAGAAGACACGACACCGGCAACAGGCAAAAAGTCGAAACAGTTGCTGGGACGTATGACTCTGCATGTAACTCTAGCCAGTCTATCCGCTGAGCCTGTCCACCCTCATCGAGTGCGCTGCTGCCTTGCGGCCCTGACGCGTTTCTCGTGCAATTATGTCCTCGCAACCCCCACGCCTACGCGCGGGGGCGGTCGGACAGGCAGACATCTTGGCGGAACCGGCATCCCTGAGCACGCACAGTACCTCCCGGGCAGGCTGAACCTTCCAGTTTTTGACGCCCCCAGACGGGTCACAGCCTCCGAAAAGGCCGGCGAACAAGACCCGAACCGGGACGGTCGGGTCGAAAGAGGGCACGATGTGCTGAGCCATTTTCCCTCGGCCACACCGACCTCGCCCGCCCGTCGGCTTAAATAAATCCGGGCCATTTTCCTGCAGAACCGTTCCATATCGTGCCATACGCCGACCATGGAGCCGAACAGCGACCCGTTCGCGAGCCTGTCGCCGAAGAATTCGTCGCGAGATGAACGTTCAAAACCCACTCAATCGAAACCCCAGGCACCCGTGGCCTCCGAGCCGCCCGTTGCGCGGCCACAGACAATGACAATGACGGCGGATGACGTGGGCGTCGTCGTCGACCGCGTGGCCAAGGCGTCGCTCGCCCCCCTCATCGAACGCGTCCGACTCTCGACCGAGAGCAAGCTCGGCGCGCTCGCGAAGAAGGTCGAGGAGATGGAGCGCAGACAGAGGGAGATTGGCGAGGATGTGGCCGCGCTGCGACAGCTGTTGCAAGCGAAGGCCGGCGGGGGCGGGGCGCCGGTCGTCGGGGCGGCAGATGACGATGCCGGGCTGGGCAAAGGCGTGGGCGTGGGCGTGGGTGGGAGCTCGGGAGCACAAGATGCTGATGCTGACGCAGGTACAGAAAAAGAGACAGATGCAGAGGGAGGCGCGGGCAAAGCAGACACGCCAACCGCAGAAACGCCCCAGGCGTCGACGAGCTCGATCGAGGACGTCGATGCCCTTCGGGCAGGTCTCCAGGCGCTCATGCGAGAGAACGAGGCGCGGATGAAGCTGCTCGATACACGGTTGGCGGCGACAGCCATGCCTCCTCCTCCTCCCGTTGGGATGCCGCCGCCCCCGCCCCCGCCGCCGCCCCCGCCGACGTCGTATCGACCCCCGCCCCCGCCGTCCGACTACCAGCCGTCCCACCGCCAGCCACCGCCTCCCCACCCGCCACCGCCTCCCCGCCAGCCGTCGGCCGTGCCGGTGGAGCGCGTCATCGACGATATCGCCGTGATGGGGTTCTCGAGGGAGGAGGTGCGGAACGTGCTGCGGGAGATGGCAGCGCAGGGCAAGCCGGTGGACATGAACGTCGTGCTCGACAGGCTCGGCGCCCTCGGTTAAATTTGGACATCGGCCCGAACACGGTTTGACCACATGTGGACTTAAAGTTGCGGCGCAATCGCATCTGCTGGCACCACGTATTTCCTCGTCCGAATTTTTTTCTGTATATCTGCATTTGTCTTGTATCTGTCTTTGCGATGCAGGCGGCATCGATGGCAACTGCGACACAGTGCCGTGCCGGAACGGCTCGGCACCCAAGGAGCGCCTTGGTGTCGACCAGGCCAAGGACAACCCGCGGGGGCTCGACGACCTCCACCACCCTGTCCTCGCCCTCGTCCATCATCGTTTGCTCGGCGATGGCGTCGGTCCCGCTCTCGGCCGCCGTTTCCAGCATCTCGGCCAACCTGCCGGCGTACGCCCCATCGATCCTCGGCGGCATCTCAATCGGCCTCCTCGCCGTCGCCCAGCTGGCCATCGGTGGCAGAATTCTCGGAATCTCCGGGGCAGTGCGCGGTATTTTGAGCGCGCCGCTGTCCATGGATCGCAACCAGGTCTTCAGGTACATGTTCGTGGGTGGACTCCTCGCCGGTGGCATCTTGCTCCCGTACCTGCCGGGCGGCGCGACCGCCACGACCGCCTCGCTCTCGGCGTCGCGCGTAGCCACAGCCGGACTCCTGGTGGGGGTCGGCACGTCCCTGTCGAACGGCTGCACGAGCGGCCACGGTATCTGCGGCATGAGCAGACTCTCGGTCAGGTCCATCCTGTCGACGTGCATTTTCATGCTGTTCGGTGCGCTGGCCGTGTCGCTGCTTTCGGGCGCGCAGAGCGTCGGTTTGCCGGCCGGCTTCATCGTCCCGGCTGTGGACGAGGCGCTGACAAAGCTGGCAACCGGCGTGTTCTACTCCACCGTCGCCTTCCTTGGCGCCGTGACGGCCGCCATCAAGGCGTCTGCCTCGGACGGCGGAAAGTCGGTCCCGGCGCTCGAAAACGTGGCCAACTTTGGCACCGGTGTGTTGTTCGCGTTGGGTCTGGCCGTCTCTGGGATGCTGGACGCTGGAAAGGTGATCGGGTTCTTGTCGATTCTCTCCGGCACGTGGGATGCGTCGCTGGCGTTCGTCATGGGAGGCGCGCTGTGCGTGTCGCTGCCGCTCTATCAGCTCGTGCTGAGCAAGTTTGGCATGCGCCAGCCGCTCGCGTGTGATGCGTTCAACCTGCCGTCGACCAAGGAGATCACGACGAGCCTGGTCACCGGGAGCGCGATCTTCGGCGTCGGCTGGGGTCTCGCGGGGGTGTGCCCGGGGCCCGCGCTCGCCAACCTGAACGGCCTCTTCGTTGCAGCGATGGCAGTCGGCATGGTCTTGACGACCAATGCCAAGAAGTTCAGGCCAGCCGCCTGAGCGGCGCGTGTCTATTTTGTTTGTAGAGTTCTTCTTCGTGTACACGATATATATATACGATATATATATACGATATACATGTATATATAAATATATATAAATAGAAAGAGAGAGGGTAGCCGCCGCGATCACGACACAAAGCTGATCCCTGCCGCTCGCTGGCCGCCCCGAGCGCCGCCGCGAGGGCGTCGTATCTCTCTATCCTCCACTCTTTTTCGCGGCGGCCTTGTTGGCTTTCTTCTTGTCCCTCTGCTGCTGGCGGATTTTCTGCATGCCAGAAGACTGGAGGGTCACCGAGCCAAGCATGGCGTTGATCCCCTCCTCGAGAGTGATCGCCTCGAGGAGGGTGAGCTCTCTGGGCGCCGACGCCTTGGCAAACTTGGCCCGGATCAGCTCGACGGCCTGCTTGTAGGCCTTGCCCTTCTTCTGCGTCCCAGGTAACAGTTTGACGCTGTATTTGTACGACGCAAGCGTGCTGTAGGGTGCAATGACCGGCAGGGCGGCCAGCAGCTCGTCGCCGGGCCGTGGGTTGCCGGTCAGCTGGTCCAAGATGCTCGCGTTGGCCTCCAGCGGCTCAAAGTCATCATCATCATCATCATCATCATCATAACCAGCAGCGTCGTCAGCGTCGTCAGCGTCGGCAGCGCCGTTGTGTTGCGCATTAACATTTCGCTGATCAGCGTTGGCGTGATCCGCGCCCTTGTCCCCCGAGCCTTCCGACGGCGACACGGCAGCCTCAGCGCCACGACTCTCCGTCTCCGCAGTCTCGTTCACGTCGCTGCGCGCATCGTCTTCTTCCTCGCTCACCACGACGTCTCCGAGGCGCTGCGTCAGCTCGGCGATGCCCTCCTTAGTCACCTCGGTCTGCTCGATGCCGCTCGCGGCCATCTTGCGGGCGGTCATTTTGGCCTTCCGAACTTCCTTGCGAGCCTTGCGATCGCGGTTCTTCTTCTCGCCGCCGCTCGCGAGGAACGCCTTTGCCAGCTCCCGCTCGTCCTCGTCTTGGTCGCGGTACTTGCCCTGCTTCTTCTGCTTCTTTTTCATCGTCCGCATGCTCACCTCTTTGCTGGCGGTCTGGGCGCCAGGGTCCCTGGCACCGCCACCATCACCATCACCACCGCCACCACCGCCACCACCGCCGCCCTTCCTGTCGCCGCCCTTGGCCTTGGCCTTTCCGCGCTGCTTCGGCGCGTCTGTCATCGTGATGCTGTACTCCTCCGCCGACGATCCGCCGAGGATCTTCTCCAGCGCCGACTTGGACTGTGCCGACGCGATCGCCTCCTGTGCCGCGTCGACGCCGCCGAAGTCGACGCCGCCGTTGGCCTCGCGGACGCGTCGCTCACCGCGGTGCGCGGCAATGCTGCCTTCCTCCAGTTTGAAGAGCCAGCCGATGCCCATGACGAGCTGCGACGTGGGCAGGTAGTTCTTTCTGCCGCGGATCATCATCGAGCCGGTGGTCAGGTACTCTCCGGAGGGCGCCGTCTTCGACACCTGGTCGGGGCGCACCCAGTAGGCGGCGGCAGTCACCTTGGCGTCCCACGCCGAGCTCCGGGCCACGCATGCCTGCCCCGCCTCGCTCAGGGTCATGAAGGGGATGGGAGCGCTCGGGTCATTGTTCTTGACGATGGTGGACGAGGCGCCGTGGAGCTCGGCGTGCACGTAGGCGTCGCCCTTCCGCAGGTGACGACGCACGAGCTGTTCGTTCTGCTGCGCGTCGCGACCCGATACGACGAGGTAGTTCTCGGACGAAATGAACCAGTGGAACTTCTCGAACCAGTAGGGCTTGCGCTCGGTCCTCGACTTGCCACCGGCCGCTTGCTCCAGCTTGGCCTCCTGGATCTTCTTCAGCTTGACGAGGACGTTCTTCTCCGCCGCCGCAAGGGCCTTGTCGTTTGACTCGATCGTCCTGCGCGCCTTGTCGGCCAGCCGCTTCTTCATCTCGAAGTACGCCTCGACGTTTGCGTGGGCCGACGACAGGCCCAGGTCCACCTCGACAGTCATCGTCCTCTTGCCGCGCGGCTGGCCTCCATCGGCAGCATCGACAGCATCGACAGCGTCCAGATCGTCCAGACAGAGCGTGATTGCGTTCCTCTCGAGTTGAAGCCCGTCGATCAGCAAGGCCACCGGGTTGCCGTCGGCCCTCTCCTCCTCGATCATCTCCTCCAGGTCCTCCCAGCTGAAGCCGGCAGCGAGCGCTTCACGAACGGAGTCCATCGCCGCATCGGCCTCGTTCAAATTATACGACAGCACCGCCGCCTTGCGCTCGGCGAGGTCGACCTCCTTGTGGAGGTTCTGGATGCGCATGGTGTGGTCGTTGCGGATCGCCTCGAGCTTCTTCTGCGCGGCGTTCTCCTGCTGCTTCACCTGGGTCGCGGTCCGATCTCCCTGGATTTTGGAGAAGAACTCCCGTGCCGCCTCGTCAAACGTCGGAAAGTCGACCCGAGTCATGCCGGCGGCCGGCTCCACGATGGGCTCGCCGTGCACGAGCGGTTGGAAGTCATGATACTTGCCGCTGGCATCGACCGTGATGCATCCCGCCGGCGCAGTGTCCTCGCACGAGTCGACCCACTTCTCAAACGCCCAGACCTGCTCGAGCAGCGCCTGGAACGCGGCCTCATCGTCCGGCTCGCCTCCAGAGAGCGGCTGCCGCCGCTTGGGGTCGAGCCCCGCGCGCCGGATGCAATAACCGGCCACTTGCGGGCCGTACGCGGAACACCGCGCCACGGCCTCCTTGAGCGTGGTCTTCCCTGCCGGGTCCCCGAGCGACGCGGCGAGCGCCTCCCGAAAGTCGTCCGCGACCGTCGCCGTCCGCAGCTTGATCGTCTGGATCGGGTACGCGTGCTGGCTCATCGTCGCCACACCCTTCGCGTCGTCTCGATGCGACCGCAGCAGCGAGAGCACGCTGTATTTCGGGTCCACGAGGATGACATTCCCGCTGGCGAAGAACTCGAGCAGCACTTTGACTTCGTGATCCCCGGTCCCGAACGTCATCTGGCACACCTGGCAGACGAGGGAGTGGCGCGGTGCGAGTGAGGGCACATGAAGGTCGGAGCGTCGGGGCCGGGGCCGACTCCAGAGTCGTGTGTGAGAGCGCGTCGGTCCAGTCCCAAATACCCACCCGATCGCTTCCCAGCTGCCGAACGTCCTCAAGACGTCGAGCTTTGACGTGCTTGCGCAGCTTCAAGACAAAGTTCGACGGCGTGTCCGGTTTCTCGGGCATCTCGTCGACCGTGTGCATCCGTTGCCCGCTCTCGACGAGCAGGATGGCCTTCTCGCCCGTATCGCCACCGCGGGCAAGCTTGAACGCAAACAGCTTGGAGGTGACGTCGTACACGTTGGTGACGCGCATGCCGTGCAGCTGCTGCCGCAGGGTGCCCACCTCTGCGGCCAGGTCGGCCGTGCTATAGCGCTGTTTGACCATTGGGTCGCGACGACTGGATACTCGCGTCGATCACTGCCCCTCCTGGTATTAGATAGTGCTTGATGCAATGGTCTACCTCACAATACGGTGATCCATCGAGACATGGGTAAAAGGGCGGACGCCGTTTCTTTTGAAACGGACGACTCTGGCGTCTCAGCGGATTACATGTAGAAGCGGACGCGTCCGTACGGGCGGCCGAGTTCAAAGCGCACAACTGTTCAAAACGCAACAACGAGGAGCCCCCGTGAGCATGAGCGCGCAGCCTCCTGTACGGGATGTTCTCACGCGACTGGAGGACGAAGCCATTGCGGCAAAGACGACGCACGGGTCGTCCCTGTCCACGGAAACAATCCTCGTCCTCGAGCGAGCCTTGGCCGACGCCGTCTCGGCCAACGAGGAGCTGGAAGATTTCAGCGCGTTTGCGTTGCGCTGCTTGAACGTGCCGTACTATCTGGCGCTGTGGCACGACGCGGAGGGAGGGCGGTCGGTGGAGCGGAAGCTGCGGGCGCTGGCGTACTACGACGACTACCTCGAACGGTGCGTCCGGCACGGGGTCCTGGAGCCCAAGGTGCGGGGCCTCGTGGAGGCATGTGTCGAGGAGCATGAGGAGGCTCGAGACGGTTCGAGCGTTTTGGCGACGACCGCGGCCAGCAGCGGCGTCTCGAGGGAGCGGAAGATTGAGATGTTCCGGACGGAGCGGCAGCTGGCAAAGAGCATCGAGGCGCTGCGTGCAGGCCGTGCAGGTGACGCGGGCGATGTTGAAGATTTGGAAGACGGCGATGCGTCGGAAGCGCTGCGGCCGTTGTATCTGATGATGATCAGTCATTTCGCGATCAAGGCGTGCGGCGCGCGGCAGCTGGTGCGGCAGGAGATCGAGATGCTCGGAGCGGTCGCGGCCATGTCGGAGGACGAGCGGATGAAGGCGACAGAGGGGCGGGGCCAGAGCAAGGAGAACGAAGAGGTGATGGAAAAGCTGCGCGAGGCGGTGCGCGGGCTGTCTACGAACGGGAAGCGGGAGGCGCTGCGGGCCGGGGTGTTCAAGCCGTCACATCTGCTGCCGACGATGACGGTGGAGCAGTTCGGGGACATGGAGGTGGCGCGGATGCAAGAGGAAGAGCAGCAGCGGGCCGCTGCAGAGTTGGAAGAGCGGCGGCGGAAGGAGCAGAGCTTGAACGGCAAGGCGGAGCAGGAGGCCGGGGAGGAGGACGCGCTGCGCAAGGCACGGGCGTGGGACGACTTCCGAGACGACAACAAGCGTGGCAGCGGCAATTCCAAGCTCCGGTGGTGAGCTGAAAGATCGTAGCTTCCGTCTTAAATGACTCACACAGATCTCGAAAAAGCATCTCAGATACCTTCGGACGAGGTGGAAGAACTCTCCTTTGCGATGCCCGATGCGGCCTCGGCCTCGTCCTCGTCCTTCCGGCCAAACAGGCCGATGGTCACCCGCTTGAACCGGAACATGTTCCAGCACGTCCGGAGTGCCAGAGCGAGACGCACGGTGATGAAAACCAAGAACCCAACCGCTTGGAGGATGATCATGGCGAGACCCATGCGGTCGCGCGCGGCGGCGCTCCAGGTGGGCACGGCGACGAGGATGATGCCGCACACAAAGACGGCGAGGTCCATGACGGCGGCCACGATCTCGGCCATGAGCTCGACACGCAGCCGGTATGGCACGCAGATGCGGAGGTAGGCGATATGGAGCAGGGAAACCAGCGCGAGGGCGATGACCTGCGCGTAATGGTTGACGCCGCCCGGTGCGTTGATGATGACCGCGAAGAGGACCATCTTGGTCGCTGCAAAGATGATCGCAAACGTCTGCAGAATTTCCGTGGCACCCTCGACGCTTGGGACAAGGACAGCGCCTCCGACAGTGTTGCGCTCCTCGGCGTCGGCCTCGGCGGTGTTGTTCCACTCGTAGCGGGACTGCACCCGGACGACCTGCGGTCCATGGGCGTCCTCGAAGAACAGACCGTATCGTTTGACGAACTTTCCGTCCGTTTTGCCTCTTCCGAGCCACTGCAGACGCGCGTCGCACTCCGAAATGTTGGCGTCGCCGGGTACGTGTGCCGCACGCTTGGGCGACTCGAAGCCGAACAGCGGCGACAGGACCCGGCGGTACAGGAAGGAGAGCATGTTCCTCTTTTTGTTGTTTGTGGAGGTATTGATGATGTTGTCGGCGTTGGTGCCGTTGTTCGGAGCATCTCCGACCTCGTCAGACCCATTCTCGCTGTCGCTCGAAGCCTGCCGCCGGATGGCCGTCCTCGCCAGGTCGTCCGAGGGCATGAAGTACATCGGCGAGTCCTCGGAGAGCACGTAGACGGCCCGGCGCTTCTGTAAGGCCGGTCGAAAGACAGCGTACATCAGAAACACGCTGGAGCCGATCAGGTAGCCGAAGGGCAGGAGGATGCCAAAGCACACGCCGGCGGCGATGGCCCCGGCCGAGTCCGACTGCAGCGCCGCGGCCCCCGCGGCGGCGATCATCGGGACGATCATCGTGAACGTGAGCAGCTCAATGCGGGGCGCGTACAGCATCTTCGGGATGCGACTGACCTTGGCCAGTCGGAGCACGACCAGGACGGCCAGGTGGAGGACAGCCACGCCGGCCAGGAGGATGGCGGACCAGAACAAGACGTTCCACAGCACGTCAAGGCGCTGCGCATCCGTGGGAGCCTCTCCAAGAACCTCGATGGCGCGGATCCTTGAGAGAATGGACGCGCCAACGGCGTCCTCGGACGATTCGCCCATGGTCATGTTGTTGGAGACGCCGTCAGACGTGGCCGTCACGATGACGTAGCTGAACCCAGAACTTCCGAGCGAGGAGATGGGGTCTGCCAGAAGCAGATGGCGCGACGAACTACTGTCAGCCTGGACGCCATCAGACGTCGTTGCCGCGAGGACGCGCCGGCGCTCGCTGCCCCCGGCGGCAGCGAGCGCGGCAAGAATTTCCTCCTCGTTGGATTGGACGTCGTCGATGACGTATTGCGGCAAGTTGGGGAAATAGTAGTCCATTTCCTCCATGTCGGGATCCTTCTCGTGGCCGGTGTCGTCGCCCATGAGGGCCTCGACGTACGGACCGTCGCCCTTCGGTGGCTTTGGCCGTTTCTCCCCGCCCTGTTTCTTACCATCGTTCGCGTCCTTCCTCTTGTCATCGGAGCTCCCGTCGTCACCCATGAGGGCCTCGACGAACGGGCCACCGCCACCACCGCCGCCAGGAGGCCTGTTCGGTTGCGCCGGCTTGGGCGTGGGCTTCGGCTTGAAAGGGTTTGGAGGTCTCCCGTCCGGTCCGTTGAGTTGGTCTTGAGGAATCGGCTTGACAACAGGCGGTTTCCTTGGCGGCTTCTTCTCGGCCGCGGGCTTGGGTCTCGGATTGACGGCAGGCTCGGGCTTCGGCTCGGGCTTTGGCTCGGGCTTTGGCTCGGGCTTTGGCTCGGGCTTTGGCTCGGGAT
>Ga0255780_10003466_pt1 | contig 13768 bp, 14 predicted proteins | sample 071ome_32_FD_179978 | JGI IMG/M metagenome (GOLD analysis project Ga0255780, IMG submission 179978) | Coastal salt marsh microbial communities from the Groves Creek Marsh, Skidaway Island, Georgia - 071405AT metaG (version 2) | ecosystem: Environmental > Aquatic > Marine > Intertidal zone >... | reverse complement strand
GATTCTGATCGTCTTGTCGAATTGATGGGTGTAGGGTAGGGCGCGTGCCTATGCTAGGCACGCCCTAGCCGGGCCACACGCCCGCCGCAGTCAGAAAAATTCGCCACTTCGTCGAGTTTTCTCCAGAAACTAGACCATCGTGTTCATATGGTCTTTCCTAGGTCGAATTGACGACCCGGAGAGGCGCCGTGTCGCCTCGGGCGTTGATTCGTCGTAGGACATCTCGCGTTTATCCGGCGCCGTCGCTCACTGGTCGGGGCCGGTGCGGGTGCCAGTGTGGTCTGTTTCTGTCTGTTCGCTCATTATTTCGTTACGACGACGCGGTGGCGTCCACGCGCTCGCTGGTGCGACCTGGCTTGCTTGCTGAATGCTGAAGGTAGGTCTTGACGTCCTTGTGCCGTGCACTCGCCCTGACGCGCTCTCCCTCGCACTCTCCCTCGCACTCTCACTCTCGCGACGCGTGACGCTCGCTCGTCAGGTCTGGTGGAACGGCCCGGAGTCCCCGGTACGTTCAGCCATTCAGCGACGACGGGTCGGGTGCAGCATGGGTCGTGGTCTCCTCGAGGGGGTGGTCGAGGTGGTGGAGGTGGTGGAGGTGAAGCGTGAAAGGGGTCTTCCTCGCCGGCGGCTCGTCTTCGTGACGGGGTGTCGGTGGGGAGGTCGGGACGGGGCGACGGGGTGACGGGGTGACGGGGTGACGGTGTTCACGCAGGGGCCTCTACGCGAGGGCCGACGGGCGAGTCGAATCGTACGAAAGATTGGGTGGGCAGCATACGAAGAATCTGATGGAAAATTATCTGGCGTCTCCTCTTCCGTTTGCTCATAACGCCGTTTATGATGCGCTGTATTCTGGCTACGTCGGGCAGCGGGAGGTCGGCGTCGACGACTACGTCGTGTTCACCGCTTCCACGTGGCGGGACGACGTCTGGGCCATTCAGACGCACATCTCGGACGCGCTGCAGGACGTTGCCTACATGCTGAAGCGCTGGAAGGGGAACAACAAGTACCGCTTTTCGAACGCCAAGACGAGGTTGCTCGTTGATCTCCGGGGGGAAGCGCGCCGGCCGGCGCCCGAGGCGGAGGGGGCGTCGGACGAGGCAGAGGCAGAGGCAGGTATAGAGGCATAGGCAGAGGGCGAGAAGAAGATATTACAGAAGAAAAAGAACAGCAATCAGACTGCACTGTACTCGGGGGCTTCCCCCGTGGTGTCAGGCGGTCATACTAAAGACATTACATGTAATGGTCTGAGAAGCGTGAAGCGGAGGACTCCCTAGGGAGTCCTCCGCTTCGTCTCAGTGGGGTGTGCCTTGTTCTCCCACCTTCGCGCAACGAGTGCGAGCCGACGTTTCACCGCTGCAGGCCCTGCAGTAGCTGCAAGATCGACAACATCGATGTCTTCAAGAACGCAACCTCGTTCTGCAGGGCATAAACCCTGTTCTGCAGCTCTATCATCTGATTATACGTCGCCGGCTGCTGTGGGTACGGCCCAGGGTATTGTGGATGGAACTGCTTGTGCACCTGCTGCTGGCCGTGGTGGTGATGGATGCCCTGAGGCGGACGGGGGTTGTGCATGAGGCCGTTGCGATGGCCGTTGATCAGCATATCGAAGAGTCCCTGCGGCGCGTGGAGAGCGCAACGGTGGCAATTGTCCAGTGATTGTCTCACGCTCGTAAGATTCGCGTGTGGATATACGTATATGTCATATCAGTATAGGACAGGACATGGGGTCGACCCGGCGGGTCGCTGCGCCCACCGCTCGCTGCTCGCCGCGCCGTCGAGAAGCCAAAAACGTACCTTTGCCCCCGCGAGATCCTCGAGGGTGTCTTCCGTCGTCTCTTTGTGCGTAACGTTCGTTGTGGCTTCGTCTCCATGGTCATACTCGTCGTTCAACCGGTCGGCATCCCCTCTCGCCCTCTTGGCAGTCTTCATTGAGACCAGCGTCGTCATAGGGTCCGTGGTCTGGGGAACGCCGCTGTCCTCGGTCACCCTCTGCATGATCTGCTTGTCGACAAAGGTCGTGCGGAGGCGCTTCGAATGCTCGACCTCCTCCAGGCTCGGGAACAGGAACATGTACTTGGCGATGGTCGCAGTAAGGTCCTTCGGTCCGTGGAACACCGGCTCGCTCGGCGCCGCGGGATTCGTCTGTACGACCGGCAGGAATGGAGGATGCGACACCAGGGACCAGTAGGACGACCTTCGCATCTCCCTGTCCATCGCCACGAAGAGCGGGTGGGAGCGGAGGTCCTTCCTATCGGCCATGGCGTTGTACACGATCGGCAGCAGGACGAGCCGCATGTGTCCCTGCGGCTTTGAATCCGAGAGATGGTGCCTGCCGGGGTGCGGAGAGGTGGGCAGGTGAGAGGTGGGGGCGAGAGGGCGGGGGGTGAGAGCGCGAACCGCAAAGTGCGCAGCACCAATACGTGAGGCCAAAATACGCACCTGACCATGAGCTTGATCACCGGAGGGCATTCAAACGCCCAGTGCCAGTGCAGCAGTCCCTGCTTCCTCACGAGCTCGTGACCTGGTGACATCGAAAGATCGCGGTATCGAAAGCGAGCAAGTGAGCAGTCGTGAACGGAGAAGCGAGACATCTCCGTCTGCGTCTCCGTCTGCGTCTCCGTCTCTCATTCAGACGACGTACCGGCCGGAATCTGCACCTCGCGGTACTTGAGGGTGGCGAGCTTCCTCGAGTAGTTGGACTCCAGGATAGAACGCATGTAGAGGAGCGGCAACAGAATATCACCCGTGTCGGTATCCTCGAGCAACAAGAAGCGCGTCGAGTTGGCGAGGGGGCAGGTCGACTTGGGGGCCGGCGCAGGCTCCGCGGCCGGGGCCGGCTCGGGAGCCGGCCCCTCCAGCCATATCAAACGGACGTTCTCGAGCTGGATGTTCGCAGGGTTGCCACTCGAGCTCTCGCTGCCCGGCGGGCGCTTCGACCCGGCGTCTATCATCTCAGCCGTTCACCAGCGTGATGTTCCCGCGAAGATTCAGGGGAATTCAGGGTAATCTTCCGTAGCCTCCGGTAGTAAAAGTCAGGCAGCAGCTCACTCACCCTCCGTCCGCCTGCTCAGCAACAACTACCAATAAGAATAAACACTGACTGACGTGCGGCGCGAACTTCTGCGTATTCGGAACAGCGGGACGTTAAAAAGGAGGAATGCCCGGAGGAATGCCCGGAGGAATGGCCGGAGGAATGGCCGTCGGACTGCTACTTGCCTCGCTCCACGCGCTCCCACCGCCCAGCCCAGCCGTCCCCCCCCTCCCCTCCCACATCCCACCGCACCCCCTCCAGCCCCGCCTTCTTAAGCACCTTGGCCGTCTCCATCTCCATCCCACGCCCTTCGACAACCCTCAGGATCTCTCCGACCGTCATCCCCACCGGATCCACCCGCACCACCTCTTTCGTATCAAACTCAATCTCAATGACCGGCGCTGCCCCCGGCTCAACCGTCAGCGACTGCTCAATCTTGCAGTCGGGATTCGTATCCCGCTGACAAACGATCCGCGATAGGAACTCGCGTGCCGACCGGTCCTCCGGCCGGAACTACAGGGTGAGCGAGCGAGTGAGAGCGAGTGTGTCGTCGTCGTCGTCGTGAGCGCGATTGGCGTGAAGCATCGTGAAGCGGCCCTCACCAGCGCTCCCCAGCGCTCCCCACCTCCCGACATACCTGGACGAATACCCGGCTCAGCTGCTTGAGGCTGAACCGATACGCAGCCATGCGAAGCCCAGCTGCCGACGATTGTCTATGTGTGTCCGATCGGTGCACTGGACGCGCTTGATCTTGACCTTCTGCTCTCCTCTTGTCGTCGTGGCACCGGTGATCGACGTCGTGGTTCTCAGTTCAAGAGGAGGAGCTTCCTATGTGTCCAAACCAGTTGTTTCTTTTTTTATTTTCTCGGAGTCACCGAGCGAAACGATGGCGTTTTCTACCCGTTGAGCGGTCCCATGGACTACCGTGGAAGACCTGATCATGGCGGGAGGCGGGTGCGTCACTCTCTCGGCTGATTTGGTGGCCCGCCCGCTCAGATGCCACGACGTCCGACCCCCGAGGACGCACGCCGTTACTCACACATCACCCCGGCCACCCCGACAGACCATTCCCATGACGAATACCAATGCCAGTGCTAGTGCCAGTACCAGTACCAGTGCCGGCAATAACCCCTCTCTCCAGCAGCCCTTCCACCAGTTCAGGCCCTCGGCGCCACGGCCGATGCATACCGGTGCGAGCACAAACACAACAGCGAATCCGAAAGACTGGCCTCAGGCGGTGCGGTACGTCTGGAATTGAGTTTTATTCTGTTGGTCGCGAGGATGCTGACGTTTGCGTTCGCCTTTGCGTTTGCGTTTGCGTTCAGACCTCTGCTCACTCGTCGCGGTCGTGCTCTGCAGGCAATACGTCGAACGATGCTTCAAGACGGCAAAGCCCTCGCAACGGCCCAATCTCCAGCAGGCGTTGCGGTTGATCATTCAGGACGCGCAGGTGAACGGCCAGCTCTACTCGCGGCCGTGGAGCTCGCTTCCGCCGCCAGATTTAAGTCTGCGGCCGGATCAAGCAGCCTCGGTCGTGATCAGCGTGGCTGGTGGTGGCGTAGGTGGCGTAGGTGGCGTATGTGGTGCTGGCGGTGCTGCCGGTGTCGGTGGTGGTGCTGGCGGCCGCGCGAGTCGCTTTGATGTCGGCCCTCCCGGTGCCGGACAAGGCTACGGACAAGGCTACGGACACGGTGATCCTGGTCCTGGTGGGGTGCACGGTGGGACATACGGTGGTTCGTATGGCCAACCCCCATCTGGCCTCCAGCCACCGCCCGGCCTCTACCACCAGCATCCAATGCACCAACAGTACGTCCACCACCAGCAACCGCCGGTCGCGTACACGCCGGTAAACCCGCCGCCCATCCAGAAGCCGTCCATGGTACGTTGCTTGATTCGACGCCGTCGACCGATGATCGTGGTCGCGACATTCGGTCCTCACGCACGGGGAAACATCGCGCACATCGCAGGTGAGTTCTTCGAAAAAGCGCACGCTGGGGGACCTATACCGGCCCGACGTCGGGTACCAGGTGCAGCCGCCCCAGCAGCCGCAGCCGGAGCCGCCCGGGCAAAAGTCTCAGAAGGCGCAAAAGCGCAAGCAAAAGAAATCCAAATCTAGCAGCAACACGCCCGCACACTCGCAGGGAGGGAGCTACGCGGACGACGAGCACGCCCGGCGGATGGAGCGCGCGGGGAGGTTCAAGGACGACGGGGCGCTCGCCGCCGGCGCGAAGAAGAATACTGCCAAACGAGACGACCACCGACGGAAAATGCTGGACAAGGTACGCGTGTTTGAAACCGGACTCGACGGTGCCGGGGCCGACGACACCATCGACTCGCACCGGCGACTCACACGCACACACACACACGCACACACACACACGCACGACAGCTGCATACTCAATCTCAGAACAACCCACAGCTCACAATCGACTGGGACAAGTTTGCGATCGCTGGAACGTGCAAGTCCTTGGAAAAGGCGTACTTCCGACTCACTTCAGCCCCCGACCCATCGACCGTGAGGCCCGCGCCGGTCCTTCGCAAGGCCCTCGCGCGCCTCGTGGACCTCATCTCGTCGGGGGATGTCAACTACTTTTACTCGCAGGATCAGTTCAAGGGCATGCGGCAGGTATGTTTCGTTTGTCGTTTGCGGGGGCGACGACTGGCACCCTCCCCCAACCCATAGCCTCGAACCCCCGAACCCCCAATTACTCACTCCCATCGATGTCCACCCCTCCCCTCTCCCCCTCCTCTCCCGTCATTTCCAGGACTGCGTCGTCCAGGCGCTGAAGGGGGACTTGCCCATCGCCATCTACGAGGCCCACGCCCGTGCCGCGCTCGAGTACGGCGACATGGCCGAGTACAACCAGTGCCAGAGCCAGCTGCGCGGCTTGTACTCGGCCAAGACGCGCAAGCCGGAGTTTATTGCCTATCGCGTACTCTATCAGAGCGTTTTCTCGTTCCTGAACAAGAACAAGGGCGAGATCGTGGTCGGGCTGCTCGAGAGCCTCGACGACGCGGAGGGCGTCAGCGGCGACGTGCACGTGCAGCACGCGCTCGACGTGCGGAAGGCCCTCGTCTCCTGCAACTTTGCGGCATTCTTCAGGCTGTACGACTCGGCCCCGGCACTCGGAAGGGCGCTCATGGACCTCGCCGTCCCCAAGCTGCGGTTCGAGTGCTTGGTTGCCTTCTCGCGCGCGTTCATGCGCCTCGACGTCGGTGACTTTCTGTGCTCGGTCCTGGGGTTCCTCTCTTCGCCCGCCGACGCTCCCGAAGCGAAGAAGGCGTCCTTCTACGAGCCCGGTTGCTCGCGCTATTCCACGGGAGAGTTCGAGGGCGGGTTCCGGGGTGTCCAAGACCGGGAAGAGGCGCTGGAAGAGTGCATGGAGTTCCTCGAGGCGTGCGGGGTCGTCATGCTGCCGTCGACCAAAGGCGACGACGACGACGAGACGCCCGTGATCGACTGCCGGGCGACTGCGTCGTCGCTGAAGATGCCGGAGGAGAAGGACCAGGTCGCCCACGGCGACGCCACACTGGCGCTCGCCGATTTCATGAAGAATTTGTGATTCCGCGACTCATGACTCATGATCTCAGTGAGAGCGAGTGCCACTCGCTGCGAGAGAAAAACAACTTCGTCTTCCTTCTGCCCCTTCAATGCAACTCAGCAGCACGATGTATGTGACGTCGTCGTCGTCGGGGCATGTGCCGCGGCGTGCCGGCCTTCAGTTTTCAAGCTTACGCCCCCAAAAAACTCTACTCAATTCTCGCATCGAGTGTCTTCGGTCGTCGCAACGCTCTCCCCTCTACCGCCGCCAGTCCGATGACGAGCTCATGACCATGATCCGCGAGAAGAGAAGACGGGGGATGAACAGCGTCGACAGCGAGGTCAAGGTACGTCGAAAACTCACTCCGCGCTCACTCACTGGAGATGCCCTAGTTCTCCCGACACGCATTCAATCCATTCAATCCAACGTCCCGCCCTCGGCTCGCCACTCCCGCAGGCCAAGGTGTGGCTCCTGGGATGCGGCCCCGGAAGCGCCGACCTCCTCACCGTCCGCGGGCTGCGGTTGATACAGAGCGCCGACGTCGTCCTGTACGACCGCCTCGTCTCCGAGGAGATCCTTTCGCTCGTGAACCCGTCCGCGCTCATGGTATACGTCGGAAAGCAGGAGGGATACCACACGCGGTCACAGGAGTCGATTTCCGAGCTGCTCGGCGTCTACGCGTCGGAGCTCGGTTCCGGCGCAAACGTGCTGCGGTTGAAGGGCGGGGACCCGTTCGTCTTTGGTCGCGGCGGCGAGGAGGCAGAGTACTTGCGTAGCGTCGGCGTGGACGTCGGCGTCGTTCCGGGTATCACGAGTGCGTGTGCCATCGGCGCCGAGCTGGGCATCCCGCTGACGCACCGGACGCTGGCGACGAGCGTCCGGTTCCTCACCGGCCATGCGCGGGAAAACGGGCAGTCGGATATCGACGAGGCAATGGCTACCGCGTTTGACACGAAGACGACGCTGGTCATTTACATGGGACTGCGGACGCTCGACAAGACGGTTGAGACGCTGGTCGCGGGTGGGCTCCCGAGGGACATGCCCGCCGCGGCCGTGGAGCGGGGATGCACGCCAGAGCAGCGGGTCGTGTTTTCCACGCTCGGGGATCTGTACGACGCCATTCAGGGCGCCGAGCCGAAGTTCGTCTCGCCGACCCTGATCGTGATTGGCCAGGTGGTGAAGCTTGCGCCGGGGTACGAGGGCGTACGAGAGCGGAGAACGGATGGTGGCCAGGGACTGGATGGCCACCAGAACGACCGGCAGATGGTCGCAGCGTGAGCGAGCGAGCGAGCGAGCGAATGAGGCTCTCCTCTCAGGTCCTCTGAGCGATAATGGCATGAACACCGCGCTGCTCAACTCGGTGCAGGGCCACTACGTCGTTGCCAGGGGCATGTACATTCGCAAGACGCAGGACATGCACGCGAGGTTGCCTGAGGTGAACAACACGCTGACCCGGGTGTCGTTGGCGGAGTCAGACGTCGCCTCGGTGGACGAGGTGTTCAGGCGCGGCTATAAAGAGGCCACTTGTTGACCGAACGTGTAACTCTCCTCTCTGCATGCATGTTCACTGAGATACTACCTGGATTGGCTGGCTGATACATACAACGAATCGCGTTCGATCCATATTCTCGCTCGATGAACCGAGCGACGATTCCCGTTCGGGCGCACCATGCTGGCTGATACATACAACGAATCGCGTTCCGTTTCGATCCATATTCTCGCTCGATGAACCGAGCGACGATTCCCGTTCGGGCGCACCATGGAGGGAGACGGGGCGAGCCACGAAACAACACCCACCGCCACAAATCGTTCGTCGAGACATCAGAAAACGGTAGCAGAAGGGTTTACGCAGGTGCGTTGTTGGTGGCAGAGCGGTCTTGCTCGAGGGGAGAAGACTCTGTCGTCGGTCGTTGATTCCACTTTCACGCTCACTCTCCACCTCTCCACCTCTCCACCTCTCCACCTGCCGCCTCTCTTTGTCAAGCCGACCATGACGGCAGACTGGTCTTGTTCGACGAAGAGTCGCTCACGACCCAAAAAAAGTTTGCCAATGTGGTCGCGGCCTGGCTGCTGCCCGCGGGGTATCCAGAATCGTGCGCCCCGCAGCTCGGACCCTACATGTTTTGGCGGGGGATCCAGTACTTTTTTGGTGGCGCACTGTCCGTACTGAACCCAACCCGACCGACGTGCTCACGCACTCACTCGCGCACTCGCTCGTTGTTCTCCAGGTCGGTGCTCACGACGCGCAGCCTCCTGATGAGCCTGGGCGTCGCCAACGCACACGCCTCGGAGGCCAGCGCCGCCATCAACTGGGTCATCAAGGACGGCGCGGGCCGCATGGGGAGGTTTCTGTTTGCCAGGATCGGAGGTCGGTCCTTGGACGACAAGGCCAAGCAGTGGCGGCTTTTAGGGGACGGCTTGATGTTCATGGGGGCTTGCGGAGAGCTGAGCACGAGCCTGGCGCCGGCCTTCTTCCTGCCGCTGGCGTGCAGCGCCAATTTGGCGAAGAACCTCGCAGCCGTGGCGGCGTCGGCAACGCGGGCGCCGATTTATCGGACGTTTGCCCTGGAATCCAATCTCGCTGATATTACCGCCAAGGCGGAGAGCGTGGCAAACCTATCCGACGTGGTCGGCACGGCCGTCGGCGTGTTTTTGCTCAAGAGGGTCCCGATGCTCCCGGCCTTCGGTGTCCTCTCGGTCGGCTACCTCGTCGCATCCAGGCGTGAGGTGGACAGCGTGGAACTTCCGTACTTCAACACTGCCCGACTGGGGCTGGCCGTGCGCGACTTCTTGACGACAGGGACCATGCCGGGAGTCCGAGAGGGAAACGCCCGAGAGCCGCTCTTCCCGTGGAGCCCCAAGAACGCCCGGACCAGGCGCATAGTCCTGGGCGCTTCGATTGCAGAAGCGTGCGGTCATGGCGTTGGCGGGGCCGAGGCACTGGAGCGCGCCATCGCCCACCACGTGCGGGGCTCAAACGCCTACCTTCTCACGTACCGTCCTGAAACAAAGTGTGTCTACGTGCTGCTGCGGCATACCCGCGCCAGAGACGCGAGGACCCAGGCGGCCTACGAGGGCTGCTTTGCGGCCCTGACGCTCCTCCACGTCCTGTGCGGGGACGGCCCCGAGTGGCCGGGCAAGGCCCACGGGCCGCACACTCGGGAATTGCGCCAGATTTCCAAGGAATGGAAACGAATGAATGCTTCAAAGAACGCTGCTGCGAACAAACCTTCGTCCGAGTTCGATCGCGAGGCGCTCAAGTTTGTCGCCCGCCACGGACGGACGCTCTTCAGGGCGTTTGATCACGAGGCGCAGGCCGTCGGCTGGCTGACTCGCCTCAACACGCTCAACACGAGAGACGCCCGATTCGTTCGCTGATGATACGTATGTATGTATGTATGTATGTATGTATGTATGTATGTATGTATGTATGTATGTATGTATGTATGTATGTATGTATGTATGTATGTATGTATGTATGTATGCATGCAATTACGTTGATGCCGCCACCTCCCGATACCGTCGAGGGATCGGAGGAACCAAGGAACCGTTATCACTCAGATCTGGGGAGTCCGCCACAGCCCGTCGTTGAGGTAGTGTAGGTTCTCGACGCCAATCCCCTTGTTCACCGATACCATGTCGCCCGTCGACATTGTCGTATACCCCACCGCAACCGCGTGATCCTTCCCTTCCGCGTAGACTGCGACCGGCGTCTCCTCGTCCACCTCGTCGTGGATCGTCGCCCCCGGCGACGTCAGCCCAGGACACATGATGTTGGCCCCGCCTGCAGACGACGAGAACAACGAGAGCAACGAGAGCAACGAGCAGTCAGTGAGCAGTCAGTGAGCAGTCAGAGTTGAATGCGACGAGCCCCCCGGGTTCAACGCGTGCCCATCACAAATTTGATCGCCCCTGTATCCACCCGCAGTCGTGGCATCATCATCGGATACTTGTGCAATAACCGCAGCGTCGGGAACCACCCCCCGTCCCGCGTCGAGAAGAAGAGCGGCTCGCTCCCCTGCACGAGGAGTTGGACGTGCTCGGGCAGCTTGATCAGCGTGAGGTCGACCTTCTTCGGCAGCAGGACATCCAGCACATCGTGCTCAACGAGCCAAGGGTACTGCTCCGCGATCTGACCACGGATGGACCGCTGCACCGAGTGCTTGAGCTGTGATTGGCCGCTGAACTTCTCCTTCCCGAACGTCTTGAACAGTGGGTTGGACGAGCTGGACGCCATATCCTCCTCTGCCGCGTGCAATGTACGTGTACTCCCTGGATTCGTCGCCGCACGAGACTCTTCTGACGACGAATCGATGGAAGACACACAAACGAGAAGTTTGGAAAGGTGGGGAGTTTCCTGGGAGCTCCTCTCCTCTCAGTCCTCTCGGCCCCTCTCTTCTCCCCTCTTGCTCCGTCGTCTTCAGAGAGGAGTACAATTGCTGTACGATGCGCGCGGGACACTGTCTCATTGCCTGGCCTGCGTCGTGGGCGCGCTCGCACTCGCACTCGCACTCGCACTCCCAGCGAAGACCAGGACCACCACCAGGACCACCACCACCACCAGGACCGCTTCGAGGCACCCCGCGCGCGTCGATGCCGTCGTTCGACGACTTGATGCCCGAGATCGGCGGGGATCTGCTCGACTTTCAGGAGGAGGCTGGCGCGGTGTTTGGTGAGGGCTCGTCCTCGTCCTCGTCCTCCGTGCCGCTGTCCTATGGGAACGACACCAAAGCGCTGTTCTCCATCGAGGAGGATGCGGTCGTGATGGACGTCTCGGACTGGGCACGGCTTCGGGTGGCAGGGCCGGACGCCGAGTCGTTCCTGCACGGGCAGCTGGGCGTGGACGTCGAGCGGATGACGCCCGGGACCGGGCGCGAGGCGTGCCTCCTCACGCCGCAGGGCCGGGTGATTGACCTGCTGCTGTTGCTGCGAATGGAGACGGGGTTCATGCTCGTCTGTTCTCCAGATATGGGCGAAACGGTCAAGGCGCACCTGGAGAAGCACATCTTCATGAGCGACGAGGTCCAGCTGATAGACGTGTCGGGCAGCACGAGCATGCTGCGGCTCGTCGGTCCCAAGAGCAACGATATTATGTACACGATGCAGCTCCAGCAGGGTACGCTGGGCGGGGAGTTTGGGACGCACGAGGTGATGGGATTCGACGGAAAGCCGCTGGTGGTGGTCAAGGGGGATCCGCTGGGGTACTCTGGCTACGGGCTGATTGTCGACGAGAGCGCGGCCGGCACGCTGTGGAAGACGCTGGTGTCCGGTTTCGGCGCGACGCCGATGGGGACCGAGGCGTGGAACGTTGCGCGCGTGGCGTCGGGGCGGCCCTCGCAGGCCGAGCTGGCGCACGCAAAGGAGCAGCCGACCGCCTTCGAGGCGGGGCTGTGGCACGCCGTGTCGTTAAACAAGGGGTGCTTCGTGGGGCAGGAAGCCCTCGCGAAGGTGTACACGCACAATGCGGTCCGAAGAGAGTTGTGGGGGCTGCGAATCGAGGCGCCCATCGACGAGGTCGACGAGACCGACGTCTTTGCGGCCTCCGGCGACCGGGTCGGGACGATCACCAGCTACGTCGACGACACTAGCAAGACACCCCCCAAACACATGGCCCTGGCGTTCCTGAAACGCGCACGCAAGAGCGAGCGCGCCGGCGAGGGGACCGACAAGGACGGTCGGGCCGGGTCCCTACCGGCGACGTGGAACAACGCCCAGGTGTTTGTCGGCGCGCGGCGGGTGCCGGCGACCGTGGTCGCCGTGCCGTACGTCACGCGGAAGCTCCGGACCGAGGATCTGCCGGCCGAGCCCGAGACGGAGAAGGAGAAGGAGAAAGGGAAGCCGGCTGCGAGTCAGGGTCGGGACGAAGAAGAACGACTGCGCAAGCTTCATGAAGAGAACAGAGCGAAAATCGAAGCGTTTCTCCGACAGCAGCAGCAGGGTCAAGGTGGCGCTCTGTAACAGCACGAACGCGACGAGGGAGAGAGAGATCATGGTCGCCCGAAAAAATGCCACGTGCATTGTCGGGAGAATTTGGCAGCATTCCAAGTCGCGGCTTTTTCCAGACCTAGGCGCAGCATCGACGACGTCGTCGTCTCGGGCGTACACGAGCACGGGCACGGGCACGGGCACGGGCGCGGGCACGGGCAAGGACACAGACGAGGGGACACACACGTCGGGCAAGGACAAGTTCTTCAGCCTGCTCGACGACAGGGTGACGGGCCCGTTCGCTGTCGAGCGCAAGCCCGTCTTTGCCGTGGTCGAGCTGGCGGGCACGCAGTACAAGGTCACGGCCGACGACCTCATCATCACAGAAAAGCTGCCGGGCGTCGACGTCAACGACAAGATCCGACTCAACCGCGTGCTCCTCCTCGGGAGCACCACGGAGACCGTCATCGGCCGGCCGACCGTGGAGGGCGCGTCTGTGATTGCAGCCGTCGAGGAGCAGTTTTTGGACGGAAAAGTGCTCGTGTTCAAGAAGCGGAGGCGGAAGAACAGCAGGCGGCTCAACGGCCACCGGCAACCGCTCACGAGTTTGCGTGTGCTCGACGTGCTCGGCGACGTCAACTTCGTATAGCAAGTAAACAACAGTGTATAAAACGGGCCTCACCAGGCCTTTTTCGTGTACGTGTGCATGTCGTGGACGCCTCCCTCGACCTGCGCCGCGCCCGTGCGGACCTCCAGGCGCTGGGCGCCGCTGTGGAGCGCCTCGTGGGCCTCTCCGATGTTCTGGGATCCCGCGTCCTGGAACCCGTGCTTGATGGCCTGGACCGTGTGCAGGACGATGCTCTTCACGCTGCCCTTGGCCTTGACGGTGCCGCTGACGCCCTGGGCGATGATCAGTTTCTGGCTCTCGCCGTAGTACCTCGACGCCGAGTTCTTGGCCTGCGCCTCGAGGCTTCCCATGCCTCGGTAGCGCTTGACGCGGACGCCGTCGATCGTCTGGAAGTCTCCCGGGGCCTCGTCCGTGCCGGCAAACATGGAGCCGCACATGACGGCGTTGGCGCCGAGTGCCAGGGCCTTGACGATGGTGCCGCTCGACCGAATGCCCCCGTCGGCGATGATCGGCACGCCGAGACTGAGTCCCATGCGCCCCGTGTGATAGACGGCGGTCGCTTGACCCCGCCCGACCGCGCACACCTCCTGGGTGGTGCAGATGCTCCCACTCCCCATGCCGACCCGCAGGCCGTCGGCGCCC
>Ga0255780_10003459_pt1 | contig 13775 bp, 12 predicted proteins | sample 071ome_32_FD_179978 | JGI IMG/M metagenome (GOLD analysis project Ga0255780, IMG submission 179978) | Coastal salt marsh microbial communities from the Groves Creek Marsh, Skidaway Island, Georgia - 071405AT metaG (version 2) | ecosystem: Environmental > Aquatic > Marine > Intertidal zone >... | reverse complement strand
TATAAGTTGCTCCCCCTATTATTCAAAGATGCAGCACAAGTAAATCAATCAATGAAGAAATTAACAATGATGATGAAATTTTAATTCATTCCACTTTTGTTTTTTTATACCTGAACGGTTTCTATTAACGATAATAAGCCTCATAATGCAGCCGAGGCATAATTCTTAAAAAATATGGTTAAGTAAAGAAGGATAAACGGGGTTTTCTATTTAGCTTTATAAAAGTTGATTCCCACATATCAATCGATACTTTTATGGCCGCTAGCATTTTAGGATATGGTGAAATATTAATGAGATATTCAACCCCGGTTGCGGGAAATTCAATTAAGGAGTTTTCAGATCAATTTATTGGCGGCGCCGAATTAAACGTACTGATTAGTTTAGCCTCTAGAGGGCACCACTGTGCGTTGCTTACTGCTATTTCGAAACATTCCAAAAGTGATCAAATTATAGAATTATTAGACACCTATAACGTCGAGCGGTCGCATATACATTTTGGCGAACATAAACTTGGAAAATACTACGCCCAAAATTTGACCTCCAAAAAAACCTTATCCATAACCTACGATAGAAAAGACAGTAGTTTTTCAAAATATTATTTATCGGACGAACTGATCAATTCCGCAATTAGGGAGAAACAAATGTTAATCCTTACAGGCATTTCTCCGGCAGTGTCTGAAGTTTGTAAAAATAACATGCTCAGGATTATTGACGCAGCATATGATCAAAAGATTAAAATAGCCTATGATATGAATTACAGGCCTCAATTGTGGTCCAAGGAACAAGCAAGTGTTTTTAACAAACAGATTCTTGATAAAGTCGATTTTTTGTTTACCAATTGTGGAGCAGTCAAAGATCTTTTGGGTTTTCCAATGGCTGAAACAAATTCGATAGAGGATGTGATATCAGAATCCAAAAAAGCAATAAACTATTTGAATTCATTTTCAAATTTTGAATTGGTGGCCTTTAATATTAGAAACAGCATTGGGGAAGATAACAACCGCTTTGGATCCTTGATCTATCACGCAGACACCTTCTACACCGGGCAGTTGGTCACAACAGATATTGTAGATTGTATTGGCGGTGGAGATTCTTTTATGGCTGCAGTTTTACATGGATATTTAAACAAATGGCGTTGGGAAAAAGTGGCTGATTATGCTTCAAAAACTTTTGCGATCACACACACTTTAGTTGGGGATCACAATACGGTAAGTGATGCAGAAATATTAAATTCTAACAAATGGAAGCGATAAATAACCCTGCCCTTTTCAGTTCCAAAATTGTTGTGTTATTGGAAATAGATAAAGATACACTTGCTTACGATTTGGCTGCTTGTTTGATCGATGCAGGGATTGAAAATTTAGAAATTGCCTTGCGGACACCCCATTCAAAAAGCGCTTCCGAAATCATCAAGAAAAATTTTGATTTTGTAAATGTAGGTCTGGGAACGGTTACTTCATTAGAAGATGTAGATTTTGCCAAGGATTTAGCCGCCAAATTTGCCTTTGCCCCCGATTGTAAGCCCGAAATATTAAAAGCATGTCACGCAAAAAAGCTGTTCTTTATCCCTGGGGTTTCTTCATCACAAGAAGTAGCATTGGCCTATGAGCACGGTTATCGGTTGTTGAAATATTATCCGGCCGAATCCTCTGGTGGAGTGGTCAAGTTGGCGGCACTGCACAACAATTTGAAGGATCAAAACCTACAGTTTATCCCATCGGGAGGAATCAATATATCGAATATGAAAACCTATTTGGACCACAGCTTTGTGACGGCCGTTGCAGGGAGTTGGATTGCCCCAAAATCGCTAATCAACCAAAAGGATTGGAAAGAAATAGCCGCACGGGCCAAACAGTCCCTAAAAATAGCCGGCCACTAATTTTCCAATTCAACAATCATGTCAATTTCTACAGCAATATTAGACGGTAAGGAACCCATGCCGACAGCAGCTCGCGTATGCTTACCGCGCTCACCAAACACTTCGACCAATAAATCAGAACACCCGTTGATTACCTTAGGGTGCTCGGTAAAATCCGACACTGCATTGACCATGCCCGTTACCCGGACAATTCGTTTGACTTTTTTTAAATCACCCACCGCTAACTTTAGGGTCGAAATTAGATTAATCCCTGTAACCCTAGCCGCCTGATAGCCTTCTTCTATCGTCAAATCCTTACCAACCTTCCCCTGAATATAATCACCATTGTCCTGAAGTGGTCCTTTTCCCGAGATGTAAAGTAAATTACCTGTCAATACAGTATTGACATAGTTGGCTACAGGACGCGACGGTTCGGACAATGTTATGCCCAATTCCTTGAGTCTTGCTTCAGGATTATACGTACTGTTTGAGTCGGTTTGGGCGTTACAGCCTACCCAAAACAGGCAGCTAACGATTAGGCTAACCCCTTTTCTTATTGTTTTATACTGCATGCTCTTTTAATATGGATTGAATCTTTTCAGCTACAATGGTTTCTTGTCCCGGAACCATCATCCAGGTTGTTATTCCAACTTCCTGATTGTTGCCAACCGTTTCGATGGACGGGCTTCCATTCCTTAAAATTTCTCTTAGTTGGTTAGGGCTAATCTTCACTTTATTTTCGTCCCAACGAATTTTTAGGCTGGGCACATGATTGGCGTGTGGAGGCACATGAATGATTGTCTCAACACCCACAACCGATTTGGCTGCATCGCTGATCAAATCAATCTGCGTTTCCCACATTTGCCACTCTGCCTTATGGTCTTTGGCCAAATAAAGCTCCAAGGCAGCTAACATACCCAAAACTTCTTCTTTATTCACCTTCATTCCTCTACCAATCGTTTCGCCGCGTGGTGGGGTATGCAGTCTTGCTGCTTCGATATAGGCCTTTTTACCCAAAAGAAGTCCGGCACTTTGAGGTCCTCGAAGTCCTTTGCCCCCAGAAAAAGCGACCATATCAAAGCCCATTTCTGTAAACTTAAATAGATTTTCAACCGGTGGTACATCTGCCGCACAATCAATAAAAGTTGGGATATTATGTTTTTTTCCTAATTGCACAAATTCTGCCCATTTAATGTCGCCGTTTTCGGTATTGGCATTGAGAAACCAAAGCATGGCTGTTTTTTCATTGATCGCACTTTCCAACTCTTGGGCCGTTTTTACTTTGACGAGTTTGGCGCCAACATTGGTCAGTGCTTGCGAATAGCCAATGCTATGTGATTCTTGTAAAATAACCTCGTTTCGCAGCCCCGCTGTATTGGGCAACTGCTTTACTTTTTGAGGGTCTTTCCCACACATTACCCCCGCCATAGCAATACTCATGGCACCAAAACAGCCAGACGAAACCGTGGCCGCTTCGCAATTTAAAAGTTGGGCGATCCTTTGACCGACTTTGTCATGAAGCTCATCGAGGTTCACATATTCATGTGAACCGTAGTTGATCGCTTCGACGACTTCTTGCGCCATAAGCGATCCCGTCATGGAGGTATAAGTGCCCGCAGCGTTGATAAACGTTCGTATGCCCAGTTCCTTAAAGTAGTCTTTTTTAATGTTGCTTAGAATATGTCGGGTTTCTGCCGCGAGTAATTCATTTTTTGAAAACAATCCCCCTATAAAGGGTAGCGTAATCAGAGACTTTAATACATTTCTTCTTGAATTCATCGTTTAAATTTTTTAATCTAATGCTGCAATACAATCAATTTCAACCAATGAATTTCCAGGAACACCGCCATAGGTGGCTACGGTAGTTCGTACAGGTGGATTCGCTCCAAAACGCCCTCTGTACACTTCATTCATGGCCTTATAGTCTGCCAGATCCGCGAGATACACATTGACCTTTAGCACTTTTTCCATCGATGAGCCGTTTTTGATCAACTCTTTTTCGAGCTCGTCCAGTACGTGTGCAGTATGCGCTTTGATATCGCCCTCAAAATGAGCCCCTTTTCCCGCTATATACAGGGTGTTTCCATGCTTAACGGCACTTGAAAACAAAGGGTAATTTTGATCAAAGACCACGTCGTTAGAAATTTTTTCTTGTTTTTTTTCTGCTGCAGATACTTGAGAAATTCCAAATGCACCTGCCAGTCCCAGGGTGACTTTCTTTAAAACGGTTCGTCGATTATTTTTCATATTGTATTGATTTAATGTTTACCAAGTTCTCTTTTTTAATAATTCTTGTATTTGTGCTTTGGGTACAGGAAGTTCATCCATATGGTCTTCGAGCCATTTAGCAAAATCCTTTTCGATAGCTTCCGACCATTTATTATCAATCTGTCCTGGGGTATAGATTCCTTCTTTGAGGCGGGTAATCCCAAACAAATCTCGGAGGCGTACAATTTCGGAAGTAGTAACTACTTTTTCGGCCAAATGGGCTGGAATAAAAATGACGCCGGTTTTTTTGGCCAGTACAACATCGCCAGGCATGACAGTTGCTGCACCTATTCTTATGGGATAATTAATGCTTAACAACATGACCTCTTTGAGAAACGAGGGATCCCATCCTTTGACAAAAGCATTAAATCCTTCAATTTGAGAAAGTCCTTCCATATCCCGGCTTGACGCATTAAAGACCACCCCTGTTTTGGATTTGGCATAGATCGCGTTTCCTAGATTATCACCGATCAAGGTACCGTCAACAATTTTTCCAAAACCATCTGCGACATACACGTCATATTCTACCAGTTTGTCGATGGGCCAGGAGTTGGTATTTCCAATTTCTCCTTTTGCCACCCCCATTTTTTTGATTTGGTCTGACACATCGGGCCGGTTGGGTAGGTATTGAACGGTCAGTGCACGTCCCACAAAGGGCACGTCGTCATGTAGGGGTTGCCAATTTCCTTCAAATTGATTGAAATACCCTTCGTTTTTTAGCACCACCCAGGCCTCTTCAATTGAGACTTGCTTCATGCGTTCTAGAATTGATTGGGCTACTTTAGGCCGGCCATCGTCAAAACGCTCTCCCTGCCATAAGGGGGTTAAATCGAGCATTTGTTCCTTCGATAGGTTTTGTGCCAAACCTGAGGATAGGTCAAGCAACAGGAGAAGGCTAAAGAAAAATGTAGAATAGTTTTTCATGGTCATTTTTTTAAGGTTCGATCTCTCCACCATGTTGCCAAGGAGGAACCTGAAATATTCATCCAAGGCCCAAAAATGGCTGGGGCCAATCCAACGGTGGCGATTTTGCCCATTTCCAGGGCGATACCGGTAGCCAATCCACCATTTTGCATGCCTACTTCAAAGGCGATGGTTCGGCAATCTTGTTCTTTCATTTTAAATAATTTACAACTCCAATACCCCAAAAGGTACCCTAATAAGTTATGAATTATTGCCACAAGTATCAAAAGTAGGCCAATGGTCAACAATGAGTCTCTTCCTGCCGCGGTAATTATCATGATAATTAGTGCAATACCAGCCATAGAAACTACCGGCATAGATTGGTCTAGCCATTTGGCTTTTCCATGAAAAAAATAATTAAAAACCAATCCGATAAAGACAGGTATTATAACGATTTTTAAAATGGAAGTCATCATGCCCACAAAGTCAATTGGGACAAAAGAGCCGGCCAAATACTTCATCAAAAAAGGGGTCATTAGAGGCGCTAGCAAGGTAGCAAAAGCCGTTAAGGTTACCGATAGGGCTACATTTGCGCGGGCTAAATAGGCCATAACATTGGATGCAAGCCCACTGGGGGAAGACCCGATTAGAATGATCCCTGCGGCGATTTCGGGAGGGAAATTAAAGAGGGAGGCCAAAGAAAAACCTAAAAGAGGCATGATGGTAAATTGACAGGTCAAACCTATAAAGACTCCTTTGGGCATTTTGATGACCCCATAAAAATCTTTAAAACTCATCGCCGTGCCCATTCCAAACATGATGATTTGAAGCAAGGGGATAATCAACTTTTTGAATTCAAAACCATTGAGCTCGACCAAATACTGGGGATAATACATCGCAATACTCACCGCTGCAAAAATCAAAATGGTAAACGAAAACCCTTTGTATTTGGGAGATGCATTTAAGGCCAAAGAAAGACTGATAAAAAATCCGATTAGCCAGGGGCCAGTCCCTACCGAAAGATTAAATAGATACGAAAGGCAGGTCAATAGGAATAGAATTCCGGTTATTAGTAAAAGGAAGGATTTCTTTTTATTCATGGTTATTCGTTCCAATTTTTGGCGGCCAATCCATTTAAATCATATACCACTTGGCCATCTTTTATGGTCAATTCACATTCCAGTTTTTGATTTCCCTGCATTTTTTTATTTTTTGTGTCTACAAACCCAAAGTCTCCAGTGCGTAAATTCAAAATGGTAATATCTGCAACCGCTCCCACACTCAGGTTTCCCAGATCTTCTCTTTTTATAGCTTTGGCAGATTCCCAGGTAGTTGAAGCAATGACTTCATCGAGGTCTAGTCCCATATTTAAAAATTTAGACATTACATTTAACAGGTCTTTCATTCCGCCATTCATGCTCCCGGTATGGAGGTCTGTGCTGATGGTATTGGGTTTTAGACCTTGTTCGATCGCAGGAATGGCTTGAGAAAAATCAAAACTTCCACCGCCGTGTCCAACATCGAAGATGATTCCTTTGTTTTGGGCTTCGATTACATAATCACTCAATTTGTGGTCGATGACTACGGGTGTTCTTCCGTTTACGTTGGCATAGGCATGTGTATAAATATCTCCCTTTCGCAATTTGTGTAGCAACAATGAGTCTAGTGGCATTTCGGGCTTGCTACCGCCAAAATCTATCATCACAGGGCGCTTTGACAAACGCCCAGCTTCGGTTACTTTGTCCACGGGCAGCCAATTGTAGCCGTTAAAATGGGCGAGCTTAATACCTACAATCAAATCCGGGTATTTTTCGATCATCTCAACCGTTGATTTGGGGTCCATGTCCTCTAGATCCTGTTCAAATTTACCCCCTTGCATACCGCTACCTACAATATTTAGAAAGGACAATACCCTGGTCTTGGCCTTGTCGATGACTTGCTCTTTAAACACTTCAAAATTTCTCCAGCCTGCTCCTCCAACATCCACGATAGTGGTGATGCCTGTTCGAAACGTAAAACCATCGGGGGCTAATGCAGAAAAGCTATTGCTTAAATACCTGTTGGGTGTAGTACCGTGAAAATTATGACTGTGGATGTCGATCAGTCCGGGTGTAACGATCAGGTTTTCAGCATCGATAATTACCGATGCCTTTTTTTCGGATAGGGAGGTTCCAACAGACTGGATTATACCATCTTTGATACCGAGGTCACAGACCCTATCGATTTTATTTTTGGCATCGATGATTCGACCATTTTTGATAATAACATCATATTCTTGAGCGCAAGACAGGTTGAACGTCGCCATTAAAAGAAGGCTTACATAAAATGATTTTTTCATGGTGTTAGTGGTTTATTTGATTTTCTGACTTCTTCGACCTCATCCATTGATATGGCAGAAGAGGTATTTCCAAAGCTTTTACGGATATAGGTGAGTAGATCAGCGATTTGATCGTCTGTTAAAAAGTCGTATTTGGGCATCACACCGGTATACATTTCACCATTCACTTCCAAATCTCCTTCTGCTCCATTGAGAAGTATTTTGATAAGGGCTTTTTTTTCGCCATTCACCCAGTTGCTGGTTAGGGTTGGGAATCTACTCGCTGCTCCTTGTCCATCGAGTTGGTGGCAGGACACACAATGCTGGTTATACAAGTTTTGACCAAGTTCATCGGATGCGAGTTCGATACGATCTCTAATTCTATCAGGCGTACGAATATGGCTTAACGCTTTTCGGGTGTTCATTTTTTCGAGTTGAGCCATCGAAAAGTTTTCTTTGTCCAAGACATAATTGATTTTCCAAATCCTTCCTTCCCGACTGTCACTGATAAACATAGACCCATCAGGAGAAAAGGCGATGCCCATCGGTCTGAATTGAGCATCTCTCGTATTGATAATGGGGTCAATGCCTGCAAAACCATCTGCAAAAACTTCAAATTCACCCGGTATGCCATTTTCAAAGGGAACGAATGCCACAAAATAACCCGATTGAGGGTAGGGAATCCTATTGGTTGAGCCATGAAACGCAATGAATGCACCGTTTTTATAGCGGTCGGGAAATGCTTCTCCTTGATAAAACACCAAATCATTGGGCGCCCAATGCCCAGGAAAACCAAGTATGGGGTCTTTAAAATCTTCACACATCCCTATAAGGTCCCCATCTCCTCCATATTCGGGTGCCAAAACTTTTTTGTTTTTGATTTGGTCGTAATAACAGTAAGGCCACCCATAATGGTCGCCCTCTTCAATTTTCACAAACTCCTCCGAGGGAAGTACGGCACTTTCCCAGGTATTGAAATGATTGGGCCACAACCGAGCCAAATCATCACGTCCATGAACTACGGCGTATAAAGACTGATCGGAGGGGTTCCAATCCATCGCAACAATACTTCGTAGTCCAGTGGCGTATAGTGTCCCGTCTTCTTGTGTTTGATTTAGCTTGTCGGCATCAAATTTCCAGACACCTGCGTGATTTTCCAAGTCGGGACAAGGGTTTTGTCCGGGAGTCAAGGGTGTTCTTTTGGGGGTTTGGCAGGCGTTATTTGGCGATCCAAAGGGTACGTATAGATATCCCTGATCATCAAAAGCAATGGGTTTGGCAATGTGTTCATGTGAGCCATGCTCGTGGTCATCGATGACCACCCTTTCGTGGGGGCCAGTAGGAACAATTCTATCCGTATCAAGTTTTACCCGATAGACATTCAAATGATTTGAATAATACAGATACCCCTTATGAATTCTTGCCCCTGTCGAGTAGTTCCCTTTTTGGGGAACATGGTACTGCCCAAATTTGATCAGGGAATCATAACGGCCATCTTTGTCAAAATCTTTTATTCCAGCCAAGACACCCTGTTCACTTTGTCGTTTAAACTTGGCGTAGAGCACCCCGTTTTCGCTCACTGCCATATGGCGAACTTTTTCCCCTATACTATCTACATATACTTCATAGCTAAATCCTTCAGGCAAAAAAAGGAGATGAGATGGAGGGTTGTTTTGACAGCTAGAAAAAAAAACCAGCCCTAAAAATACGTTAACTAGCAAGACGAAATTTTTCGAAAGCCGCTTCATTTGAAATAAAATATTTAATTTAAATTATAAAAAAAATATGAGCTTGCGATTTTTTCTTTTCTTCATCTTGTTTTCTTTCTTTGCGTGCACCAATCAGCAAGGGATTTACAAAGCCTATGATTATGCCTATGTAGGCGACTATACCCTTGGCCTTGAAGGGCCTGCGGTCGATTTTTCTGGGAATCTATATTTTGTCAATCCACTAAAAAAGGGAACCATTGGTACACTAAATACAGCAAATGAGTTTAGTCTTTTTTTGGACACCCTTCCTAATGGGAGTGTTGCCAATGGCATTCGGTTCGATTCGAATGAATCAATGTATCTAGCCGATTATACCAATCATCAGGTATTACGAGTTGATATAGCAACCAAAGCCATAGAAACATTTGCTTATGATTCGCTCATCAATCAACCCAATGATTTAGCAATCAGCAAGAACAACGTACTATTTGCTTCAGACCCCAATTGGGCTAATTCGACGGGTAATCTTCTTAAAGTAGTTGATCATAAATTTTTTATTGTAGAAGCCAATATGGGAACGACCAATGGCATTGAAATAAGCCCTGATGAAAAAAGATTGTATGTAAATGAAAGTATTCAAAGAACCATTTGGGTATATGATTTAGATTCCGAATTGACAATTTCTAATAAAAGGGTGTTCTACAAATTTGATGATTTTGGACTGGACGGTATGCGCTCCGACAGCGAAGGAAATCTATATGTTACCAGACATGGAAAAGGCACGGTGGTTGTCATTAACCCTCAGGGCGAGCTAATCCAAGAAGTGCAGTTAAAAGGAAAAAAACCTTCCAACATAGCCTTTGGTGGTAAAGATGGGAAAACCGCTTTTGTTACCCTTCAGGACCGTGGATACATTGAGGCTTTTCGCACTAAATTTCCTGGTAGAGCCCATGTGATGAAGTTGCAAAACAAAAAATTTAATTGAATGGGTTTTCCGTAAAGTCGCGTCTAAATTATATTTTCTAATCTTTCTATATTGAAAAAAGAGAAAGCAAAAGCAATCAGGTTTTTATTTTAGAAAATTTTCATGTATATGGCATGATTTGGGATGAAGAAAAAATTGATTTTACTGTAGATGGCGAAATTTTCTTCACCTACAATCCCGAAGATCGTTCTGAAGACTTTTGGCCCTTTAACAAAGACCAGTTTCTATTGTTAAATGTTGCCGTTGGGGGAACGCTTGGAGGAGACGTTGATCCCGAGTTTACTCAAGATCAGATGGAAGTAGATTATGTGCGGGTGTATCAAGTGCACTAATCGGATCTATAATTTTTAGTAAAAATCCCTGTAATAAAGTTTTACAGGGATTTTTTTGTAGCTATTATTTTACTGCGTTCTAAAGGAATACACTCCGGAGCTGCTTTTGTTGCCATTGGCATCTGTTGCCACGACTTTCCAATAATAGACCTGATTTGCGGCTACATCGAGTTGCACTTGTGTCGTTGAGGATTGATGGTTTACCTCTTGCACCATTGTCGATCCGTCGGTTGTGTCGAGATACACTTGATAAGAAACAAGGTCACCATCGACATCACTACAGTTCCAACTGGCGGTGATCTGTCCTGCTGATGGTGTTATCGTGGCTCCAGATCGTGGGGTAATCAGCTCTGCTGGAAAAGGGGCATAGTTGATCTGTGGATTTCCTGATAGGTAAAATTTCCATGTCTCACTCTCTCCTGGGGTGGTTCCTTCTTCTCCAAGGGAGATTACTTGCCATTTGTAGGGCTCTTCTTTAACCAAGGTAATGTCTAGGTTGTTTGTGGTGCTAGAAAATAACTCTTCGGTATTTGTCGCCAGGTTTGTCACCTTTACTTGGTAAGACAGCGCATCTGTGGCGGATGTCCATTGAAAACTGACACTGCTTTGTGTATCATTTAATGATCGGCCATCCAAACAAGCCTCGTCATTTAGTGGTGCAATTAGTGTCGATATACCAGGGTCTGGTGGTGGGTTGTCTTTTGAACAGCCTACAATCAGGATCAATGCTATAAGTGCCAGAGGGAAAAATGTGCTTTTGGTCTTCATCTTAATTTACTGTTTTATAGCGGTTATCGTTCTATTGGTAGTCTCTCCAGTGACCTTGATAATATAACTACCTTGCTGATAACCTGATGTGGTTAGACTAATACTACGGTTAAACAGATCCAAGTCATGTTTCTCACTATGGATCAGCGCTCCTTGAGATGTAAATACTTCTACATTGACAGTGCGGTCATCTCCCGCTACATAAATCATCAGTTGATCTACAAATGGGTTTGGAGCGATTCGAACTTCGTTGGAAACAAAGTATTCATGCTCAAAGACACCTTGACATTCTATACCCGTATCCACTTTGATGCTATTGTACCCTTTTTTCAAGGTAACACTGTAGTTAGCGTCTTTCGTCTGGGTGGTCTGTCCGTTATGGGTAACATTGTACATCTGACCGCCATCCAGGTTGAGCAGGACTGTGTTTAAGTCCGTGGACATGGTTGCGTATACAGAAAGTGGTGCAGGCTCGGTAATGGTAACTTCAAAACAGCGCTCGAACTCACTTGAGGAGATGCCTGCTGCGGTAAAGCATACATTGTAAGTACCTGCAGAAAGATTGTCCAATGTCCAAGAAGAGCCTGTAAAGCTGTCTCGTAAATCAACCCCTGCTCCAGTGACGTGAACATCATAGACTTCGTCTGTAACGATCACACCAACAGAAATCGAATTGCTGTCAATACACTTCTCCGTCTTGGATAAATTAAAGTTATTGGGTGGCAGGTAGAAGATTTCACAGCCGTTGATGTCCACCAACTCTCCAAGCGGGGTTTCTGCACAGTTGTCATAAGGGTTAAACACACCGTCATGATCAAAGTCATCTGAAACATCACCCACACCATCACCATCCAAATCCGTCTGGTCTGCATTGGCTACCAATGGAGCGTTATCATATATATCAACGATACCATCACCATCGGTATCTTGATCTGGAAGTGTTGCAATGGATTGAAGTTCGATCGCACGACTCACTGTTTCAGGGACTTGAATTTGGAATTGGGTAACTGGAATCGGCACTTCTATAGAGCCATCTTCGGTGTTATAATATTCAATTTCAACTTCATAGACGTTATCTAAGTTGTGATCTTGAGGGTTCTCAAAATCTGGAGGATTAATAAAATCTAAAAAGCCTTCGGATTCGTCCTCATTTATACGTTGTTCGGGATTGGTTTCACGAATAACAAATAAATGGGCATCTGCTCCTCCAGTAATTCGCTTTTTAATCTTCCATTTTCCAACACCTGTTTTGTTGAATGGGTTAAAATAGCGACTGTGATCTACTTTAGCAGTTAGCGATTCATTGATTATATCAAACACTGAAATAAAGAACCTGCCCGTATAGGTGGTGTTAGGTATATCTGAAATTGGTAGGTAGAGGTATTCAAACGCGGATAGTTCTTCAGCATTAACTAATACGGTAACCTCATAAGCACCTGCTAAACCATCTGGACCTTCTGCAGTAGGTATTTCCTCATAATCAAGTTCAGAAATTGTAATAATCTGATTGCCCACTAGCTCAAAGTATCCTTTGCCATCAAACTCAACGCTAAAGTCTCCACCCATTGGATCTATGATCTGTAGCAAACCAACTAGGGTGCCTACAGGTGCATCCTCGCCAACTTCAAAGGTCACCACACTTATCTGTGGAGGTTCTGGTGCAGTACGTATTTCGAGGGTGATATAAACATTAAAAGCGTTTACACCGTCTGATATACGAACGCCAATAACTCTTCCGCCATAGGCTTCAAGGGTAAGAGCTGATCCATTTTCTGCTTTTAGCGCTCCTGTTGTTGAATCAATGGAAAGTATTCCTAAGAGATTTTGATCAATAAGTTCAAAACTTACCGTTTCACCCTCAGGATCTGTGGCTTCAATCTTGCCAATAATAGTGCCGTTTTGTGGCTGCTCTACAAAGATAATTGGAGATAAATCTACCTGTGGATAGGGATTGTCTGTATCACATAAATCACCAATACCATCAAGGTCACTGTCCGATTGATCTGGGTTTGGAGTCTCGGGACAATTGTCATAAAAATCAGAGATGCCATCTTCATCCGTATCTCTTTGAGAAGCCGAACATCCATGCTCATCAACTAGAGTTTCTATCGGCTCATCTAGATCTGTTTCTGGTAAGTATAAATTACTAGACACGTCCATAGTAACTGTTCCTGGTGAGATATAAATTCCTTCATTGACCGGAGTATCAGGACATTGATCTAGATCGTCGGTTACCCCGTCGTTATCTGTATCTTTTTCATACAACGCACACCCTTGCTCATCTACTTCATATCCAAGACTTGTTGCAGGACATTGATCTATCAAGTTATTGACCCCATCACCATCTCCATCACCATATACGGTAAGTGTTACAGAAACCTGTGAAGTAACACCATCCAAACTAAAATTGAACACAATATCTTGAGTGTCTTGATAAATTTCTAAAGGTGCTGGCGCATATGTAATGAAGTACGTACCATTATTGTTATCAGTAGCATCAAAGGTTTCGTTTAGGCTATTGGTGATTTTTATGTCATAACCTCCTTTGGTAAAGTTGCGCCCTAACGAGTCTATGGCTTCTACATAGATATAGGTCAGCTTTTGACCGTCTGCTATAAAGTTATTTGGCGCTAGG
>Ga0255780_10003456_pt1 | contig 13785 bp, 5 predicted proteins | sample 071ome_32_FD_179978 | JGI IMG/M metagenome (GOLD analysis project Ga0255780, IMG submission 179978) | Coastal salt marsh microbial communities from the Groves Creek Marsh, Skidaway Island, Georgia - 071405AT metaG (version 2) | ecosystem: Environmental > Aquatic > Marine > Intertidal zone > Salt... | reverse complement strand
GGAAAATCAAACGTCTTCACCTCGCCGTCGTAATCCAAGGCTTGACCGTCGCGGCGGACGCGTAAGAAGGCGTCCAAAGCCGCCGTGGCGCGAGGCGGCCAACGGTTCGCGACGACATCCGTCGTCTTGTACAGCCTACACGGCGTGTCCAGGCCCGCCTCTTTCACCCCACCCGTGAGTTCGGCGCCGATTTGCGCGAATTGTTGAGAGAGAAGCGTCGCCGAGTACGCCAACGCGCCCTCGTCGCGTTTGGATTCGGCTGATTCCTTGGCGCCGAATCCTCTTCCGCTTTTACAGAGGTACGTCCATTCGGCTTCGGCTTCGGCTTGGTCTCCCGCGGCCCATAAAAACGCCGACAACGCCGCGCGCATGTCTAAAAATTCGGGATCTCTTCGGAGGAGTTTTCTCGCCGTCGACGTCGCCAAGTCTTGTCGCCCCGTTTGAAACGCGGCGAGGGCGTAATTCGCCTGCGCGATGGCTCGCATGTCTTCGAATCGAGACGCCTCGAGAAAGTCCGCCATGGCTTCGTCCCATCGTCCGAGCGCGCCTTTGCTGTTGCCAAGATTGTTGAGCGCCAGCGGGTCCGGGTGGTCACCGTCGAGGTCGACGGATTTTTGTAAATCCTCCACCGCGCCGAGCCATTCAGAGTATTGCAATCGAAGCGTGCCGCGATTCGAGTACGCCGCGGAGAGCGCCGGGGAGTTTGGCGGGGCGATTTCGATCGCCTTTGCCCATAAAGATTCCGCCTCTTCGTACGACGGGGACGTCATGGCGCGGTTGAAAAGCTCGGTGAGCGTCTTCGCGTCCGCCGCCGCGGCTTCGGCTCGAGTATCGGGCGACGTCACAAACGCCGCCGCGGCGAAACCGGCGAGACACGAAAAGAGCGCCGAGCGTCTCGTCGACGTTTGACGACGCAGCGCCGACGGAATCTCATCCGCGCGCGGTAATCCGCGTCTCGCGCCGACGTCTCGACACTTTTTCGCGGCGACGTACGAGCACAAGCGCATCGTCTCCCCGACGTCGAAATCGTCTTCGCACGCCGCGTACGCAAAGGCGCCGATGAACGCGTCGCCGCATCCCGTCGTGTCCACCACTTCATCCTCTCGCAATTTCATCGCCGGCGCGAAAATCACGCGAACGTTCTCCACGCGTCCGTCACCCGACGCGTCCGTCACCGTGATGACGACCGACGACGCGCTCTCGCCCGGGATTTCGGCGACTCTGTCCGAATCGACGGATAATTCCAATCGTTCAATCACCTCGTCCAAAACCTGCGCTTCGCCCACCGTCGTCGAATCCTCTCGCACGAGCGCCACCGCCCCTCTCGCACCGAGCGTCGTCACCATCACCCTCGCGTTCGGCAATCGCGCGAACACGCGCGTCATCGCGTCGCCCAGCGTCTTCGCGTTCGGTTCCGCCTCGCCCGGGTACGTCTTCGAAGTCATCACCACGTCCGCGTGCGTCAACAATTCCCCCAGGTTTTCCCTCAATCGCTCCGCCTCGACTAATATTTTCACATTTTTCCTCTTCGCCGCCAGCGCGAGCTCGATCGCCGCCTCGGTGAGCCTCCCGTCAAAGTACGCCAAATCCGGCTTGAACTTTTCAACCAACCCGTCCGCGACCCCGTTCGTCAACTCATCCCTCGACAGCCCGTCCCCCGGGGTGTGCACGCACGTCCGCGTCACCTTTTCACCGTCATCGCCTTTGTTTTTCGCGATGAGCACGTACGTGAACGGCGATCGCTCGCCGTCGACGAAGACGCCTTCGCACCGAACGCCGTCCGTTTCCAACTCGGCCAAAGCGTTGCGTCCGTTCGCGTCCCGTCCGAGCTTACTCACCAGCGCGCACGACGCCCCCAGACGCGCCGCCGCGGTCAGGCCGTTCGAGACGTTTCCTCCGCCGCAGACGACGAGGGAGGAGGCGCGGTACTTCCCGTCCGGGCGCGGGAAATCGTCGCCGTCGAGCCGGGCGAGGTAATCGATGCCGCAGCTTCCGAGACCGAGGATGGACTTTGACGACGACTTTGACGACGACGACGGAACCGACGACGACGACGCGTGCGCGCGCGATAACGAACGACTACTACGACCGCGCGGTCGGTGGGTACCGGCGCCGATCGCGGTCGGTGGGCACCGGCGAAGAGATGATGTCATCGATGATGATGTCATGGACGCGCGACTGCGTGTGAAGCAAAGGAACGTCAATCATCGATGGATGAACCATCGGTGCGCCCGCGGAATCGCGAACGAACGGTTTGGATTCGCGCGCGATGCATAAAATTAATTTCTTTCTACTGATGGAGCGATAACGGACGACTTCGTCGTCGTCGGTCGATTAACGCTCGTCGTCGCGCGCTCGGCGAGCGTACGCGCGATGAAATTCGGCAAAGGCGGTCCAGGACCCGTTTTCGATCGACCGTCTCGCCGCGGCGAAGAAAGCGGCGAGGTGGTAGAGGTTATGCGCCTCGAGTAATACGTCGGCGGTCATCTCGTGCGCTTGTAAGAGGTGATGGACGTAGGCTCTGGTGTGGTCAGCGCACGCCGGACACGCGCATCGATTCTTCGCGCCTAAAAACGGAACGAAATCCGTCTTGTACGCCGTCGACCAGACGTTGATGGAGTAAGCGTCTCTTCCGGAGAACGCGCACGGGGTGGAATCTATCGCGTCCGTGTCGACGCCGGCGTCTGGGGAGATTGGGAAGCAAAACGCGCGACCGCGCGCGGCGGTTTCGCTCGCCCAAGCCGCGTCAAAGACGTCGACGCCGCGTTCAATGTTACCCACGATGTCCTCGATCGTCATCACCCCGGGAAGATACTTTGGTTTACCCTCTGGAACGTGTCGTAACACCGTCTCCACGCACGCCTCGCGCGTGGTTTCGTCCTCGCCGGCGTAGAAACCACCCAAGACGTACCCGTCCAAGCTCGCGTCGCGTTCCGCAACCTTGCGCGCGCACTCCTCCCGAACGCGCTCGTATCCACCCCCTAAAACCGTCCCCCACAGCGACGTCTTCTCTCCGCTTTTACCCATTTTCCCCGCCTCTTCCACGCACGCGTCCAACCACCCCACCGTGACGATGGCGGAGGATTTACTCTTCTTTTCGCTCTCCCATCCCGCGTGTTCATCCGCCAACGCCGCCACGACGTGCGCGTCGCCTCTCCACGCCCGCATGTACGCCTCCGCCCCGATCGTCTTTTGCCCGTACGGCGTCTCAAACATCAACGCATTCGACGATTTGCTCGTTCTCGCCTGCGTGTTCAGCCCGAAATACGTCGCGTCTCGGTAGTGTCCGATCGCCAGCCGACGTTTCGGCGGACATCGCTCGAGCGCGTCGCTCCTCCTCGCCGTCGAGTTTTCCTCGCGCACTGCGTCGTCGTCGTCTCCGCTCTTTCGTTTCCGCTTGTACCCGCGCTCGGATTTTCGAACAAAGTGCGCGCCGACGAGCGCGCACCCGAACATCCGTTCGATCGTCGTCGTCGTCGTCGTCGGGTCGGTTTCATCCTTTGACGAAAAAGCGCGCGTCAGCCGCCGCTCCACGTCGTCCAGAACATCCCTCGTCAGCGTCGCGTGTTCCCCACGGCTCGTCGGCACGAGCGCGCACGGCGTTCGCGTCCGCGCGGTGGTGTGCGTGCCGTCATCGATCGCGACGTCGATGGTTCCGCATCGCGCGCGCGTCGATGCGTCGCGGGTCGTTTCCTTCCAGCGCTGACACCGCTCGGACATCATCGCGGATCGTTTCGTTTCGTTTCGTTTCGTTCCTTCTCGAACGACGAGAGAGGCGAGTCGATTCAATGACGGGCGATGCGACGCGATGCGAATCGAACGCGTCTGTCGTCGTCGTCGATCGCGCGCGTCGACGACACGCGTCGTGGACTGACGATGGTTCGTTTTCATTCCGAAAACCAAACTTCATAGAACGACGCGTGTCGTCGACGGACGATCGGACGACGACGAACGAACGAACGAACGAACGAACGAGTGCGTCGGGTTGATACTTTTACCAGCGCGCTCGCATCGGTAGAACGGGCGCTGAGCCGTGGTCTGGATCGATTTGATTTGATTTCGTTGAACAATGCCAACCGAAGACGCGCCGCCGACGACGACGACGCGAGGCGCGTGGGACCTCCCGGAGGGATGGACGACGTGTCCGAAAATGTCCGAACCGTTCGCGTCCATTTTCCTCGCCTCCAAGGCGCCGCTGCGCGAGGCGTTTTACGCGTCGACGCCGCGGGAGGATTGGTACCGACCGGCGGACGCGTTGGCGCTCGCCGAGTCGAAGGGGCGGATCGTCGCCATGGTGATCGATCTCACCAACACGTCGAGGTATTACGACCCGGGGGAGTTTGAACGGTTTGGGATTCGGGTGTATAAGATTCGGTGCGCCGGGAGGGAAGGGGCGCCAGAGGCGAGAGAGGTGAGCGAGTTTGTGTACGCGGTGCAGCGGTGCGCGGCGGAAATTGGCGCCGACGCGCGCTGGGCGGAACACGCGAGACAAGGGTTTCGACCGGCGATTTTGGTGCATTGCACGCACGGGTTTAATAGAACTGGGGCGATGCTGGTGCATTACTGCCAACGGACGAATGCGTGGCCGGAACTTAACAAGTGGGTGTGCGAGTTTGCGAAGACGCGGCCTCCGGGTATTTACAAGGCGGATTACATCGAGTCTTTGTTTGATTACTACTTGGAGAGACGGTTTAGCACGACGAAGGACCCTGGGGTGCCGAATTGGAAGAGTGATACGCTGAGTGATGCGCCACCGCTCGCGGATGACAAGGTGCCAGAGGGAGACTTGTTTGATCCGAGAGTAAACGCGGCGTACAGGAAAACGCTGGCGCACAGTCGAGCGCCAATCCCGGGAAGTCGTCAGGCGTCGCGACGGGCGATGGAGATGTCCAACGCAGACGAGGTGAAGGCTGGTCCGATGCATCACGAAGATGTCATCGGAGAGGAGGTGTACGAAGAGATGGCGTATGAAATTCAAAAATTGTGCGTTTGGGCGTGCATGCCGGATGGCGGAAGCGACGCGGTCAAGTTTCCGGGATCGCAACCGGTGAGTCTCGGTCGGGATAACATGTCGCTCCTTAAGCGCGAGCCGTACAGCGTGACGTGGAAGGCGGACGGCACGAGATATTTGCTCATGCTCATGCGCGACGGGGCGTACCTAGTGGATAGAAAATTTAGCATTCGACGGGTGCAGATGCGCTTTCCACTCCCGCACAAAAAGTTTGGCACGTCGGTCCACCACTGTACGCTCATGGATGGCGAAATGGTGGTCGACACGGACCCTACGACGAAGAAGCAGACGCGACGCTACCTCGCGTACGATTTGATGTCCATCAACGGCGAAAAGGTGACGCAGCGCCCATTCCTGGAGAGGCTCAATATTATTCGCGAGTTTGTGGTCGACGCGCGCCGTGCTTTCATCGCGCAAGCGGGTCCGAGCGGGGCGTATGCCGCGCACAAGGAACCATTCTCAGTGCGCACCAAGGAGTTTCACCCGCTTCAGCAGTCTCGCGCGTTTGTGGAAAAATTCATCCCGGCGCTCTGTCACGAGAGCGACGGTTTAATTTTCCAACCGTCCAACGCGCCGTACGTGCCTCAGACGTACGATGCGCTCCTCAAGTGGAAATTTCCCGAGCTTAATTCGGTCGACTTTCTTCTGCGCGTCGTCCGTGGCGAAGGATTACTCTTTGTCGGCGAGAAGGGTGGTCAATTTGCCAGACTTGAGGACGGCTTCATCACTCGCACCGATCCACTCGAGAGTCTCGACGGTAAGATTGTCGAGTGTTCGTACGACTGGAACGAGAGAAAATGGTTGTACATGCGCAAGCGCGAGGATAAGGACACGCCCAACTTTATCACAGTGTACGAAAAAACTTGGAAGAGCATTCAGGATAACATTACGTCAGAGGACATTTTGGAGTTTGTCGAAAAAGAGGTCATTCCAAACCAGGCAAACGGAGCCAAGTGAGCGTGTGTCTGCTTTTTGATGTAGAGTAGCTTTTAGCGTATTGCAACGTGACTAGAAAGAAAGAAGAGAAGAGAAGAATTTGATAAAGCTACTTTCCGCGACCATACAAGTCTTTGATGGGCCCCTTGGCAGCCTTTTGCGCCGCGGCAGCCTCCTTGCGCTCCTTTGCGGTCAGCTTTTTGTTATTTTGCGCCTCCTTGAGCGTTGCATCTGCAGCATCCACGCCCGCCTTGAGCGCGCGTCTCTCGGCGACGGAGAGCTTCTTCGCCGCCTTGCCCGGAACCGGCTCAGAGACAACCACGCCATCGCCAACACGCCACAACTCATCGCAGACGGCGTGGACGAATGGTTCGTTGTGCGAAATCGTAATGACGCCCCCCTTGAAGTCGATCAAAGCCTTGGTGAGCGCAGCCAAAGTGTCGTTATCTAAGTAGTTGGTCGGCTCGTCGAGGGCGATGATGTGCGGGTTGGTCCACATGGCAGCGGCGAGAACGAGTCTCGATTTTTGACCGCCAGACATGCGCTTAATCTTACCCATGGCCAAATCTTGGTCGATACCAAAGTTTTCAAGGTGAATTCTCACTTCCTCCTTTGTGAGCGGGCGCAAGTCCATGCCAGACTGCATCGACTTGAGCTTTTCGTCAAAGTTGCGCACCATCTTCATCACATACGCATCCTTTCGCTCGAGAGAGCTCATCATTTCCCAGTCTGTGTCGGTTTCGTCGCGGCCAGAACGACGCACTTCGTAAAACAAGTGCTTGCCCCGTTGCTGGCGTCCCACAACGTCGATGATGTTGCCTCTCTCTTGCGCCAAGGTTAACTCATCCTTGCTCAAGTTGTGCGACGCTCTCTTGGCAATTTCCTTGTCTCTGCCTTGGTAAAAGCGGTTCTGCAAGTACTCGAGCGGGGTATTCTCCAGTGAGTCTTCCAAGTGTTGCATCGAGTGCTGGGCAATGTACGATAATCTCAAGTTGTGATGTCTCCACACCTCTCCGACGCCCTCGTCGGTTTCCAATTCACCGATGAGCAACTTCAACAGCGTCGTCTTGCCCGCGCCGTTCAAACCGACGAGCGCAGCTCTAGAGTTTTGCGTAATCTTCACCGTGGCACCGGTGAGAATCTTCTTCGACGTGCCCGGGTAACCGAAAGTGACATCCTTCATGTACATGACCACCTTGGCGCGAGATTTGACCCCTTCCAAGTCACCCGGTTCCGGGAATCGAATCGGCTTGATGTGCGACGGTTGGTCATCTCCAATTTGATCAATCGCAAAGCCGCTAGATTCCGTCTTCGCTTCAGCCGACGCCGGGGTCGTGCCCTCAATGTTAGCTTGCTTGTTGATTGCGTTTTGGTTGGATGGCAAAGCGGCGACGATTTCCGGCTTGAGAGACTGAAAGTCGCGGAAACCCATCGGGTAGTAGGTGAGCGTCTTCTCGCTGAGGTGAATGACATCCGTCAAAACATCAGCCAAAAAGTCATAGTCGTGCGACACGAGACAAATCGTCGTGTTTGTGAGCGATTTGAGATAGTTGGTCAACCAAGCAATGGCGCTCGTGTCCAAGTGGTTCGTCGGCTCGTCGAGCAAGAGCACGTCGGCGTTCCACAGCATGGCTCGAGCGATGGCGAGCTTCATGCGCCAACCACCAGAGAGAGATTGAATCGTCGCCGCCATTTTCTCGTCGTCAAATCCAACCTCACGGAGCGTGTTGACAATCGTCTCTCGCGAGACACCCGCCGGGACCATTTGCACCATGAAATCCACAATGGTTTCCTCCTTTTCACTGACAATTTCGTGCTGAATGTAGTACACGGAAACGTCAGCGGGGAAACCGGCGATATCCTTGGCGGCAACGCGGTTAAGAAGAGTCGTCTTGCCCGTACCGTTTTGACCGACAATGCCGTACGTCTTACCGCGCTCCAAGGTGAAGTTGGTGCGTTGAAGCAACACGCGACCCGCAAAGGCGAGAATGATGCCTTGCAAGTCGACAATGTAATCCTTGGTGCCTTCATCGGCGAGCGCAGACTCATCGAGACCCTTGTAGATGAGCACGGAGCTCTTCGCCGCTTGTTCAACCGGCTCGAGGTTACCGTCGAGGACGCTCTCGAGAATCGGCGTGAGCTCTCGCTTGATGTCGTTGGACAGGATGGATGGCGGAATGCGCAACGGCGCCGACTCCATGACCCAACCACCGAGGGCAGCCGCATACGACTGCGTCTCCGGATCGACGTTGATACCCGAGTTCTTGATCGCATCAGCGACAATGTCAGACGCAACCTTGCGCTCTTCCGTCTTGGTGGCGTCAATGCCCTTCATCAGGCTTGTCTTTGCGCGCGTTGCCGCTTCGCGCAAATCCGGATGAGAGTGCTCTTCAGCCTTTTCGAGCTCTGGCAAGAGCACCGGAATGAACGCGAGGAGATCGCGAGGATCATCCACGAGGGCACAAATGTTGCCAAACGTCACGGCAGCCTTTTGCTTGAGCTCCTTGGTGCGCTCTCGCAAGCCTCGCAAGATGACTGGTAAAACGACGGCGAGCGACGGGGCATCCATAGAGTTGACAAAGGTTGTCTCCATGAGCTTGTCGAGGCAGTCCTCGGTTTCTTTTTGCGGTTGACGAATGGCTCGCAAAATGAGCTCCATCATCCCCAATACCTCAGCGTTTTTCACGCACGAGCACACGCTCGGAAGAATTTCTTCGGCGAGCGCCGACACCTTGGGATGCGTGTCAAAGAGCGTGTCGAGAAAGTCTGGGAAAATATCCGGAATCGTGCGCATAAAAGACTGCGGAACCCGAGACGCGAGGTCACCCATGATGTGCAACGCCCCGAGTTTGCTCTGCCAATCCTTGTGCTTCATCCCAGCCAAGAGAGACGGGCAGAGGAGCTTCATCGCCGTGAGCGGCAAAGCCTTGACGACGGAAGCCTGCGCCAAGTGCGCCGATTCGCGCACCTCTTGGTTGCGATCACCCAAAAGAGTAAACACGACCGGGGCCTCGAGAATGGCGTACGGCTCAAATCCACGTCCCGCGGTTCGGCACATGTGCGCGTACGTCGCGAGCGCCCCCGCACGAGCAATGGGATCGCTCTTATCCTCGATGGCTCTCTTCACGTCGTGAACCACGCCTGAAAAAGCGGCGACGCCAACCCCTTTGCAAATACCCGCCATACCCGCCGCCCCGGCGCGTCTCTCGCTCGAATTCGCCCCAGTGAACGCACGAATCTTCAGCCCGTCAATCATTCCGCACGCAGCCTCTCTCACGTCCGCCGCGAGGTTCCCGATTGCTCGCGCGCCGATGAACGCCCCGGCATCCTTCACGCTCTTCAACGCCTCAATAATCTTCTCAATCGCCGCAATCTTACCCGCATCATCGTAAAACAACTGCGCCGCGTGTCCATACAACGCCATCGCCCCACCACGGGTGTGATCCTCCCCATGCGACGCCGGTTCCGACGCCCCGCTCGCGTCCACAAACGCCCCCAACGCGTCGGCGCACGCTCGACCAACCGCCGCGTCCGCCTCACCACCACCACCACCGCTCGTCAATTCCGAAAGCGCCGCCCGTCCAACCATCAACGCCGCCTCCCGAATCTCCTCCGCGACGTCCCCGAGCCCACTCGCGACGGGTGTCGAGATAAATTTCCCGCTCGACGCGTTCGTCGCGAACGCTCGCTTATCGCTCGCCAGCATCGCCTCCTTCGCCTCTCGCACCTCCTCGCTCGAGCGCTCGTCCACCGTCTCGCAGCTCGCCGCCGACATCTCTGACATGTTTGTCATCGACGCCACGGAGGGGATTCGGCCCTTATTTTCCAGCGTGATGGACATGACGGCGCGCGGCGAATCCAGATGATTTTGGTCGCTTCAGTAAATGGCGGCTGGGTCGAAAAATCTTCCAACCTTTTACCCCGCGCGCGCGCGTCCTCGCGTCCACCACAAACCCCGGTGTCGCGTTAAATCGAGCCCGACGACGACGTGAAAACGCCCGGGGCGTTTTTAACCCTATCCGTGGATGCACCCGAACGTCGGCGTGTGAAGAGGAGACTGATTGATTACTCTAATCAGGCATCTTCTTTAGGGTTTAGCACTTAGGGTTTAGACATGGATGGATGGACGACGCCGACGTCGTCGCGAAGGGAAACGTTCGGGAGAAGGAAGAGCGCTCGCGTGCGGGTGGATGTATTACGACCGGTGTACTAATAGAAATGCGTGTGTGCACGCGGTGATTTATTTAAGGCGTCGATGGGGTCTTCGTCGTCGGTGTGGAGACGCAGACGGATACGGATCGAGCGGGAACCGCGACGACGGTTGAGAATGTCGACGACGACGAAGACGATGTCGACGACGTATCGAAAACCCTGATCCAATGACGGTGGTCTGTCGGCGGTAACACGGCGTTGATCGTAGCGTTGGTTCCGTTGTAACACGTCCAGACGGTGTCGTCGCCGATTCGTAGACACGCGAGCGCGGCGGGCGCCGACGCGTCGTCAAAGGATGACGGTTCGCGTCGCGCTCCCGTGATTGGGTCGATCCACGTGATGCGATCGGTGTCTTCGAAGAGCGCGGCGTGTTTCGCGCGGAATTGAGATAGTTTCTCGATGAGAGGACGGAGACTCGGATCGGTGGCGACGCGAGCGTCGACGAGGGCTCCGCCCGCCGACGTGAAGAGCGTCGCGAGTTCGGCTCGAGCGACGGCGAGCGTCGTCGATTCGATGGCGTCCGTCGTCGATCCTTGGCGAGGGAAACCACAGCTTGGATCTGGTGAGACGTAGGCGTTCAAGCCGTGACGAGCATCGCGAAGACTTGTGAAAATGTCGGGCGAACCGCTGACGCGAAGCGCCAGATCGTTCGTCGCTCCGGCGGCGCCATGGAAAAATCCTTGGACAGATTGAGAAAACTTTGAGTTAATCTCGCCAATCGTGCCCCAAGACGGCATCGTGCCGCATTCACCCGCGCTCGGGGTCAACCAGATTTTTTTCGGTGCGTTTCCGAGCACGGCGTCGTGCGCGAGCGTCTCGAGCAGCGGCGATCGACCGAGCGGTCCGCGGACGATGCCGCCGCCCGTCTCGATGATGAAGCTTGAAACCCCATCGCGCAGGGCAAAGGAGCGAAGCGCATCCGTGAGCAGGGATATCGTCGGCGTCGAACACGGGTTGAGCGCCGTCGTCATCGGGACCCCGGCGGAGTCTAAACCTCCGCTAGCTCCGAGTTGAAAGTAACTGGCGGCGTCGATGCCGCGGAGGCTTTCGCTCCTCGGCGTCTCATCCGTGCCCTCACCCGTCTGCGTGAGGACGAAGCGCATCCACACCTCGACACCCTGCTCGCGCATGTCCGCGACGAAGCGTCGAAAGTCGGCGCGCGTCCCGAACCGGGGATCGATGGCGAAGAAGCTCACCGGAGCGTCCGGTTGACCGTCGGCGGATCTCGCCTGAATCGGCGCCAACGACACGGCGTTGAACCAAATCTTCTCGCGCATTTCTTTCAGCGCCGCCGAAGCCGCCGCGAGCGTGCCCTCGGGCGTGAGACTCGAAACGTCAACGTCGATCGCGATCGTCGTCGTCGACGACGCACCGTTCGGACCGAAGTCAGAGGACGCGTTGACCGCGGCGTCGCCGACGACGCTTCGCTCGAGCTCCGCCGCGAGCGATCCCATAAACCTCGGCGTCGGCGTCGGTTCCTCCATTTCGCTCAGCGGTGGCGCGAGCTCCATCGCTCGAGGATCGAAGAGCACCTGCGCCGGGAAAAACCTCGACCCACCCCTACCCTCGGGATCGCCCTCAAATCGAAATCCGTACAAAATATCATCCGCTCGCGTCGGCGCGGGTAACAAATCCGTCGCACCTCCAAAAGGTAAACTCACGTGCCACACGTTCCCGGTACGGTGCGATATCGGGTTCAACCCAAGCTCCATCGTGTTCTCCCCCCACTGCAAAACGAGCGCGCACTGCGTCGCGTGTCTCGACAAGACGGCGACGTTGAACGCTCCTCTCCCAGTCGTTTCGTCGAATCGCGTCGTCGTCACCCCCAACTCTCGCGCGTGCCCGTTCCCGAACCCAATCGGAACGCTAAAAGACGACCCACCCCATCCACCGCTCGGTTCATCGTACGTCTCGGTGTTTTCATCGTAGAGCACGAAATCCAAACTCGCCGGCGCTACGTACTCGGGAACAAAAATCTCAACCGACCGCGTGGTCTCGTCGAACCCCACCCGCGTCGCCTGCGTCGTCTCATCGAAACTCGCCCCGCGCGGAAGTTCCTCCAGACACATCCACTCTCGCACGCTCTCCCGCGTGAGTCCAAAGTGCGCTTTGATTCCGGAAACATCAACGCGCGCGTCGTCGGCGTCCGCTCGCGTCAGCGTCAGCGTCACTCGGTGAAACCCAGAGCTCTCACCCCCTACGCCTCGCTCGTGCGTCGTCTGAATCTCCACCGACCGCCCACGACGGGTGTGTACCGTCGCCCGCTGGTTTCCTCTCTCGGTGTTCGCGCGGACGATCGACGAACGACGACGGTTTCGGTGACGATGATGACAATCCGAAACGGTTTTCATAACGAAACGATGCGCTTTTTGAACCGACGACGCGCTCGATGTCGACGCACCACCGCCCCATCGCTCGTTCGCGAACTGGTTCATCCGAAGTGCACTCATCTCCGCGCGCGCGCGCTCGCTCGATCGAACGCGCGTCGCGGTGTGTCTTCAAAACGAGCGCGAGTGAAGAAGGATTACTTACTGATTTGATTGAGCGAAACGAAACGCGAACTGGAACGAACAAACGACGAAACGTATTTTAAAAGAGTTGACGCGGTAGATTTGAAATACATCCACTCCAAGAGATCATCATTCTCATCACCACCCACCGCGTGAGAATCCAATTCGTTTCTTCCGACGACGAGTCAAGTCGAGCGAGTCAACCTAAAACGACGCGAGCGCTCGCTCAGAGAAACGGCACCGCCATGGCGTTTTGCGCGGCGCTCGTGTGCCACGGGTCGGCAATGTGCGCGGCGAGCGCGGCGACCGGACCTTGTCCATCCGGGTAGGCTTGGTGTTGCGCCATGACCCCGAGGAACGCGAGCATGGCGACGCGACCGTTGGCAATCTCCTTGCGCTTCAACGCTTCGAAATCCTTCCCCTTGGAGAGTCCCGCCGGGTCAAACTTACCGCCCGGGTACATGCGCTCCTCCGGAGAAGCCGCACCGCGTTGCGCTTCAGCAAACGCCATGAGCAACGTGTTGACACCGATAACGGCAAACAACGGCGCGTGGGTTTCGGCACCGAGGTACTTCGCCGTGCCTTCCCACGTGTTCGGTTGCGCGCTCACCCAGTCGCCGTTACCGGTGACTTCGACGGCGATGACGCCGGCGACGCCGAGCATGGCCCAGCGCGCGTGTTGGAGCTCAGCCTCGCGGTAACGCGCGAGGTTTTCCGGCTTTTCACCGAGCTTGAGCGGGTCAAAGCCGTAATCACTGCGCGTAATCAAAGCCGTCGATTCAGTCAGTCATCACATCAATCAGTCGCGGGCGGTCGCGGCGCTGGGCCCATCGGGATCTCACACTGTTTACCCATAGGCAAACCTCAAAAACGCTATCTACGCGTATCTTCGAGCGCGCATCCATCCATCCATCCGTTCGTTCGTTCGTCCGCGTCACCGGACGCGACGACCGACGAACGCGGACGCCCGTCGCTCGTCCACCGACGTCCCCGTCGTCGATTCGTCGAGTGTTCGTCCACGCGTCGTCGTCGGTTTTTGATCCGATCCGATCCGGCGCGATCGAACATCCGAGACGAACGAGACATCCACCCGACGACCCGATCCCCGATCCCGAT
>Ga0255780_10003448_pt1 | contig 13803 bp, 15 predicted proteins | sample 071ome_32_FD_179978 | JGI IMG/M metagenome (GOLD analysis project Ga0255780, IMG submission 179978) | Coastal salt marsh microbial communities from the Groves Creek Marsh, Skidaway Island, Georgia - 071405AT metaG (version 2) | ecosystem: Environmental > Aquatic > Marine > Intertidal zone >... | reverse complement strand
AGGCAGTGGCACAGTTGCTATTCAACCAACAGACGACGGAACACAAGCATTTAACAAACAGTTAGACATTGGTACAACTAATAACACATTTAGAAATGTGTATTCAGAAACATTTACAGGTAGATTAGTTGGTAGTGTTGTAGGTGATGTGTTTGGTAACGTAAATGGTACAGCAGATAGATTGGTTGCTAGTACAGTGTTTAAGATGGCAGGACATGTTGCAGATTCAACAGGTTTCAGTTTTGACGGACAAACAGGCGGAGCAGAAAAAACATTTAATGTAACATTAACACAGGACGCTATTTCGGACCAACAGGAAGTTACAGACAACGAAAATGATGACGAACTATTAATTGTACGTGAAGGACAAGGTTTAAGACGTGTACAACGAAGCAACTTTTTTGCAGGTGCTTCTCTAGTACCAATTGGTGCTATTATGCCATACGCAGGACCAATTGCAAGTTTTGCAGATATTCCAAGTGGATATTTGTTATGCGATGGATCTGAAGTACAACAGGGTATCTATCCGGATTTGTTCGATGTAATTCAATTTACATATGGCGCAGGTGTAAATCCTAGCACATTTAAACTTCCAGACTTGCGTGGTAGATTCCCACTAGGTCTTGATAACATGGATAATGGTACAACAGTTAATGACGTTAGTGGTGTTGCTGTTGATGCAGGTGGCGGTGTTGCAAATAGGGTTACAAACACAAGTGCAAGATCACTAGGCGGTTCGGGCGGTAGCGAAATTATTGATACCACAAACGTTGCATATGGTAGTGGATCACAGTTTGACACTACAAGCGGTAGTGGACCTTATCAGAATCAAAACGTAATGAATCCATACTTGGCGATACATTATATTATTAGATCAGGGGAGCCAGCGGCGTAATGAGTTATACAGTTAATAAAACAGACGGAACAGTACTAACCATTGTTGGCGATGGTACAATTGATAATACTTCTACAGATATTACACTTGTTGGAAGAAAATATAGTGGATATGGTGAAGTACTAAACGAAAATATTGTAAAACTATTAGAAAGTTTTGCTAATAGAACAGCACCGACTAATCCTCTAGAGGGGCAGATTTGGTATGATACACTTGAAGGTAGACTAAAAGTTTACACAGGTAGTGAATTTAAACCAACTGGTGGTCCTTTAGTACAAGATACACAACCAGCCGGACTTGTTATTGGTGATTTATGGATTGACAATGAAGCAAACCAGTTGTATTTTTATGATGGTGTTGATTTAAGTTTAGCAGGTCCTATATATTCGCAAGCAGAAGGTAAACACGGATGGATTGTAGAAAACGTAATCGACCAAGGCAACAACGGGCGTTCAATTACAGCATTATGGGTAAACGGATTGCGTGTTGCAATCTTAAGCAGATATGAATTTACACCAGCAACAGCAATTAATGGATTTGCAAGTGTAAAAGTAGGATTAAATTTTAGTACCACAGTAACAGGATTAAAATTACACGGTACAGCAACTTCAGCAGATGCTGTGGCAGGCATTGCACCTGGCCAGTTTTTACGTTCAGATGAAAGTGATATTACAACAGGTACATTAGGTGTACTTAATGACGGTGGTATTACAATGGGTGCTTCTAGTAACTTCACCCAATTTATTGATTCTAATAATGTAGTTTTTAAAAGCAACTTGCAAGATAGAGATTGGTTACTACAGGTAAACTCAAGTGTAACAGGCGGCCTAACAAACACAATTGATGTTAACAGTTCTACACTTACAATGAAAATTTTTGAAGGTAGAGAAACAAGCACAGTTGATATAGGTGGTGATGTAGTTGTACAAGGAGATTTAACTGTTAGTGGTGATGTAAGTTATCTTGACACAGTTACACTTCGAGTAAATGATAAAAATATTGAATTAGCCTACGGCGATACTCCGACAGATGTACTTGCAGACGGCGGCGGCATTACACTTAAAGGTGACACTGACCATACTATTAATTGGGCTAACAGCACACAAACTTGGACATCAAGCGATAACTTTGGTGTAGCAAGTGGAAAACATTTTCATGTAGACGATAATCTTGTTTTGAGTGCTACTACATTAGGTACAGGTGTTGTAAATTCAAGTTTAACCAATGTAGGAATTTTAACAGAATTACAAGTTGATGATATTGATATTAATGGTAATACAATTAGCACAGTATCAACAAATGCAGATTTAAACATCGATGTACACGGCACAGGCAATGTTGTATTTGATAACGAAGAAGGCAGTCCAGTAACACAAATCAAAGGTGTTAAAGATCCTACTGATGCACAAGATGTTGCTACTAAAGCATATGTTGATAGAGAAATTGCTAATCAAACTATTGTGCTTACAATGAATGTAACAGGAATGGCAAATGAAAATACAGTTGATATTCCAAACGAATTAGCAAAACTTGCGCCTCCTGTCAATTATGAATTAGGAACACAAGCAAGAATACTATGTGAAACATTATCACTTGCAGGTACAGCAACAACTATTACAGTGAATACAAGTGGTGTTAGCACAGGATTAACAAACGAACTGTTAGTAAATCAAGTGGCAGTTGATAAAGATGGAAATTTAAGCAGTGCAAGTGTTATACAAAGTTTAAGTTTTCCAACTGGTATTACACCAAGTGGTAACTCAATTGCTGTAAGTAGAACAACTAAAATATTTGAAATTCAAGCAGGACCACAATGGGTTTATGTTTCGGATGTATAAGGAAATAGAGAGCGATGCCATATCAATTAGATAAAACAGACGGTACAGTATTAATAACACTAGCAGATGGTGTTGTTGATAACTCAACAGACCTACAACTTGTTGGTAGAAATGTTGCAGGTTACGGTGAGCAACAAAATGAAAACTTTGTAAAACTTCTAGAAAATTTTGCTAGAGCAGATACACCACCAAGTAAGCCGTTAGTAGGTCAGTTATGGTTTGATAAAAATGCAGACAAACTACGTCCTAGTGTTTTTGACGGTGTGCATTGGCGTAATTTAACAATCAATCAAGTTAGTGCAACAGAACCTCAAGGTCAAAAAGAAGGAGACTTATGGTGGGATACTGTAAACAATAAATTATATGTCTTTGTTGCAGACGGTGATCAACATGTACTTGTTGGCCCAGAAAGTGTATTAGGATTTGGACAAACTCGTTGGAGTTCACAAAAATTAACTGATACAGGTGGTACAGATCATGCAGTTAGTATTGGATACGTAGACGGTGCTCCGTATATGGTAATGGCTGATGCCGCTTTTGAAATTGATCAAACAGTAACACCTCTTACAGGATTTACTAGAATTGGCGAAGGTATTACTGCTAAAGGCACAAATGCCGACGGTGTTACATCAGCAACAACAAGATTTTTTGGTACTGCAACCGATGCAGATAGATTAGGTGGACGCCTAGCAAGCACTTGGGCAAATAGAAATGACAATGAAGATATTACAGGTGTTTACAGTTTTAAAAACGACGGTGGTATTAAAATTGGTGTTGATAGTGAATTAGAAATCAAAATTGATGCTGGTTCTAGCATTGCACAAATTTATAACGAAGTTGGCACAGTTTTAAAACTAGGTGTTAACTATGCAGGCAGTGGTGCAGACAAAGAAGTTATTCAGATACTAGATAAAAATATTTTACCTTATGCTAACAATGAAGTAAGTTTAGGTTCACCTAGTAAAAACTTTAGAAATGTTTATGCACAAGATGTTTATGCAAACTTTATTGGTACACTAAGTGGATCAATGGTTGGTACTACTACAGGTGCAAACAGAGGACAACTTCAAGACAGCACAGGACAAACTATTGTTGATCCTGAAACAGGTTTATCATACACAATTAACGTTGGTAATTCTCAAGCAACAAATGGCACAACAGTTGTTGACGTGGATGCAACTACACAAGCACCTATTATTCCAGTAAGTGCAGGAACAAGAATTGGACGTTTTGAAGGTGTAGCGGCATGGGTAGATTATGGTGTTTACACAAATCAAAACAATACACTTACAGGAACAAATACTTTTAATGGCACATCACAATTTAATGGTGCAGTTAATTTAACTTCTGCACAATCAACTAATGTTAATTTAAGTGTTGGTAGAATTGGTAGAGGTGCTATTACTACGCCTAGCGATCCTAATCAAAATATTGGAGATATGTTGATTGATAGGGTTACTATGCAAGACTCTAGAATTAACAATCCTGATCTTAGAGCAGGTATTATTTCAAACGGAACTGTAATTGATGGTGCTGACATTGGTAAAAACGCACCAGCAATACAAGTCAAAGCACAAAAGTTTGTTGATGCTGTAGGTAGAGAAGTAACACGTATTAGTGATGATGGACAGTTTTTACAAAACAGTGCAACTAACATAGTAACAGAACGTGCTATAAAAGAATATGTAGACACAGTATTCCAGTCAACAGGACAGGATATTCAGTTCTATCTTGACACAAAAGATATGACACAAGCAGATGTTAAAACACAATTAACAAGACTTGCTCCACCAGAAAACTTTAAAGAAGGAACTATTGCAAGAATACTAGGAAGTTACTACTATGGTAACCTTGGTGTTAACAGTGCAGGTAATCCAATTTATGTTAAAAAATATAGCACAGTATTTAGAGGTGGTATTGGTTGGATTGGCGGTAGAAACGTTGAAAGCGGTGCAGGAATTATTACAGATATTATTGATAAGAAAGCCGCAACAGTTGGATACGAATTTCAACTAAGTGCAACAGGTAATATTACAGTAGATGCTCAAACATTCCCTACAAATAGTACAGCAGGCACATTTAGCACACTGCTAGGAAACGGCACACTAACGGGTTGGTTAGTATTTCCTAATGCGGCACTTAATGCAGATCAAGCAGATGAATTTTCAACAGATGCAGTGCAAGGTGCTAAAGTTGTGATTGTAAGAAACGGTTTAGTAGAGGCGTTTAGTTCTAATGAAGGTTTATTACAGTTAGTAGTAGGTAACGTAACTTATGAACGTGCAGGAGCAAGTACGTGGAATAGTGCAGTTAACATTGCAGGATTTACAACCACAGTACAAGTTTATGCATTTGATAGAACAAGCAGAACTAGTTCTGCGGCATGGGTTTATAAAGGAAACTTTTAATGTATGAAATTGTCGATGACTATATTACAAACGTTGACGAAATTATGCAAAAAGTGTATGAACACGAAAGCAAAGGCAAATTTACAAATAGAGGCATAGGAGGCACAGACAAACACGCTACTATATATGGTGAAAGCCATTTTTCAAGTTTATATCAAAAAGATATGAACGAAGATTTAGTAGAAACTGTTTGGAAAACACTACCAGAAAGCGAGCGTAAATGGGTTTCGCAGATAGTAGTAAACAAATATAAACCTGGTGATTGGTTAGTTAGACACCAAGATAGTGCAGGTGGATATTGGCAGTTTAAGTTGGTGTTCCTAACAGAAGGTAAGCCTCATTTTAAATATTGGGACAAAGATGACGTTGAACATTTGGTCCAAGAAAAGAAAGGTGCAATGTTTAAAATGCCAATTGAAACTTGGCATGAAGTAACAAAAATAGAAAAAGATGAAGAACCAAAATATAGTCTTTGTCTAATATGGGAATAAGGATATGGCAAAAGAAAAATTTAAAATGATGTTTAATGCTAAGAATGGTGCTCTTTTAGGTCATTTGCCTAAAGGAATGAGTACCTTTGGATTAAACCCAGACGAAGTAAAAGTTAAAACTGTAGAATACGATCCAGATACAGAAATATTCATCGGTACATTAACTGAAGGCGGTGTAAAAAAGATTGCTGATGTTGATGAAGGAAAAGCATTTATCGATGAAGAAGTATTAAACGCAAATACAGCAGATGGTATTATACAAAAATATCCTATGCATAAACAACTCAATATTATTATTGATATGTTAGACAAGTGTGATTATCCTAATACTCCAGAATTTGCAGAAATGGTTGCATATATTAAAGACCTTAGAGAACGTAATAAAGCAAGTAAACAAGTATATAAAGAAAGCGATGCATACGTTTATGCAGACAAGAAAATTAGCGAACTTGATCGCAAAAAACGTATGGGACAAGCATAAGGTAAATACTGCTAGTAGAGGAATAAGATGCCATATATTATTAACACATACAACGGAACACAAATTGCAGTAGTACAAGACGGTACTGTTGATAATACCACTGATGTAAAATTAGTTGGTAAAAACTATGCAGGTTTCGGTGAAATTATTAACGAAAACTTTGTACACATACTAGAAAGTTTTGCTGGTGCAAATCAACCACCTAATCCACTAGCAGGTCAAGTATGGTATGATAGTGCTAATCGTGTTATTAAGTTTTATGATGGTAACAGATTCCGTATTGCAGGTGGTGCTGAAATTGGTCCTAACCAACCAGTTGGACTAGCAAGGGGAGACCTTTGGTGGGAAACAGACGGTGAACAGTTATATGTTTACAATGGCGAAGATTTTATTCTAATTGGTCCTGTTAGTACAGGCGGTGAAGGTGTTTCACAGGTTACTTCAAGAGTTGTTAAAGATGTAAGTGCTAACGATAGAACTATTCTTACATTTACAGTTAATGACGAAGTAATGGGTGTGGTTGCTAAAGATGAATTTACTTTAGACAGTTCAAGAAACCCTATTGCAGGATTTAGTGCAGTTAAGAAAGGTTTCAATCTAGCAAGCGATATCACTATTCCAGGAATTAGATATCACGGTACAGCAGTAAATGCAGATAATCTAGGTGGCATTCCTGCGGCACAATACGTTCTTAACAGTGGTTTACAAAGTTTTGCTGACCTAGTTAAGTTTTTAAATGACGAAGGTCTTACAGTTGGTAATGGACAAGATTTAAAATTACACATTACAGGTGGCGATCAAGCAAACATCACAAACCAAGTAGGAAACACAATTAACTTTAATGTTAATACTGGAACCGGCTCAGCCAATGTTGCAAAGTTTAGTAACAATACATTTATTCCTGCATCTAATAACACAGGTTCCATTGGTAGTGTTGCAACAAGATGGGCAAACATATATTGTAGTAACATTAGTATAGATCCTACAGGTTCAGTAACAGGCGATGTAGTTGGAAATGTAACTGGTAATGTAACTGGAAATTTAACAGGTGATGTTACAGGTAATGTTACGGCCGCTAGCGGAACAAGTACATTTAATAATGTAACAGTAAACGGAACACTAACAGCAAACGTTGCAGGTACAACTGATATTGCAAGTAAATTGGTTGTTGATAGCGGAACTGCTAGAGAAGCAAATACATTATTAGTTAATAATTCAGTTGTTGCAAGAGATTCAAATGGAGACATTAATGTTAACATTATGAATGGTACTGCTACTAACTCACAAGCACTAAATGGTGCTAGTGCAAGCACAAGTGCAACAGCAGGAACCATTGCTCAAAGAGATTCAAACAAAGACTTAACAGCACGTAAGTTTTTAGGTACAGCAACAGCCGCACAGTTTGCTGACTTGGCAGAAAACTATCTAGCAGATGCAGACTATGAAGTTGGTACTGTACTAGTGCTAGGCGGTGAAGCAGAAGTCACACAAAGTACAGCACAAATGGATCCAAAAGTGGTTGGTGTTGTATCAGAAAATCCAGCACACTTAATGAACAGTGCTTTACAAGGAGATCATATTGCTCCTGTGGCATTGCGTGGTAGAATTCCTGTTAAAGTAAGTGGACCTGTACGTAAGGGTGATATTTTAATTACAAGTCACATACCAGGTGTAGCAACAGCACTTACTGAAGATAGTGCTATTCCAAATGCGATTTATGTAATTGGAAAGTCAATCGAAACCAACGAAAGTTCAGAAGTTAAACTAGTAGAAGTAGTTGTATAAGGTGGTTTAAACGCATTTTAAGCGTCATACAGCGGCGTTTATGCTATTCGCTAGTACTTTGTTTATCTACTTGTGTAACGTCTATATTAGACGCTTTTAAAAAGTCTAGTCCGTCTGTACTGCGATAATGCTCCCCAAAATAAACACGTTTGATGCCACTTTGGTAAATCAATTTAGCACATTCTATGCAAGGACTATGAGTAATAAAAAGATCAGCACCCAGACCGCTATCGTTGCTCCTCGCCAATTTAGCAATAGCATTTGATTCCGCGTGTAGTACTTGTGGTTTGGTTGTGTTTTCGATTTCACATTCATTCTCCCAACCCGAAGGCATTCCGTTATAGCCGATAGAAATAATGCGATCGTCTTTTACAACAATCGCACCAACATTTAATCTTTTAGCATGAGATAGTTGTGCGAAGCGTTTCGCAACATCCATGTATGCATTAATGAATTTAGACTTCACTAACAAGTTCCTCTGCCAAAGGAAAGATTTCTGCGATTACTTTCGCACAGGCGTGAGCAATTTCCATATGCTCTTTTTGTGTACCATTAGCACCACGAAGTTCGATATAGTGTACCCAACTACGAAGTGTACCATTCATATATAATCTAGTTTTTGTACAACCTTCGGGTAGTACTGCACGAGCCTGTTCCTTGGCAATGCCATTTTCAATTGCCCAGTCGTATGCTTCCTTGGCGGCATCGATAACTTTTTGTTGTTGTGATTCCCAGTCGTTGATTAGATTCATCTCTTGTTGTGTAATACCTAGTTCAACTGAGTTTTGTCTATTCTTTTCATCTTGTAGTCGTGCTTCACGTAGCACAAACTGATCGCCCATGCTTGCCGGATCAGCATAACGCTGACTAAACTCCTGGAAAGAAAAACTACGATGACGCACAATTTGATGTGCAATATCACGAGTAGTATCAATTTCTAAACAAGCACTTACCATTTCTAAAGGTGACCAGTGAGCGTGTTTAATTAGATATTTGATTAATTTTTCACTAGTTTCCTTGTTCATTTGATTGCTTGGGTTTGATACCCTAGCACAAAACGCAATTAGTTCTTGTGCGTCATTTAAACCTTCTGCTTTAAACTCTTCTGAAGGTTGTGAGTATGATACTAGTTTTACGTTCATAATGCTTCTTTCCTTTGATAATTTACATTAAATGCCATATTGATTCTTGGTTTGTCGTTTGGATTAGGGTGTACTTTGTGTAAAAGATAACTTGGAAAAATAAGAATATCTCCGTCTTTTGGATTATAATTCGCCATACCATGATACGGCCAAGCAGGGTTAGTCATTTTATACAATGTATTCATTGGTAAAAATTCGATAGGTCCGGTATCGTCTGCTTGAAAATATGCAACTCCGCTAGCCAAAAATCCACTGTGTGAATGTTCTCTATTTTCTGCACCTTTGCGATTAACATTAAACCATGCATCAAAAACATAGCGTGATTTATCTAGGTATTCGGTTGATTCTCCAAACGTATTAGTAGGTCTTTCTAATCGTTGCATGTATTCATTAATCGCATCACTACAACGATTAATAATCATGTTGTTCATTTCTTCTGTAAACCCGCCCTTTACATGAGGCCAGCCTCTCCAACAACCTAAGTTTGCATTGGGATCAAAACTAGGTGATCTGTCTTTATAATCTATTACTGCTTTACAAACATCTGCACATTCTTCTTTTGTAAATGCTTCTTTGATATGCAAAACAGCAGTTTGTTCGATAACATTAAAATTAATCTGCGCCACGATCTCTCCGTTTCTTTGCCTTTGCTTCAGCATTTTTTCTTTTAATAGTTCTGTTTACTTTTTTAGTAAATGCATCTCTTGCTTGAGAAACTTGTGATTGTAAACCTGTCATATTAACTTTAAAATCAATATTCTCCATATTATCAGAATGTTCTCTAATTATGTTATTGACCCTTTGGGCGGCTTGATCCAGGTTAGGACTTTGAGATACAATTGATGGAACATCAACTATTATTCTTTTTTGGTTTTTTAAGTTTAGGATTAATTCTGTGATATACCGAATGGGAAGACTTTCAATATTAATGTCTTGAATTACGCCTTCCCATTCTGGATTTAAAGTTGGGTCACCGTGTAAGATGATTCTGCCCGACTCTTTTGCCATTACGCATCTGTCTTTGCAGTCTTTTTCGCAGTCTTTTTAGGTGATAGTTCGTCTGCTTGTTTACGCAGTTGCTGAACTTCTTTGTAAAGTGCATCTGCTTGAGCACGGTATTGTGCCGCAAGATCTTCATCACTTAGAACACCATCGCCTGCGGGTGCTTCGTTAGCAGTTGCAACTGGCGCTGTTTTGCCTGGTTGACCGCTTTCTGTAATTGCAAGTTCGTCGATACCTACACCACGTTGCTCTGCAATAATTTTGTTGAGTTCGTCTAGTTGTACCCAACTGTCTTTTGTTGTTGCAGGAGTCATAGTAACTGCATTTGTAGGAACTTTTTGCATTAGTCCTTTTGCATGTAATGAAGGTAACATGGTCGAACCATCTGAGAATTTACGCACATTTAAAATGCTTGCAAATTCATATGCTTGTTGCGATTCGTCTTTCATTACTAACGAATCGAGTTCGTCGTGGTATGTTTGTTTTAAGGCCGCAGTAGGAATAACAAGAGCACTATTAGGATCACCCGGAAGTGTTCGCATTGCTACTAGTACCTTTGCTCCTGAACTCATTTGGCCTACGTGTTTAACTGCCATAATTTACTCCTTAGGAGCCTCTGCTGTTTGAGCAGGTGCTGTTGTTGGTTGTGCAGGTGCTTCACCTTCTTTTGGTGCTTCTTGTTTTGGTGTAATAGCCTGCAAGAAAGTATCAAGTCTATTGTAAGTGCGACCAACTACTTCCATTTCGTTTGGTTTATAAGCACCGCGTTGACTTGCTACATCAATAATTGCTTTTAATGCTTGTAGATCTTGAACTGTAAGATCTGGTGCACCTTGTGCTGGTGCTTCTGACTTAGGGGCCTCTGTTGCTGGCGCCTGAGTTTTGTTTTCTTCTGTCATTTTGAGTTAACTCCTTGTTAAAAGTTTGTTTGTTATAACATTATTAGTTATTAGAACAGCGGACCACGCTCATGCAAAACTGAGCAACCTAAACTGAACATGGTTGACTCACCTGCTTCTTCGAAGCCAATTTTATATACAATTTCCATTTTATTGTCGACAATTTCTGTATCACTTACAATACAGAAGCGTCCGTCCAAATTATTGTATATCCATTGTCTGCAACTTTCAATATCTCTTTGAATGCTCCAATGATTGCTTCCTAATTTTACAGTTGCCCAATCGCGAGGACAAAAATCAATTTCACGTATTTCTAAAACATTTAATGGATTTGGCTCTCCGTGTAAAAACTTCATGCCGCATCTCTTTGGCTTTTGGCATCATAATGGCAAGTAATGCCATGCGGTGCTTCAATGCTTGTATCTGAATGGATTACCCAAATAGTATCACAATAGTTTTCGTCACCCCAGTTCCATGAATAACCATCTGTGAACACAATAAGTTTCTTAGGTTGAATATCATGTTCTTTCATGTACTGCCAGTTAGCATCAAAGTCGGTGCCACCACCACCTTGTAATTCGTAGTCTTCGATGCCTTCACCACTATCTGGAGTAAAGTCTTGCTCGTTATAGATTTCTGTATCAAAACACCATACTTTGATTTTGTAATCATCATATTGATCACAAATACCTTTTACTTCACCTAGGAAGTCACGTGCTTCTCTGTCACCGATTGAACCTGACATGTCAAGTGCGATAGCAATATCAATTGTTTGATCAAAGTCCATGCCTGGAAGTACAGCACCAGTATGCCATGCTTTACGTGAAGGACGCATAAATGTATAGTTGCTCTTAAGAACACTTTGGATTTGTTGATTAAGCAGTTCACGCCAATCCATTTTAGGCTCTGTAAGATCCTTAATAAGACGTGCTACGCCTTTAGGCACATTGCCAACACCTGCGGCCTGTGCGGCAGATACCATAGCCTCTTTCATTTCATCGCGGATCTTTTTAAGTTCTTCTTTTGAATATGAAGGCTTTTTACCTTTACCATCTTTGTCTTTTTTAGTTTTACCGTTAGGACCTTCACCTTGACCTTTTTCCCAGTCAATGTGTTCGTCAAGCAATTTACCTAGTTGTTTAAGTTGTTCTTCGTCATACTTTTTAAAGATGTCATCATACACTGCTTCACTTGCCCAGCCATAATACTTTGGATCGTGGAAGGGTTTAACCTGTGTAATTACTTCGCCGATGTTATGACGAATCAAATCACCGTTAACACAGTAGTCGGCCGCAATGTTATAAATTTGTGGATCACGATCATCACGACGTGTAAAGTGATCATATACACAGTGTAGGATTTCGTGACCGAACAAGAATTCTGTTTGTTTTTGATTCAGCGAATCAATAAAGTTTTCGTTGTAGAAAAAGTGACGTCCGTCTGTTGCGGCAGTAGCACACCAATCAGTTGCGTCCTGTAGTGTAAGACGTGTAGCCAAGTTACCAAAAAATGGCTGACGAATAAGCAATGCGATTCTAGCCGTGGTAAGTTTTTCACGGATTTTGTTTGAATCTAATGATGGGTTACGCTCGTAGATCTTACCATCCATCATGCTCTGTTCTACTGCGGTTGTGTTCTGTGACATGTTTGCTCCTAACTTTCCTAACTATATTATTAATTATAGCATCAAACAGTTATTTGTCAACTAGAATTTTGCTAAAAAATCACGTTGCATCTTCATTTTGGCATCTTTATATGATATAGATTCTGCTAGATCTAGTGGTTTATACTGCCCTGGAACGAATACATATTGTACCAAATTCGACGGTAATTTGCTTGTTTTCAACCCATCTCCTGCATCTACTACATATGGAATAAGGTCTTCTTTTGCGATAAGTGCAACACTGTCTGAATCACAAATAAGCAAAAAGTCTGCATAACCTGCAGGCAATGTTCGTCCTGCACTAGAACCTCGACTGTTCATTAACTGTAGATCTGATACATATTCTTTCTTCTTTTTGGTTTTGCGTGTGAACAAACAACCTTCTGTGTATTTCATTTCGATCATTGCACCTTCAGGACCAATATGATCTACACCCTCCAAATTGACATATACTAGATCACCGTTGCTAAAAAGTTCTAGTGAACGTTCTAGCAGATCGCTTTTGTCAAAACGAAGTTTGCGTTCGTTAAGTTCATCACCAATTGTGTGAACAAGTGTTACATACTTGTTCCAATCTACATTATTTTGCAACCAAAGTGCGAGGTCGACAGTGTGCATTTACTTCTCCTAATTTGCAACAACTGTAATTATTATAACAGAAAGTTATCTAGTGGTCAACTGAATTGGTTAAACACTTTGTTATAATGAGGTTTTAATTGTTCCATTACTTTATGATATTCGTTTTCGTCTTTGTACAACTTCTTAGGAACCATATCACCTGCTAGTGTACTTTTAATCATATTGCAATCTAAACAAAGTGTTTGAGTATTTTGATCACAGTGACTTCCACCGTCTCTTTGTGTTTCAATATGATCAACAAATAACATACCCCATGCAACACGGTCACGTATTAGTTCATCTTCAATTAGTTTTACTTTAGGATGTTGCCACGGATCGTGTCCGCAAATTTCGCAAGTCTTTTTCTTATTAAATGTCCACGGCCGATCCATTCTAGCAGGACCACCGTATTCTCTTAGTAGGCTCTGATGATGTTCACAAAGACGAGATCCTGCGCCTTTGTATTTAGAAGATTGTTCGTTACAATAAGGAAGTGTACACTTAGTGGATACTGTTCTTTTAATTCCTGCGTATCCTTGTTCGTGTCTTTCAAAAAAATGTCTGCTCATATAGGCCTCCTA
>Ga0255780_10003444_pt1 | contig 13812 bp, 9 predicted proteins | sample 071ome_32_FD_179978 | JGI IMG/M metagenome (GOLD analysis project Ga0255780, IMG submission 179978) | Coastal salt marsh microbial communities from the Groves Creek Marsh, Skidaway Island, Georgia - 071405AT metaG (version 2) | ecosystem: Environmental > Aquatic > Marine > Intertidal zone > Salt... | reverse complement strand
TTCGTAACCGATTACCGGTCTCATCTAGGGTTTGAATCCCCCCGCGCTGGCTGATGAGAATCAGATCGGTTCGATACTCCATCGCTTCAAGCCGGTCTCGGTAGGTATCGCCAAAGAGCTCATAGTTAACACGTTCGTCGGGAGGGAGCACCTCGCGATCAATCGCAGCCAGCCGTTTCAATGCGCTGCTGTATGCCGCTAGGCGACGCGCTCGAGCCTCGTCGCCACTATCAGACCATTCCCTATTGAAACGACGGTCTCCAAGCATCGAGGCCCAGACCGGGCTCTCGCGCATATCCTGGTCCCAAGCATCCTCGAATAATTGATTGAGCTGAGCCACGGCTGGGTCGCGGACCACCACATCGGTGAGCGCCTCGAGAGAGGCCAGCATCAATCCCACGACTAGCGCTAAACGAACTTGCTGCATACAGCATCTCCTTTCTTACTCTTCACACCACTTGGTTAGCGATCCTAACCTCCACTCACGCGCAGGATGACTTTCCACCCTACGAAGGAGACTAATCCTGTCAACCCGCTATCGATTGGCCGGTGGCCCACCCTTGCCATCGAGCCTCAGATCAAAGATAGGCGCTACCCGCACAACGCCAGCTTGGTGCGCCGACACCGCAGCCATGATTGTCTCCACAATGTCTGGATGCTGGTCGGCAATATCCAGCCGCTCTCCAAGATCTTGGTGAAGATCAAATAGCGCTGGCCTCTCACGCTTTTTCCTAAAGCCGCCATCTTCATAAAACTGAAGCTTGTAACGCCCCTTTCGATAAGCCGTTAACTGCCCGCGATGGTAGTAAGGCATTTCGAGCCTCGGACCCGGTTCGCCGCGCGTCAGGACTTCGGTCAAGTCGACACCATCGGCTTCAGAAGGCAAGGCGGCACCTGCGAGCGCTAGGACCGTCGCGTAAATGTCGAGCGTCGTGCCAATATCGCTCACTGTTTTTGGCCTGATTTGATCAGGCCACCAAAAAATACCGGGCACCCTGACACCACCCTCCCAGGTGGTTCCTTTTGACCCCCGGAACGACCCTGCGCTGCCCGCATTCCGCGTAGAGACTGCTTGCCAAGGCCCATTATCACTGGAGAAAAAGACCATCGTTCGGTCCGCGATGTTGAGCCCCTCGAGCGTTTTCCGAATCTCACCCGCGCTCCAATCAATTTCACTCACCACATCGCCATAGGGGCCTCGAAGACTCGTGCCTGCGAACGCTTGGCTCGCAAACAGCGGTAAGTGGGGCATGGCGTAGGGCACATACAAGAAGAACGGCTGATCCTTATGATCCGAAATAAACCGAGTGGCCTCTTCTGTGAGTCGCTGCGTCAGCGTTGCCTGCCGCATGGGTCTTTCCACCAATTCATCACGAGTGCCCGCTTCGGTTCGCATGCTGCGATACAAGGGCACATTCCAATAGGCCTCCTTCGGGTCAGCAAAGGAATCGATTAGCGCTTGGAATCCACCGGCCAGTTGAGAGAGATTGTTCGAGGCGATGGCGCGCATGACCTCATCGATGGGCGGCGAGCCGACCCTATCCATATCGTTGGAGTAGGGCAGTCCGAACCAGTAATCAAACCCGTGCCGAGTTGGAAACTGATCCGGCGAATCGCCGAGGTGCCACTTACCCATGATGGCTGAGGTGTATCCAAGGGGTTCAAGCGCCTCCGGAAGAGTCATCAGATCCGACGGGATACCATTTGGATCCTCGGGGTGGAAAACATTGATTTTCTCGCCGTAAAGGCCGGTTTTGACGGAGTGCTGCCCAGTTAACAGCGCACCTCGACTCGGCGAACACACGGGCGACGCCACATAAAAATCCGTCCAGCGCTGCCCTTCAGCGGCCATTTGGTCGAGATTAGGGGTCCGGATGTAGGGGTTACCGTAGGAGCCAAGATCGCCATACCCCAAATCATCCGCAAAGAGGATGACGATGTTAGGGGGCTGGCGCTCGCTCGCAAGAATGCCAGCCGCCCAAAGCCCCATGCACAGGATTAACCATCGCTTCCCCATCCCACTCTCTCCCTACGGCACGTTTTACTGTTGACCTTTGATTACTTGCCGCTGCAAACACTCTCGGATCCGAAACCGCCCTACTCCAGCCAACCTATCTGCCAAGATAGCTTGTGTCCTAGCGCTTTTGGAACGGCAACTCTGCCTCGCCTAGCCATCCTCTTAGCCCTGGCCAGCCGTCACCGCTCACACCCCATCGCACTGAGTTTTGGCGCTGCTTTGGTCTAGACCAGCGGGCAAAACGTTGAAATGAAAAGCTAGCTCACCTCAGATCACGGCGAGTTGCCCGAGCTAGCGTTGGCCCGGAATCAACTGATCGGGATTGTCAGCAGGCGACAATTCCGTTAAATCGCTCTCGACGACGATATCCTCTGCCAAATGAAATTCATCGCTTAGTCGAAGGTCGCGTGAAGAAGCGGCCAGATAAACCGTATAGGATCCAGCGTCGGCGATCCAGGCCGCTTGATCATCATAAAAAGAGGCCAATGCTCTCGCGTCAAGCAGCATTGTCAACGTCTCAGCGCCACCAGGTTGAAGAGTCCCTGTCTTCGCAAAGCCTTTGAGCTCTCGAACCGGCTTATGTTGTTTATGGCTCGGAGCCGAAAGATACAGTTGCACGGATTCCTTGCCAGCGACTTCGCCAGTATTCGTCACCATCACTGACACACGAATCACCCCTTTGAATTGCTCATCGCTCAGCACAAGGTCCGAGTATCCGAAAGTCGTGTAAGAGAGACCAAAGCCAAAAGGATAAAGGGGAGCGACCTCAAAAGCGTCATAGTACCGATAACCCACATAGATCCCTTCTGCGTAGGTGACTTCTGCAGGTTTCGCCACCATCAGGCCCCCTGCGAAGACTTGGCCCTCTCCGTCAAGCTCAATGCCGGGGAAGTGCTCCGCTGACGGCACATCTTGATAACGAACAGGAAACGTGGTCGGTAACTTACCGGAAGGGTTGACGTCACCGAGCAATACGTCAGCTACGGCGTGGCCTGCCTCTTGACCACCCATCCAAGGCAGCACAATCGCATCGACCTTGTCTTCCCAACTTGCGACCTCAATCACATTACCGCTGTTGATCACCATGACCACAGGTTTGCCGGCCGCGCGAAAGGTTCGCGACACCTCATCGATCATGGATTGCTCGGCAAGGGTCAAGTAAAAGTCGCCCTCGAGCGAGCGATCCTGGAACTCCCCAGAATCTCTACTCAACGTGATCATTGCCAAGTCATTGTCGGCAACCGCGCGTTCAAGACACTGCTCGCTGAGTGGCATCTCGGGAATAGAGGGCGCTAACTCAAAGAACATTCTCTTCTTCGGCAGTTTGGCTTTCTCTTCCGCCTCGTAAGTCGCGTACATCTCGCTGAGCGCTGCATCTAAACGAATGCCCCGCGCTTCAAGACCCTCTACCAATGACACCGTGTACGCCTCGTTGACATCGCCGCTTCCTACGCCGCCGGCGATAAAGTCATACGAGCCCGTGCCAAACGCAGCGACTCGCGCACTGGGCGAAAGAGGCAACGTTGCCGATGCATTTTTGAGTAGCACCACGCCATCTGCAGCTGCCTGCCTGGCGTGGCGAGCGTTGGCCGGCAGATCAGGCGAATCAGACCGCAAGTGGTCATTGGCCGTAAGCGATCGAAATACCACGTCTAAAATGAATCGCGCATTGCGATCCAGCACCGCCTCATCAAGATCACCGCTATCGAGTGCAGTCCGAATGGCCTCGGTCCGCTCGGGCATCCCTGGCATGAGCAGCTCGTTTCCCGCTTTCATTTGGGCGACTGCGTTGTACCCTCCGAACCAGTCAGTCATGACAACGCCATCGAAACCCCACTCGTGACGTAGCACATGAATCAGCAGCTGTTCGTGCTCTGAGACAGTTGTCCCGTTCACCTGATTGTAGGAGCTCATCACCGACCAGGGCTTTGAGGATTTGACTGCAATCTCGAACCCCCTCAGATAAATTTCCCTAAGAGCCCGTTCGCTCACTTTGGTATCCACTGTGACCCGATTGGTTTCCTGATTGTTAGCGACATAATGCTTGATGGTCGCTCCCACTCCCTCGGCTTGGATGCCATCGACCGTCGCGGCTGCAAGCATACCCGAAAGGAAAGGATCCTCTGAGAAGTACTCATAATTCCGACCCCCTAATGGGTCTCGGTGAATATTCATCCCAGGAGCGAGCCAAAGATCGGCCCCGTATTCTCTCGCCTCGTGACCCACTGAGTGCCCGAACGCGTTCAACAGATCAACATCCCAAGTAGAGGCGAGTGCTGTCGCGATGGGGAAGGCCGTCGCGTAATACTTTCGATTATGGCCTGGTCGATCGGGCCAGATGCGCAGTCCAGCAGGGCCATCAGCTAGCACAATGGACGGAATATTCAGTCTGGGAACAGGATAGGTGTAACCCGCGGCACCGGGGACGGTTTCAAACGCTTCGGGTTGTGCAAAATTGAGATTAAAACCCAGCCCACTGACTAGGTTCACCTTCTCCTCCGTCGTTAACTTGGCGAGCAGCGCCTCAACCTTTTCAACGCTGGCGCGCGCCGCTTGATCGTCTACTGTCATCTTCTCTCCCCGTATTTCCCCGTAGTCCACTTCGCTTTCAACATTCAGCCCGAATGACTCAGCTGGAGTAGCTCAGCTCGGGTAGCAGGGTTGCGCGAGCCCGGCTGGTCATCCTCGAATTTTGGACACCGCTCACCCTGACGCTTCGGTTCAACCATCCTCTAGTAACCTTTTTTGCATCCAAGGCTGCCTTACTGGTTCAGCATGAGGATCCATCCCGCACAGCGCAAGCCGAGAACGAGAACGAGAACGAGAAATCACAGTATTACTCTTCGTCTAACCACACTCTTCGCATCAACTTTCCACCAGCATCCTTTCCAGCAACTTTCTTTCCAGCAGCTTTCTTTGCACCAGCTTCCTTTGTACCGGCTTTGCACCACATCGCGGCGAATCGCACCAAGGCTCACCCCATTTTCTGCTCAGCCGGACGCTTAGCCACACTCCGAGTCCCCGTGTCCACACTCACTAAAGCCCGAGGCGCTTGGCGCTTCTCAGACCAATCAGCCTATTGTCGGCCCATTGGTTCCACGTTACTTTCGTATCGAACACTATGTGCGCAATATTGAGACCCTACATTCCATAAGGAGCCCTATTGAGTAGCAACGAGTCGAAATGCCGGCCAATCACCATAATGAGTTGGCTTCTAAGATTACTTGCGCTGGGAATCTTTGCGCCCTTTGTAGCCGCTGAATCTCATCCGCCAAATATCGTGCTGATTGTTGCCGAGGATATGGGGCTTCGAGTGGGGGCATACGGCGACGAAATCGCGAGGACGCCCAATATTGACCAGTTAGCAAAAGAGGGGGTTCGCTTTACCCATACCTTTGCCGCTGCAGGCGTTTGCGCGCCTAATCGGTCTGCTCTAATCACGGGCGTCTATCCCCAGTCTATGGGGACTCAGCAGATGCGAACCTCACAGATGAAATACGAGGCAGTCCCTCCAGCTAGCGTAAAAGCGTTTCCAGAACTCTTACGGCTCGCTGGGTACGCGACCGCCAACACGACCAAAACCGACTATCAATTCGGCGAGCCGTTCACGATTTGGGATGCTGATGTGAATAAGTCGTTTACGGCACCTGAAGATCTTGCCTTGTGGCGACATCTCCCCCCCGGTCAGCCCTTTTTCGCCATGTTTAATCTGGCCACAACCCATGAGAGTCGATTGGTTGATGCGTCCACCCAACCCACCAAACGACAGCCATGGGTCGCGCCGCTCATGAAGGCAGTTTTAGGGTTCAGGCGCGAACATATTCCCGCCATCACCGATCCGAACTCGGTAACAGTGCCGCCGTACTATCCCGACACGGCCGATGTGAGGGGCTCTATTGCCCAGATGTACAACAACATTCACTACGTCGATCAGCAGACGGGCACGATCATTAACAACCTCATGGAAGACGATCTGCTCGATAACACCATCATCTTGTGGACCACTGACCATGGCGATGGGTTTCCCCGCGCCAAACGCTCGATCTACGATTCAGGCATTCATGTGCCGCTAGTCATTCGCGACCCTCTTCGAATGAGACCGGGCACGATTGATGAGCGTCTCGTTTCATTTGTTGATATCGCGCCGACCATCCTCCAGATGGCCGGTGCTCCTATTCCGAGCTTCATTCAAGGTAGAAGCCTCCTGATCGATGACCCACGTGCGGCTGTTTTCGCGGGGCGCGACAGAATGGATGAAACCTGGGACTGGCAACGGGCTGCGCGAGACAAACGATTCAAATACATTCGAAATTACCGGCCCGAACTCGCCTACTTCAGGCCGCTCGCATTCCGAGACATGTTTCCCATCATGCGGAGATTGTGGGCCAATCACCGCGCGGGAACCCTAACGCCGGTGCAAGCGCAATACTTTAGTGCACCCCGACCAGTGAACGAGCTATATGACGTGATTGCGGACCCACACGAGGTGAATAATCTTGCCGAATCTCCAGCGCACGCAGCGGCCCTCAAGCGGTTGAGTACAGCCATGGATGAGTGGATCGAGCGAGTCGGTGACCTCAGCCAAATTTCTGAGGAGGAGATGATCGAGACCATGTGGCCCGGTCGTACCCAGCCTCGCACCGAAGCGCCTTCTTTTTTAGCGACTCCTCAAGGTATCACTATTCACAGCGAGACTGAGGGCGCATCGCTGGGCTACCAAGTGCTACCGACTGAGCAGCCCAATCATTGGTTGATTTACCGTGACCCCATCGTTTTGTCCCCGGGGCAAACCCTTCGAGCCAAGGCCATCCGCTACGGTTATGCGGAAAGCGATGTAGCAGTGCTAATCTCATCCCGTTCAGCGGATTAACTCGTCGCATCAAGACCAACGGCAGTACGCTCATGTTGCCGGTGAGACGGTGCCGACGATACGACGAAAAGGTCATTCAAGGATTGACCGTGACTTTGGATAAAGCTCAACGAAAATGACCTACCCGTTAACTCCTTTATCGGGATCACTGAAGGCTGATCAAAAACACAGCTAACTACTCATGCTGCCAGGCACCCTGTCGCCACGGTTGAATGAGCAAATTCGATCCCCAGCATTGATCGTCATCGAGCACTTTCTTTTGTTAACCCTTTTTAATCGCCTTCTTTTCATAGCCTTTTTTCATCGCCACTCGTCATAGTCTCTCTTCCAGCCGCGCTGCAGCGGAATCATGGATCAATGACAAATTAGCTCAACCGATTGGTAACAAAGCATCGCCAGTGACGGGCAGGCCAGCTAGGTCTGATATTTACTGAGCAAACTGTTAGCATCCCGTCACAGTTAATCACCGAACAACCCTAATGCCCGAAGGCACACCAACACAGCGTGCACCGATTAACACCGATTTGCTCGATGCCGACAGCCGAGCACTGCTGGATCAATATTTCCCGGATCACAACCTATCGATCATCCTGAAGGTAGCCTTCGAAAATGGCTACGCGAAAACCCTCATCCCTCTGCTAGATCGCATCTACTTTAGCCAAACATTTTCGATCCCAACCATCGTTGTTGAGGCAGCACAGGTGCTTGCGCATGCTATCTGTGACAATCGCTACTGCGCTGTTTTTCACGCCGTTAACATGGTCGACTTGGGCCTTGATCCCAAGGAGGTGAAAGCCCTCATTGAGCGCCAGCAACTACCGAGTCGTTACTCCGACCTCAAGCGGTGGGAGAAATCTCTCCAATTGATCGCCGTGCAATTTCATTCGCCGGCAACCGCAAACACCTTGTTCTCCCAGCTTGCACGTTTCCATGAGGGTCAGGAGCTTGCTGATCTCGGCGCATTGATCGCGTTTTGCAATCTAGATCGATTCATCCTGGAGTTTTTCTCTGAGGAAATTGACCTCCACGCAGAACCGATGATCGTTGAGCGCGCGTCATATTCTGACGACCTTGTCTTGAGTTTCACCGAGATTCGGGGTGAAGAAAAACCCATTGTCACCATGTGCTCGGTCTGCAAGGCCATACAGACGGAGGACAAATGGCTCCCTATCGAGGAGGCTATTCCAAAGATTCCGGGCAATGCGCTCTTCTCTCACGGGTACTGTCCTCCTTGTCTTGAACAGACTCTCGCCGCAGAGGGACTGCGTTAACCGACTGCTTTTCAATCCTCTTTTGGTATTGATACTCGCCCAGCGCCGCCACTTAGAAAATCTTCCGGCTATCGTGCTGGGTATTTTTGTACCTCGCTGGCGAGTACTGGGCTTCCAATCGCTAGACTTCACCAATCATTGCCCCCGTCATTTTGGTTCGTTCCCTTATCAACGTACTGGAACGTGATCGACCCCCACCGAACGCAATTCGCTTGGCGTTCACCTCATGTCTGCTAGGATGGCGCGCATTCAATCAACCTCGCCACAGGAGAATCCGTTGTCTCAAACCCCTCGCCAGATTCTTGATCAAGAGCCAATGGGGCGATTTCAAATCATCGCGGTCACCATTTGTATCTGCCTCTACGCCATCGATGGGTTCGACGTTCTCTCCATTAGTTTTGCGGCACCGGGCATAGCGGAGGAATGGGGTATTAATCGAGCCGTGCTCGGCATCGTTTTATCCATGGAACTCATCGGTATGGCGCTCGGATCCATTGTGATTGGCCCCATCGCCGACCGTTGGGGGCGCCGGCCTACGATTCTCCTTTGCTTGGTGATCGTCTCTTTAGGGATGGCTGCAGCCAGTACCGCGAGCAGTGTTCCAGTGCTTGCCGCCTACCGACTAGGCACTGGGCTTGGCATCGGCGGCATGCTAGCTGCAACCAGCGCAATGACCGCTGAATATGCGAGTGCCCGCTTTCGCCAATTGAGCGTGATTCTGATGGCAGGGGGCTACCCTGTGGGTGTCGTTATCGGTGGCTCGGTTGCTTCTCAGCTCTTAGTGTCATACGACTGGCGAGCGGTATTTTTGTTTGGCGCCGCAGCATCTGCACTTTTCATCCCTATTGTTTGGCTAGCCCTGCCCGAAAGCATTGATCACTTAAGCCAGAAACGACCAGAGAATGCGCTGACAAGAATCAACGCGATACTAAAGCGAATGGGCCACCAACAGGTGAGCGAGCTCCCCAATATTGAGCAGCCGACCGCTTCGCTGACCAGATTACTGGCACCCAACCTGAGAAAGACCACGCTACTCCTGATCCTTGCCTACTTCGTTCACATCATGACGTTTTATTTCATCTTGAAATGGATTCCAAAAGTGGTTGCAGATATGGGGTTTCATCCATCAGAAGCAGGGGGCGTGCTGGTGTGGGCCAACGTTGGCGGCGTCCTTGGCTCGGTTCTCATCGGTCTGCTCACCCAACGATTCAAATTATGGTCTCTGCTACTCGGTGCTCTAGCTGGGTCCGCCGTCTGCGTCGTTCTGTTTGGCCAAGGGCAAGCGGACCTCGTTCGCCTATCCATCGTGGCTGCCGCAGCGGGGTTCTTCACAAATGCCGCAATCGTTGCCATGTACGCTACGTTTGCCGACGTTTTTCCGACCGAATTACGCGCTGGCGGCACCGGTCTTGTGATCGGGTTCGGGCGCGGGGGCGCAGTGCTTGGACCCATTGTGACGGGATTTCTCTTTCAGGCTGAATTCGGGTTAAGCACGGTAGCAGCACTGATGTCACTCGGCTCACTCATTGCTGCCTTTGCCATATTCCTGCTTCGCAGCGAAATTATGCGCGCCACCGAGCGACACCACGAGGCGCCCTAGCCAAATGATCCGTCATCGCTCAACACTGGCTTCCGGAGTGCGATGAGGTAATGCCTTAAAACCTTTAAATCCCCCTCGCCCTGAAATCGGTCCAGGCTTTGAGAAATGCCAGCGTTACCGCTATGGTGATGAAGACTAGTTAGCAGGGGAACTCTATGTCTGGCCCACTCGAAGGCATCAAAGTCATTGATGTATCAGCCGTTGTCTCTGGCCCACTCGCCGCAATGATTCTCGGGGATCAAGGCGCAGACGTCATCAAGGTTGAGCCCCCCGGCATTGGCGAGGTCGTGCGGCTACCCAACTTCGAAAGAGGCGGCCTCACCTCACTATTTATCAACTGCAATCGAAACAAACGAGGTGTGGCACTCGATCTTTCAAAGCCAGATGGCGTCGAAGTGATGTATGAAATGATCAAAACCACGGATGTCTTTATCCAGAACTGGCGCCCTGGCGCTGCCGACCGACTCGGGTTGGGCGAAGCCAAACTTCGAGAGATTAACCCCAATCTCATTTATTGCTCGATTTCAGGATTTGGGCCGAGTGGCCCCTACTCCGATCGTCGAGTGTACGATCCAATCATTCAGGGTCTAACGGGCCATCCAGCCATTCAGATGAGTCAAGATTTCCCTATCCCTGATTTGGTTCGTCACATTGTTGCGGACAAATCGACGTCCTACACCGCAGCGCAAGCCATTACAGCCGCGCTGTTCGCGAGGGATCGCGGAGCAGGCGGACAGCATATTGAGGTGCCGATGATCGATGCCTCGCTCGCTTTTTTCTGGCCTGATGGAATGATTCGGCACACGCTGGAAAATACTGAGGAGTTGCCCGGCAATTCGCTCTACGAAACCTACCGGCTGTGGCACACGCAAGACGGTCAAATCATTTATTTCACCGCCTCTCAGGTCGAACATGAGGGGCTCTTTAACGCGCTCGGGCACCCTGAGTGGATTACTGATCCTCGCTTTGCAACGACCGAATCGAGGATGGTCCCAGAAAACGCTGAAGCACTCGGCGCATTGATCGATGAAGCACTGAGGGCCAGCCCAACGGACGAACTGCTCGAAAAAATGCAAGCCAACGATGTGCCCAGCGGCAGAGTGCTTGGCCTTGAGGAAATTTTCGAAGATCCGCAAATCGTCCATAACGAAACCATCCTTGAGTTCAATCACCCCACGGCTGGGAAGTATCACCAAGCGAAACCTGCCGCGCGATTTCATTCAACTCCTCAGGACCCGCGGAAGCGTATGCCGCCGCTCCTGGGAGAGCACACCGAAGAAGTGTTACTTGAGACGGGCTTCAGTGCTGAGAAAATAGAGGCGCTACGCGAGCAGGGGATCGTGCCCTAGGGGTTAGGTCACTGCTTCAGCGCGGTTAGCGGTTAGCGGTTAGCGGTTAGCGGTTAGCGGTTAGCGGTTAGCGGTTAGCGGTTAGCGGTTAGCGGTTAGCGGTGCACGTTGCCATTCCAGATGGACATCATGGAAGCGTTTGCCGCTACCGTGCTCGAGAGACATCCCTGCGCTCTGCGCCCTTAGTCAGACACGCGGACGAACCCCAACCATTTGTTCAGCAATTCCTCTGAAACACACCGGATCTGCGCTTGAGCCTATGAGGGGTCGAGTGGGCGAAGGGTCATGGTCTACCCCCTAAACACCATTGTTGACGCAGCACACTGAAATAGACACACCCCTACAACCAAACGCTTCAAGCTCCGACCGGCAAGAATCGAAGAGATCAATCGCCTTTGAGGCTGCCCCTTCCGTCGATACTAGACCCCGCTTAATCGCCCTCGAAAGCCGGTTCATCTTAAATCGCATGACCAGGCCTCGCGCTCTTGCGCCCCAGGCCTAAACTCTCTTTTTTTCCTGAAAGAGTGAGTCACCATGGATCAGGTACGAAGCCGGCCCACCATCAAATTGGGCTTGATGGGCTTTGGTCAGATTGGTCGAATGATCTATCAACTGGCTCAACACCAGCCGGATATCGAGATCACTGCGATTGCGGACATCGGTGAACCTCACATCTTGTGTTACCTCCTTCAAGCGGAATTGGATGACCCGGGGTCTTTCCGTATTGAGGGAAATTATCTCGTCAGTCCACGTTACCGATCTCGGATGCTCCGAACTGACTCACCGGGAGAGGTGCCCTGGGACACCTTTGGTGTGGACTTGGTGATTGAGGCTACCGGTCAATTCAGGGACCGTGCTTCCCTTGAAGCCCATTTGCATGCCGGCAGTCCACGGGTGCTTGCACGAACGCTCCCCACAGAACTCATCGACCGAATCATCGTTCCTGGCATCAACGAATCCAGCATTAATCCTCACGACCGAATCATTTCGGCGGGGTCGGCAACTTTCGGTGCTGCCGCGCTGCTCCTTCAGGCAGTCACCGAAGTCGCACCGGTCGACAGCGTCAGCATTACTTCGATTCACTCGTATTCAAGCGATCAACCCGTACAAGATTACGCCGGTAGTGACTACCGAAGGAGCCGCTCTGCCGCAGAAAATATCATTCCCAATACCCATGAGGCGGGGAATTGGTTGCCCAACCTTCTCCCGCACTTAGAGGGCCGAGTTACCACCTCAGCGCTCAACGTACCCATTCAGCGCGGAAGCCTCCTTGATATATCGCTGGCGTTTAGTGACGACTCCATCACGGTTGAAGCCGTGAACGATGCGATTCGCAGCGCCGCTTGCTCGCGACCTGAACTCGTCCAAGTCAGCGAAGACCCGATCGTGTCCTCTGATGTCATTGGTCAATCGTGCACGGTGCTATTTGACGCACCGGGGACGATCAAAGCAGGCAGCCGGATGATTAAGTTGCTCGGTTGGTACGAAAACTTGGGTCACGCCGCTAGGCTGCTTGATGTGGCCCGGCTGTATACAGAATTGGAGGCCGCAGGCGTATGAGAGTAGCCATTAATGGATTCGGACGAATTGGCCGAGCGGTCTTCCGCATCCTGGAGAGCAGACCAGATATCGATGTCGTCGCCATCAACGACCTGTTTGACCCGAACGCCCTCCGATATCTTCTGAACTACGACACTGTCATGGGTCCCTTTGGCGCAGCCGTCGAAGTCGCGGACGGCGCATTATGTACGCCAAACACTCGCGCCAAACTGTTGGCCGAACCTTCACCGCTGTCGCTCCCGTGGGCTGAATTGGCCATCGATGTCGTCGTCGAAGCCACTGGAATTTTCCGGCACCGAGAACAGCTCGAGGCCCATCTCTCGGCAGGTGCCAAGCGCGTTGTACTGACCGTACCCGCTGCCGATGACATTGATTACACGGTCGTCCTCGGTGTTAACGATGATGGTCTCCTGCCCGAACATCAAATTATTTCTAATGCTTCCTGCACCACCAATTGCCTGGCACCGATGGCGAAGGTGCTGAACGATACCTTTGGGATTGCCGAGGGCGTTATTAATACCGTTCACGCTTACACCAATGACCAACGACTTGCTGACGTGCCACATTCTGATTGGCGGCGATCGCGTGCAGCAGCAGAAAATATCATTCCCACCTCCACTGGCGCAGCAAAAGCCGTCGGTGAAGTGCTCCCTGATCTCGCTGGACGGCTACACGGCATTGCCTCAAGGGTCCCCGTACCAGACGGATCAGTAGTCGATCTGTTCGTAGAGCTCGAGACTGCGGTTACGGCAGAAGACATTCATCAGGCCGTGCGCTGCGCTGCGAGCACACCCGCGTTAGCCGGCATCCTGGAATATAGCGACGTACCGATTGTTTCATCGGACATTATCGGCAACGCCCATTCGTCCATTTACGACGGTGGCTTTACGGCCGTCTCCCAAAAACGCTACGTTCGAGCGCTCAACTGGTACGACAACGAATGGGGGTACTCAAGTCGAGTCTGCGATCTGCTGGGCGTCATCGACCGCTGGTAATCCAGAGCCCCAACCACCTCACTTCCAGAATCGCAGACAGCCGCGAGGATGCTCGTCACTCGGGCCTGTCGTTTTGATTGCTATACAAAACGCCGGATGATCTAGGCCGCCTGCTCGCTGCCTAGACAGTTCGCAACACTTGCAAAGGGG
>Ga0255780_10003443_pt1 | contig 13814 bp, 20 predicted proteins | sample 071ome_32_FD_179978 | JGI IMG/M metagenome (GOLD analysis project Ga0255780, IMG submission 179978) | Coastal salt marsh microbial communities from the Groves Creek Marsh, Skidaway Island, Georgia - 071405AT metaG (version 2) | ecosystem: Environmental > Aquatic > Marine > Intertidal zone >... | reverse complement strand
AATGATAAGTCTTTGCTCTCTGATAAGAGCTAATAGTTCTTGCATAGTAACAGCAAGTATCTTATATCCAGTTTCGTCTAAAGCATAAAACGCAACAAAGTCATCTGGATTTTCTTGACGTTCTTCGATTAACTCATCAATATTTGCTTCAGTAACAATTACCCAATTAGGATTCTTTAAACGTAGTGGAGCAGGTTGCTCTAAGTTAAGAGGTGTACGCTCTACCAGTTTAGTTTTTATAACGATCTCTGGCTCACGCTTACTAAACATCGAACATCCTGTAATAAACACTAAGGATAAAATTGCTAGGTATCTCATGGCTTCTCCTTAGGTACGTAGTTAGGATTTGCTAAGTCTGGACATTCGTTATTTGCTTCACTTTTCTTAGTAGCCGCTATCTCATCTGGTGTTAGTGGGCTACCACTAGCAATCTCTAAACATCGCATAATATTGTTGCTGGCATTGTTAATAATTTTAGTTACTAACTTAGTCTTTTTAACAGCGGCTTTGTCTATTTCACGTCGCTTGCCAGTTGCTTCGTTAACTTTATTAAGACGTTCGTTCAAGTCAGCAATACTTTGCTCGCTGGCTTTTTTGCTGGCTTCTAATTCTTTACTGATTTCTTTTTGTAAAGCGATATCCTTCTCTTTGACTTCTAACAGCATCTTTTGTTCTTCTACTGTTTGCTCGAGAAGTTTTTGATTGATCCTAGCAGTTTCTAAATCAGCACGTAAGTTTTTAACATACAATGCACCACCGCCGACTGCACCAACAATCGCTAAAACAATTCCAATTTTAGCATATAAAAACATGGTTTATCCTTGATATGAGGCTCCCAATAAATCTGCGTAACGTTGTGCCTCGTCTGCAATTTTATTTAGCTCGTACTTGCCACAGAATTTTAGGAACTTTGCACCTACCATGCTTACTGACTTGGGCTGACTTGCTTCTGCTATTGTTTCAGCAATCTTTAGTTTGATATCATCAGGTTGTGCAGTAAGGTCGATAAGTGTAACATTGCGATTGTAGTCATCTAGTACACGATGTTCTTCACCGTTATGGTCTGTCCAACGTTGTAACATCATGTTATTCCAGTTGAAGCCTTTCTTGTCTTTGTCCTCAAACGCTTCTAGTAAGCCAATCTTGTTCTTTGTACCTTTTTTACGCACACCAGGATATGCTGAAAATACGTTGTCACTAGTGTCTCCACGCATACACTTCTCGAACAACATCCACTTAGGGTTAACTTCTTTAGGCTCTTTAGTTTTCTTATCTATAACTAAATCACCTTTCTTATCGTATACACCTTCAGTAGTCCAAAGCTGATCTGTAATACCGTTGTACTGATTTACGTTTTCTGATAGTAGTTGTTGAAAGTCTGTGTCACTGGAAACAATAGTATGATGGTCACCGGGGTGTGCTTGTACCCATCCAGCAATTAAGTCATCTGCTTCTAGTTCCGGATGTCGCATAACAGTACAGTTAGACTTTTCTGTGAGGAATGTTTTGATATCATCAAATGTATCCCAGAACAGTTGATCTTCTTCTGCCTCTGCTTCTGTTAAAGCATCACGTGCGGCTTGTCTATTCTTTTTGTATGGCTCGTAAAAGTCTTTACGCCAACTTCTACCTTCTAGACAAATTACTACATGCCCAGCGGCTTGGTCTCTCCAGGCTTTGGCAATACTAGCTAATGTTAGGTGTACTGCAAAGCCTAGTTTGGTCCATTGATCTGACCCACGATGTGCAATATGGCGGGCTCTAAAGAAAGTATTTGCTAAGTCGACTATTAAGTATCTCATAGCCTATATTATAGGCTCACTCAGTACTTTTGTCAAGTGTGGTAATAAATGATGTGCCCATGCTTGATGTCCATCTGCCATGAAGTGTCCTCCACCTGCTTCAGCGGCAACACTTGGTCTTACCTTAAATCCTTTTGTGTTCAATAGGTTAAAATATGTTTGATTTTCTTCGTAAGGATTTAGGTAGTTGTGTCCCCAATCTTTACGGTCGTTGATAAGACTAAATGCTATATGACTATTAAAGAACAAGTGCTTAATATTTTGCTCGTTCAATTCGAGGTGTAGGTCCCATACTTTTTGATGCCATTTATGCTGATGTGCATACCAGTTAGTGGCTGTATCTATAATCCATTGTTTATATTTTAACTGCAATGGTTCAGGGAGTCTGTCTAAACCACTGCTATTAACTTGGTAATATTCGCCTTCGTGTTGCCATTCTTCACGTTCCCATGTTGTCCAGCCAATAAGAACAAACACGTCTTCTTGTACTTTTTCTTTGTAATGTCCTTTAAGGAACTCTCGAGTTGTTCTTAGTATACGATCATTACTGGCGGCACTTTCTGCATCACAATACAGTCTTGCTTGTAATAACTTGGCTAGTACAGCACTAAAACTAACTGCTAAATTGTCAGGATGTGGTTTACGTTTTAGGTAAAAGTATTTAGAATCATCTTCAGCAAAGCAATAGGTGTTTAGTGCTTCTGCACCTGCAACATGACTACAACCGTTTGTGTATAATATCATTTTTTAATTATTGTAAAAAGATTTGCGTATTCGTAACCGTCTCTATTTTTATCACTATATCTAGGTATGTATCTCACATATCTACGATAACAGTTCTTCCAAAATATACGTTCACCGTCTATTGTTTTTACAGGATACCATGCAAACCAAAGAGACCAATGGTCTCGTTCTGTAACATAATATCTAGGTACCATACCCATTTTATGTTTCCTTATCACTGCTGGGAAGTTTGGAGGTAGCATAAATCAACTGTATTCGCTCCTACCGTCACCGAGGTCTTTCCTACTAGGACCTTTGTTATTGGCATCATACTGTTGATATGTTTCCAACACAACGTGTCTACAGACATCCTGGAACCAGTTGTCTACAATGTCCTCATCTGTTTTGCCTTGGTAACCTGCTCTAACAAGTTTAGCAACAAAGAAGTCGTTCCAGTCTAGTTCAAAACTGCCGTTACCAGGATTCTCTGGATCAAGTTCTACTTGTAATACATTTACCCAGGGTTCCTTTTTGTCTGTGGCAATTTCCTTGGCAGACTTTTTAGGTTTGCGTTCCTGTTTAGGCTTGGGTTCTTCCTTCTTTTTAAATACGTTCTTAATTTTATCAAACATTATGTACTCCAACTGTTGCCCCAGATATCTACGTGTAATCTAGGACTATATCTGTAGCCATTGTCTAGTGCTAACTGTGCTACATGTTTATTGTTTTGGTTGTATGCTTCTGCAACACCACCAACAGGCATAATGTAAACATTGCCTGTAAATCCTGCTTGTCTATATTCACTTACTGCTTGGTTAACTTCTTCAATATGTTCTGCGTTCTCTACTACAAATTTTAAGTATGTGTTACCTATCCAGTTATACTCTGCAACTACTTCTGGCTTGATAGCATCTGACCATGCTTCACCACTAGCACTCAGTTTAGGACTAACACTAAATGTTAGTTTGTGATAGTGATGTCTTTTTGCTTTCCACTTATGAAAGAACAATTTAAAATCATCGTGTAGTGTCTGTGTGCCATTAGTTTCAAATGTAATATTTTCCAAGTCACGCATTTCAGAATGTTCTAGTAAACTTGGATACAGTTTCTGCCAGCCCAATAAAGGCTCACCGCCTGTAACAACTAAATGTACATCACTGCCATTGTCCTGTTTCCACTTGTTATGTGGAATGATATTTCTCATCTTTCTAACAAGTAAGTCAATATCATATGTTGGCGAATACTTTTTAAACTTGGGATGCCAACTTGCATAACTGTCACAACCTGTTGTAACTAACGGCAAGTCTTCCAGTTTTTTATATTTGTCTGGATCTTGTTCTACAAGTTTAATTACCTTGTTAACTTCATCTGTCTTTTCGCTCTTGGGCATACCAAAGCCAGGGCACTCAAAGTTACATCCAAACAGTCTAAGGAACACACTAGGCACACCTGTAAATCTTCCTTCACCTTGTAGACTATAGAATATTTCACTTACTTTAAATTTCATTTTATCCTCTATTTGTATTTAGACTTGTTATCCAATTATAAATAATTTTGTGACAGAACTCGAAACTTTTATTACAAGTAATTCCCAATGCAGTCCTGACTTCAGTAAACTTCCTAAAGATGCTGACTATGAATGGATTGTTACGGAAAGTAACTTGCCTTATATTCCTCTTTACATACCTGCCCAATGGCCTATGATTTACGGAGAGGCCAGTATGGCTACCTATCACGAACATAGGGATACGGACAGTAACGGTTGGTCGAGTGTATGTATTCATGGTATCAGTCAAAGTCATACGGATCATTATCAAGTATACAAGGAATACGAAGATTTGTCAAACGATAGTGTACCATATACCTGGACTGACATCGATGCTCCATATACACGTTTTTGGTTAGAAAGTTATTTTCCATATGATGTTTACCACCGTGTGCGTTTTATGAAAGTTAAACCAGGTGGATATATCTTGCCACACACTGACGGTAGTGAATATAGACTAAATGCTGTTAATGTTGGCATCTGGAACCCCAATGGTTGTAAATTAGTAGTTAAAGGACAAGGTACTGTACCGTTCAATAACTGTGGGAGTATATTCTTGTTTGCAAATAATTTTGAACATGCAGTCTACAATGACAGTGACCATGATAGATATCATATGATAATACATGGTTATCCTGAAAGTCCAGAAGTAAGCCAACGTTTTCGTGACTTAGTCATTGAAGGTTACAGGTCCTTGTTGCCAGGGATCCATCAAGTCTAATACAAAACGCTTACCTGTTGCTCTAAGTCCATCTAATAGACGCTGTCTATATTCATATACTTTCTTTTTACCAATAGTAACTAAAGCATATTCCATGTAAAACGCATTACTTAACCAAAGATATGTTGTGGAGTTTTGTTTGACTAAGTCTATTACATAGTCCTGTCCTTTTTCTGTATACAAATCTAGTATCTTATAGTTCTGCTTCTTATTGATGTGTTGCCAAACTTGTGTAAACACTCGAGGATCTAGTTGCATACTTGCTAATTGCTTTTCTAGTTCTTGGTCATAAGGTCCTGGTGGATCACAACTTTCGAATGTTGGGTTGTTTGTAAGAAAGTTCTGTACAAATGTACTATACGTTCCAACTTCGCCTGACCAAGTGCCTAAATGGCGCTGAAACTCTACCGCACCGTCTGAAAAATCAACAAAATTAACTACCAAAGGGTCTGTTTCGTTAGCATAGTACATAGGTAGTAACCAGGGCTTTAAGCCACTTGCTACACATATAAAGTTGTTGATTGGAAAGTCTATTTTGTCATTACCAACAGGCTCTGTGTTTAATGGGTAGAACTGTCGCTTTACATTTTTTGCTAAGTGTTTAATAAGATCACTGTACCAAACTTGACTACTCTGTGTTCCTGTATATTCGCCTGTTTTGAAGAAGTCAAAGAACTTGTCAGACTCTATGTCTGGATACAAATGAAACTTGTTGTCACGTAACTTCTGTGTGACATTAATAATTTTAAGTCCTTTTTCTAGGAAATGTTTTATAATCCAAGCACCTGTTTGCATCTCACGAACTTTGAATGTTTTGCGCTTAAGTCCTGGTCTAATGTATACAGGAGTATAATCATCGTGGTATGTTTCTTTGCTAGGAATACAGTCTACACCCATAAACTCCTGCTCTTTACCATCATAGTTAAACGTGGGTTGTCCTGCTTTGACCCAACTTGGATAATGGATAACAAAGAACTGTGGATGAAAGTGTATGTATTGATCTTCAAAGTTTAACAAGTGACACATAAGTTTTGCATCACTTTCTTCACATACTTTAATTGCCTTATCGTACATGTCTCTGTCTTGACTACAATGTCCAAGACTAACAACAACTACCCACTCTGCTGAACTATCTAAACTTTGAAATGCATCGTCTAAGTCAGATGTTTCAACTACTGTAAAGTCTGTGTCAAAAGGCAGTTGCTGATGAAACTGTGCTATGTCCCTAATACGTTCTTCGTATTCTGGATTCGTATTTGCTATTGGATTATAACGTATAAAGTATTTCATTCTACTCTTAGTTGTTGAACAAAGTCCCACTCAGGACCTGGTAATTCATCTGCTGTGGCAAGTATAACCCTACCGTAACACATACGTGGATCATGTGGCCAACTTATACCGTATTTACGAAGGAAGTATGACTTGTTTTCGTAAAACCATTCTACAAATCCTTTCCTGTCCTCATAGATATGACTGTTGTCTTTGTACCACCACATACAACCACTAGTTACATCTTCCTGTATACGACAACTAGTTGATAAACTTGTATCGTCTTTGTAGTACCAAGTATTGTGTGGGGTACGACCAACATGGCTAAAGTCTGCTTCTAGATAATTCTCACAAGGCTGTGTGGTATAACATTTATAATCTTCTGGCTCCATAGGAATTCGTATGCCAGGTGGTACCCACTGTAGTTTTTTGAATACTACTTCTCGAGCACCTTCCCACAAACTTTCTAGGTAGTGTATGTCGTTGTGTAGCGTTAATAACTTGTCTGCTTGTTCGTGATTATCTTCGATATATCTGTGTATTGTGTTAACTGCATTTTGGTCAATAACTGTAAACTCTAGTTCAGGTATTAGATCCAGTTGTGCTTGAATACGTGCTTGATATATTTCTGGATCTTCTTCTAAGCGTCTTGGGAACCCAAAGTCATTAGGAGCACCTTGAACACTCTTAATGCACTTGGCCCACTTCTGTGCGTAACTGTGGTCATTAAGTTTGAACTCTACGTCAATAGTTTCTGTCGCACGTTCAATATGGCTTAGTGTTATGATCGCTCGCTTATACATTTACTTGTGCCATTAAACTTAAGACAGAACGTAACTGTCCACAGGATCTAATAGGACCCTTGCCTATGTGTGGTATGTTACTGGGAAATATAATCATTCTGTTGGGTTTAAACTCCACTGTGGTTATCGGGTCTGTATGTATAACAGTCTCTCCGCCCCAGTGTGGTTTAAAGTTTGGTGTTATATGTAATACACCTGTATAATTACCGGGCTCTTGTCGGTCCCTGTGTATATCACCGTCTTGCCCATAGGTATTACCACATAACATAATACGTTCTATGTTTACATACTCACCAAAGTAGTCATTTACTGTTCTGCAAAACTTATCTGCTATTGATCTATAGAAAAAATTACTTATGGTGTCGCCTGCATAGTATATCTTTTGATACCACATAGGGAACTGGGTCTCTGGAACGCTCCGTTGACCGAATTCCCATTTAGGCGACGTTATTTCTTTTTGTAAAAACTCTAGTGTATTAGAGTCGTAAAAGTCGTCAATGACAACAGGATTATCCATGTCCCTTCATACTCATAACGATGTCGTAAAATTCCTTTTTAAGAGGAGCATGCTCGTCAAATGCGCCACGCATAATTGCTGTGGTCATATCTGATTCATGTTCCTTAACACCTCTATGAGTCATGCAGTGATGTTCTGCTTTTACTATAACAGCAATGTTAGGAGTCTTTGCGTACTTGATTAACTCTTCTGCAATCTGTGTAGTCATTTCCTCTTGTATCTGAGGACGCTCTGCAATGTGATGTACAATACGATTAAACTTGCTTAGTCCAATAACTTCATCTTCTGGAAGTACACCAATCCAACACTTACCTACAATGTTCTGAAAGTGGTGAGCACAAGTCGACCTAATACTGATAGGACCGCTTGTGTACAAACTCTTATATCCCATGTTAGGGAAACTTGTTACTCTTGGCCGAGGCACATACCTACCACCAAATGTTTCGTGTACAAACATTTTAGCAACACGTTTAGCAGTTTCCTGTGTGTTGTGGTCATTGTCTGTGTCAATTACAAGTGCATCTAATACACCTTGCATTGCTTCTTGTACTTCGTTTTGCAAGTTGTCTAGTTCGCCTTCTTGAATGTATTCGCTGATATTGTCGTTAGAATGGAACCTAACACCTGCGTCTTTGAGTCGTTGCCTAATTTGTTCTGCTGTTGATAGTTTCATTTTATCTCCGAGTTAGAAAGAGGGGGATCTCTTTAATGTTTAATTATAAGGTATTTAGACAAGTAAATCAACCTTTAATATTAAGTTGTCTACAGTCTGGGTAATTGTAATGTTCTTCACGTTGTTCGCAAAAGATTTCGTTGTCCAAAAAGAAGCCTGCTGTTTGACATTGCTCTGGTGTCATATAGTAATGAAAGCCAGGTTCCCATTCAGTTTGTTCTGACCATTTTTTGTGAGCAAATAAGTCTCTGCCATCGTATCGCATACGACTTGCACGTTCATACAGTTCTTTGTCGTCGGTAAGTATTGCACCACCGAAACCCATTGCCAATGGTTTTGTTCGACCAAAACTAAGACATTGTATTTCGCCAGGCTCGTACATGTCACGCTCTAACAGTCTAGCACAATCCCATATATTGGTATTATGGAACTTGTACTTGCCACGCCACTGCTCGTCTGTTAACTTATATATGATTTTTAGTTTATGCATAACCATTACAACACTTACATAGGTAAATGCTGTAAACGTAACAGGTTGTGGGTTTGTTGTTAGTCTAAACGCAATCTCTATTGCATGAGTACATCTATCTGTTGTTACTGCGTAAGGAGCGCCTGTGTATTCTGCTAGTTCTTTTTCAAAAGTGCGTATAGGTTCCCAAGGACTAACATCTTCGTCATACGTTTCCATACTTACCTACGTTCTCCCAGGGATAAACTAACCAAACATCTTCTTCTGCTTTGTTTACTTCGTCAGCATAATAACTTACACTGCCAAACTTTGAACTTAGGTTTTCTGTTAATGTAGCAAAACGTACATTACCGCCCCATACAGTATTCCAACTAGATTCTTCTGGATAGCAACATTGTTGCCATTGATGCTTTAAGTAACTAAACGTAGCACCCGTATCATTAATGTCATCTACAATAAGAATTTTTTTACGTAGACTAACGTCCCAACGTGTCTTTAATAGGTCACGTTGTTCTTCTGGAACATAGCCAAACGCATCCTCGGCCATCCACAGATTGTTTTCACATTCCTCTCCCGGCTCACCGTCTCGAAGTTTAATTTTCAGTGCTTCACAACGAACACCTAACATGTTAGACAAAATAGTAGCAGGTACATTACCTCCTCGAGTAATACCTACAATATAATCAGGGCGCCAGTTATCCTTGTACATGTCAGTGACTAACTCTATTGACATCATTTCAACATCTTCCCATGAATAATATTTTTTACGCATGTTTGCTCCTGTCTTTAATAGTTGAAATTAAATTACTACACCCGAAGAAATCATCTTTGAGTTTACGTACTTGTTGGTCTATTGTAAACTGATAGTTATTGTAATTTTCCATGTAATGATGTATTTTTACCATTAACATGTCTTTGTGTTTCTGGTAATTTTCCCATGTGTCAGTCCATTCACTTGGGTACTTAAACTCATCCACAGCCATTTCACTATAACTTAGCCTGTCAGGAACCATAGGTATTGCATCAACCAAAGCACCTTCATACCAACTTATACCAAGTGTTTCCTGCAAGTTAGCACTGAACACTATCTTGGCTTCACCCAATAGATTGTGATATTCATTTTTGCTTAGTTGTTGCTCCTGGCACATTACAAATTCATATTCAGGCATAGACTCTTTTAAATCTCTGAATATTTCTGGTTGCTTTTCTGGTGCGATCCTGTGTGGAAAAAGTATTAGGTTACGTTTCTCCATGTGCTTGTAAGACAACAATGTGTCTGACATATACTCCATGGGCCAGCCTGTCCTAGTAATCTTGCCATCTGGATACAACTCGTCAGACCATATTAACATACTATTTGGATTAAAGGCATGGTAAAACATCTTAATATGAAATACACTGGCAAAGAAGTTATGGTCAAATACTTCAAACATACTTTTCTCTGCGTGTCTTACCCAAGGCTTATCACCAATAAGTCTGCCTAAAAAGTCTTGTGGATCATAACTTCCAGCATGCCAAAGACCACCTATCTTTATATTGACACCCAGTAACTCTGCCATATACTTTAACTGTATAACAGTAGGGTTCCAAGCATCTGTATATAAAAAGTAATCTCCGTCTTTGACACGACCACTACAAAATAGTTCGCCTATTTGTTGTAATTGGTTAGACTTGTAGACATTAGTACCACCAAAGTTTAAGAACGCACCAGGCGTTGTTGCTTGTGGTGTTTCGCCTCCACTAATAACAGTGACTTGCTCATGTAGTTCCCTTTCTAATAGGGCAGGTACATGATCCTTCCACTGTTTAGTGTAACGTGTATCTACTGCTTCTAAGTCTACTATGTATATCAACGTCGTCTACGCCAGTAATTATTGTTTCGATCGTCATGCCCGTTTTGTTTTTGTAACTTACGTTGCATACGTTCCCAGTTTGTGCCTCTTCGATACAAGTCACGCTCATCAAACTTACACATGTGTAGTCTGCAATAATCGTGATATGCTTCGAGGTCTTCGAAAATACGCTTTACTTCAGGTTTCATTCCTAGTTTTGGCTTGACAGCCATTTTAGTTCTCCTTGTCGTACTTAATAAAACTTCCGTTCTCACCATCTTCGCTTACGTCAATCCAGATGTTACGTCCTGGATAACGTTGCGCAATCTGCAAGAACAGATCATTAGATATCATTTCACAACTTTTGTGATCTAATTCTAAAACGCTATTATCATATAAACGCTGTAACCAACGTTTAAACTGAATAAATTCTATGTCTCTATCATCATGGAATACTTCAATCCAGACTTTAAAGTGAAATATGTGTCTGTGTGGTACACCTAAAAAACTAACATCGTCCCAGTCGCCTGTTGCTAGTTTAGGATCTGTGTCTGCACCTGGATACATATGAATACCTTCTTTTCGGAAAGTAACCCATATCATCTTGCTTGCGTTATTTGCTTGCTTGACTAACTTTTCTGCCAGTGCCATTGCTCTTTGTTCTTCTATCATTGTACTTCGTCTTGTAATAAGTCTAAAGGATCTAGATGTTGGTAAAACTGATTAAACAGCCAAAAGTTTTGTCCATGTCCTAGTACACACGCCGCTTCCATGTTCATTTCAATTGCTATCCAGCCGTTGGATGCAGGGTGTACAAATATAATTATGGTATTGTCTACTAAGCCATCTTTTTGATTGGGACCTTGCCAAAACGCTTGAAATCCGTTTTGATCTGCTAGTTTAACAACACTATCTGATGTGTAACATTCAACAGGTTTATTGCGTTGTACTTCTTCTGGTAATACACCTTCCTCGTCAGGTAGCAATTCTTGTGCAACTGTAGGACTGCATAGTGCCATTAGTGTTAGTGTAAAACCAATTACAAAACCTTTTAAGAAGTAGTCCATTATCCAATATCCGTGTCTTGTGTATATTGATCCCAATAAGTAAATTTATCTTTACCCATTAGGCTGTGTAAATGGTGTGTCCAAACACCAGGATTGGTTGCACCCCAAGTTTTATCATCTAACTTAAGAGTTGCGTTATAGTTTAGTTGATCAATATAAGGAATCTTAGCACTAATCATAGGAATGAACTTGTCGTATTCAGAATACCCAGATTCGATAACACCTTCGATATGTTCAATACCAAAGTCTAATGCTACCCAATAGTCTGCTTTTAAACAACCAAGAATCATGTTATCCCAACCTTCATAACTTTCCTGTGTTGAAGGAATAGAAGGATTAAAACTTTGACTAGTTCCAAAGTAGATTTGCTCTACCTTATGTTTTCTAGCCATTTCTAGAATTTCATCTAGCGGCTGAACGCCTACTACAAACAATGTAAACTTGTTATATGCAATTGTATGTTCTACTTCATATCCTGTGAAGTATACAACATTCTGACGTTCTTCGGTGTTTAATCCCATTTTATGTATCCTCTGCTATATCCATTGGGACGATTTAAACCATCGGCAAATGCATTTTGCCACTCTGTAGTTCTATTATAACTTCTTGTCCAGAAGGAGTCAACTTTTAGTATGCCGTTAGTAATCCAGGCTTCTGCTAGTCGCATACATTCTATAAAGTTTGGGTTACGTGGACTCGGGAAGTTCACTGTTACCGCTTTCCATAATAGATTATTTAGGTCCATGTTAACCTGCATGTTAGAACCTGCAATAATGAGTGCGTTGTCTTTGTATATAACGTCTGTAAATGTATTTGGATCACCTTTAAGGTCAATAATAACATCGTATAAACCTTTTGGAGCATCTTGTAACTTGTTACCCCATAAATGCGTGTTACTGGAACCTACAACGTCTATGTCAGCCTGGACACCACGTTGTACTAGTGTTGTATAGGCACAGTATGCTAAGAAGCCACTGCCCTTGATTAGTATTCTAAAGTCGTCATCTTGACGTAGTAGTATCTGTTGCATGTTTTGTTCAACAACATTAATACCGCATGCTACAGGCTCTAGTATATAACGTGGGTGTGCTTCTGGAACAACCACATACTCCTGTCTTTTTACATTATAATAATCTGCATAAGCAGGCTCGCCACGTGTAGCAACTATGTCGCCAACGTTGACATCATTAACTTCTTCGCCAATCTTAGTAACTAGTCCTAAGCCTTCGTGTCCACTCATGTGTATGGGCAGTGGACCAAACTTGCCTGTCATCATGTCAATGTCACTACGACATACACCAGTCATAATGGCTTTTACTTCTATTTCGTTGTCAGTTATTTCAGGCTTGGACCAACCAACTTCGGTAAATTTGCCTTTACCGTCAGTTATTAATAAGTTAACATCCATTATAGATTTTCTATTTGTTTGTGGATCCACAAGTCTTTTTCTAATTGATCCTGCCAGAAGTCATCATTATCCATATTTTGAACACAGTCTCTTACCATATTTAGATATGCTTCTTCTGGACATAAGCCAAGTTCAAACTTGTAGTCCGGGTTGTTGAAAATTATATTACGTTTATCTGATTGCGTGTCACGCCAGTCGGCTGTGAGGTTGTATTTGTTGAAAGAAAGTTTACAAAGGTCATCGACATCGTAAACGCCATTAGTATTTACTGTACCGTAGTCAGTGCTGGATAATTCTTGTAGTTCATAGCGTCTGTGTGCTAGAGCTTGTGTTGGCTCTTCTGTACGCCAATTGTCATCAAACGCCATATATAAACTTAACAAGTGTGGCATAAGGTCTCTACTAACGCCACCAAACGCAAGTTCTTTAGTAGTAAACCAAGTACCAGGACTAGGCACTCTGTCTTTATTGATCCAGTTTAGTTCTACTGACTCTGCTTGTTTGGCATGTTCACGTAACTCATCAATATTGTTACGCCACATATTGTTTTTAACAAGACAAAATCTTGTGCTAGGATGTAAGTTAACTAACTGTTGCCATTCGTCAGCAGTTCTTACACCAGGTTTCTCAACAAAAACAATACGGCAGTACTCTGCTATTTCGTCTGCTATTTCCCAATGTGTGAAATTTGGTGTGCAGACATGACCCGTTGCGAATCTGCCAGAGACGTTGAACTCTTGCATAATTAATGCTTCACCCAAACGTCTATAACTTGGTTTCTTATCTGGGTCAGTGTCTACTGTAATTGTTCTAATACGCAGTTCTTCTAGTACAGACTTATATAAGTTGCCTATACCGAGACCTACTACAAGGCTTTTCATAAGGGCGGAGATTTAATTCTTTCTAGTTCGTCTTTAATAATAAGTTTTTGTTTTTTGATTTCTTTGACTCTTTGTTCTTGTACATGAGGATGCTTGTTTAAAA
>Ga0255780_10003440_pt1 | contig 13822 bp, 16 predicted proteins | sample 071ome_32_FD_179978 | JGI IMG/M metagenome (GOLD analysis project Ga0255780, IMG submission 179978) | Coastal salt marsh microbial communities from the Groves Creek Marsh, Skidaway Island, Georgia - 071405AT metaG (version 2) | ecosystem: Environmental > Aquatic > Marine > Intertidal zone >... | reverse complement strand
GTACCACATTTATTGCCATCATGGGAGCGTTAAATTTTGGGGTCCTCGATGCCCTCGACATCATCATCGCAGCCTTCTTGCTGTACCAAGTCTACCGTCTGTTAAAAGGCACGGCCGCCATTCGCATCCTCATCGGTATGGTCGCCATTTACCTTTTGTACAGCTTGGTCCAAGTCTTAGAGATGAACCTCCTGAGCGAAATCCTCGGTTCCTTCATGGGGGCAGGATTGATCATTTTGGTCATCGTCTTCCAACAGGAAATCCGAAAGTTCCTCTTGGTCGTAGGTTCCGCCACCTTCACGCGCCGCCAGGGCTGGAAAGGATTATTCAAAGTGGGCAAAGCAGATCAAACCCATACCCTCAGTATTGAAGCCATTGCTACCGCCACAGCGGAATTGGCCGAACAAAAAACCGGTGCCCTTCTCGTCATTGAACGCAAAGATCCCTTGGGCGCCTTTGCCGGTACGGGCCATGAACTCAACGCGACCTTGAGCCGCATCCTGCTGGAAAGTATTTTCTTCAAAAACGCACCTTTGCACGATGGGGCCACCATCATCTCCGGCAATACCGTAGTATCTGCAGGTTCCATCCTCCCACTCAGCGAGAGCAGCGACCTCCCCTCCCAGTTTGGATTGCGCCACCGTGCGGCCGCCGGTATTTCCGAGCGCACCGACGCCTTGGCCCTTTCTATTAGTGAGGAAACCGGAAGCATCCACCTCTTCTACGACGGAACCTTCGAGCGCGTGCCCGTAAAGGCAGTTGCCGAACGATTGACCGTCCTACGCACCCAATAGAAGGGAATGTTCGAGGACTAATTGGTCCCAGTATTCAAAAGCTACATTCCACCACACCAACCATCCCTTAGGCATCAACGGCCCTAGGAATACCGCGCCCAGCCCCGTCCAGATAAACAGCGTGTACACCGGCACCACCAGTAAGTTTCCGAGAAGAAAAAAGGGAGAGGCACCGCCAAAATGATGGCTGACCAAGGGCAGCGTGCCAATCCAGGCTGCCAAGGAAATCTGAACGGTCAAGAGCCACATCGGCAAGGTTGAATGTTTGACCATCTGGTAGTGGTGCATGAACTCCGCCCAAGGGCTCTGTCGGAGCACGAACAATATGGCCAGCACCGCGGCATAGCTGAGCTGAAAGCCCAATTCCCCCACCATCTCAGGCGCCATCAAAAAACACCCCACGCCCACGGCCATCGGCCAATGCATCGAGGCCACTTTGCACCGCCCCGCCAAAGCGATCCGTGCCAATGCAAAGGACCCCACCGCCCGCACCACCGAAGGTCCACCGCCCACGGCCGAAGCATAGACCACCAAAAACACGACCAACGCCAACTGCACCGACCATTGCCAATACCTGTGCTGGTGCACCTTCGTCAGGGGCAACAACATACTGGTCCAAATTCCCACATGGAAGCCACTGACCGCCAACATGTGCCTTATGCCCAGCACCCCAAAAGCCGCTATCGTATCCTCCTGCAACCCGCCCTTATCGCCGACCAACACCGCTTGGAGGAAAGATGCGAGCCGCCCGTGCGCCACCGCCCCAATCCGCTCGGTGAGCCACTGCCGCAAATAGGCACCCGCCCCCATCAACACCTCGGGCGGCTCGTACCTATACCACTGACGCCATTCGAGATATATGGGAGCAAGGGTGAGTACGAGCACGGCGAACAGGAGGAGTTGGAGGTCGTGAGCGGGACGGCGCCAACGCCGCGACCACAGCAAAAGCCCCAAGACCGCGCTCGCAGAAATAGTATACTGCTCACGTAGACCAACGGCCATAAGTAGGATGAATACGGGATAGAGTGGCATCTATAAAAATTGGCCACTGAAAAGCAGAAAAGAAAGTGTTGTGGAGAATTATGGGTTATTCACCAAATCGTAAGTGAGGTCCTTGAAGTAGAAATCCAAAATTTCTTGCCAAGTAAATCCTGAAGCCGCCATGTGCATCGCGCCCTGTTGCGCCATACCAACGCCGTGACCAAAGCCCTTTCCGGTGACCACTACCCCGGCCTCTGTGGCTTCACATTGCACGAAAGTGCTGCGCCATTTGAACGCACGACGAGCGGTTTCCAGCTTGTGTTTTTCTTCCCCAAAGGTCCAATGCGACAGTCGATCGTTGGGAAGGTTTTGAAAGAATTGGCCCCATTCCTCTTTGCTGAGATCCACGTAAATACGCGTCCAGTAGCCGTTCCACTCTTCCCAGGTATGGGTTTGGGTCCAATTAAGTTTTGAGCCCTTCAACGAAAAGGGATCCACCACCTTTCGGCAGTACGGAAGGGACTGCGACCACACATCTTGCGGCAACACCGTTTGTCCGCCTGAATTGCTGTGGTAAAATCCGATAATGGGTTTGCCGTTGTGCAAGGCCACCGTATCCTGAACGCGCAACACCGCCTGCATCACTTCTTCGGCATGTCCGCCGTGGGCCACACCTTTAAAAGCCTGAGAACTTTGATCGTCCTTCACATGGAACCCGTCCTTGATGTGCTTTTTCTCATTGCTCATCAGCCAAGTACGGGCCAGTACGGCCTGCGCCTGCAAATAGCTGCCGCGCCCCGCCAGACCTCCTTCGGCTTCCACCACACCGGCCAAATAATCCTCCATCGAGCAACGGGCAATGGCATCAATGTAGATGAGGTTGTTTCGAAGGGTCAGCTTTCCGATATACGGACGCTCTTCCGTCCATTTTCCGCCCCGCAACACGCGCAAGACAATGGTATCGGTGGAATAAAATGTAATGGAATCAAACTCCGTTCTATTGATCATTAACTCCGCGCGAAAAGTGTAGAGCGGATGCACATCATCCGGGCCATATTCTCGCACGTACGTAGAATCTTTATTATATCCTTTCAACAAGTACGCCCCCTGCTTCACTTTGACCTGGGCGCGCGAGTAGAAATCTTCGGCGAACAAGAACACCCTCGGGCCACTCATTCTTGTTTCTTCCAAAAACTCTTGCGCTTGCACCCCTAATTGGGCAAAAAGAAAAAGGACTACTAGTGTTCTCATCGCTGCGAAGATACAAGGTCAATGAGTTCTTCCGCGGTTTTGTCCCCGGGGTTATAATCATCCAAAGCCGCCACCAGCTCCTCGTAATAAGACAATGAATCCATTTCTCTTACCGAGTTAACAAACAACCTCGAAAGCCGCTTGGGCGTGACCTCTTCTTGCAACAGTTCGGTAATGGCCGGGCGATTGAGGATGAGGTTGGGCAGAGAGAAATACTGGACCTTCACGAAGAGTTTTGCAATGCGTAAAGACAAAGCATTAGCCTTATACACCACGACTTGAGGCACTTTAAGCAAGGCCACCTCCAAAGATGCCGTTCCACTACAGGTCGCAGCAAACATCGCCTCGTGTAAGCCCTCTTCAATGGGACCGGTGAACACCTCCACGTTTTCAGGCCGCTCCAACGCGGGCCAGAATTTCTGGGCTATGGCCGGTCGAATGACCTTGAATTTGATCACTGGGTGCAACCGTGCAAAATCATAGAAGACTGGCAAGTGTCGCTTAATCTCTTGTTTTCTAGAACCCGGCAGGAGCGCCACACAATCGGCCCCGGTAGCGACTTGATCTTTGTATTTGTAGGCCAATGGGTTGCCTACATAGGTAATGTCCAGCCCTCTTTCCTTGTACCAAGCTTTCTCAAAAGGAAGAATGCTATATATGGCATCGCAGTGCTGACGAAGTTTTTCAATGCGCCCCTCTTTCCAAGCCCAAATCTTGGGCGGGATGAAGTAAGCCACACGGATGCCCTGGGATTTGGCCCAAGCCGCCATCCTCAAGTTGAATCCAGGATAATCTACCAATACCAGTACATCCGGCTGGAAGGCCAACACATCTCGTTTACAGTGTGAGAATCGTTTGGCGATGGTTCTTGCGCGTAGGACCACTTCGACAAAGCCCATGAATGGCTCAGAGCAGATGTCTCGATCTAAGGCAACGCCAGCAGCCTTTAGCTTAGGGCCTCCCCATCCGCGCTGCTCGATGGATGCTTGACGAGCTTGTAAGGCTTCAGCAACGGCTGCCGCCTGTACATCCCCGGAGGGCTCGCCTGCAATCCAATAGATTTTCATTAGAGAATGAATTGGAAATAAACTACCGCAATCACACTAGGAATACAAGAAATTAGAATGCCTCGAGAGACATGATCTCGGCCCCAATTAATGGCAATGAAGAATAAAGCGGCATTGATAATTACCCCGAAGGAAATAGCTCGCATAACGATCAATCGCCACGCGGGATTGGCCACATCTCCAATCTCTTGAAGGACAGGAAAGGTTTCTAGCGCTATGGCGATGGAAAACACGGGCGCACCTATTCCTACGATGAACCCAATGAATTGGTCAATAATCTTCTTATTTATTCTCAAAATTCCACTGGTTTAGGGTCGCAATAGTTTCGTGAGCGGTCAAATCTACACTCACAGGCACTACGCTTACATAGCCTTCTTTTAATGCAGCAATATCAGTATCAGAACCGTTATCGTACAATTCATATTTACCAGTCAACCAGTAATATGGTCGTCCATAAGGATCAATGCGTGAATCAAACTCTTCCACCCAGTTTCCTATGGCCTGGCGACAAACCTTTAAGCCTTTATAAGGCACCAAATCGTTCGCAGGAATATTCACATTTAAACACACACCGCTTGGTAATCCGTTCTCTAACACGTTGGCAATAACAGTGCGAACGTAGGGCTTGGCTGCCTCCATTGAAGCCGTCCATGGGAATTCATCCAAACTAAACCCAATGCTATCAATCCGTTCCAACGCACCTTCCACCGCCGCACTCATCGTTCCTGAGTAGATCACATTCACCGAGGCATTTGAGCCGTGGTTGATCCCACTCAAAATCAAATCTGGGCGACGTGGCAGCACCACATTGATGGCCAACTTTACACAATCTGCCGGTGTACCGCTGACTTTATACTCTTTCTGAGGCCCTTCACTGGGCACCTCGTTGCATCTCAGACTCTGATCCAGGGTAATGGCATGACCCTTCCCGCTTTGTGGGCCATCCGGTGCTACAACGTAGACTTCGCCAAATTCATTGGCAATCTCCACCAATGTTTTAATACCTGGGGCTACGACACTATCGTCGTTTGTCACTAAAATTAGAGGGCGTTTTGTCATGAGTTCTCGGGCTATCTGCCAAAGTTACATTATGCTGCGCAGAGGCATAAATTTTGTTTATTTGAATCCGAACAACTTTATAACACCAAAATGTTTGTACTTATTATTCTTTTCGTGGTTTTAGGCTTTGTCGTACAACAACGCTTGAAATCGAAATTCAAGAAATATTCGCAAGAAGCTTTGAGCAATGGCTTGAGCGGCGCTGAGATTGCCCAGAAAATGCTGGACGATCACAATATTACCGATGTGCGCATTCAAAGCGTTCCTGGCAAGTTGACCGATCATTACAATCCTTTAGATAAAACAGTTAACCTCAGCCCTGAAGTATATAGCGGACGCAGCGTGAGCGCCGCAGCAGTGGCAGCACACGAGGTAGGCCATGCCGTACAGCACGCTGTAGGTTACCAATGGTTGGACATGAGATCTAAACTCGTTCCACTGGCCAGCGCTAGCGGACGCATCATGAACATCGTGATGTGGAGCATGTTCTTAGGCTTTGGTATGCTGAATCTTTTCAGCTTTGATACCATCATTTGGGTATTGATCGTTTCGCAAACGGCAATTACGGCCTTTACCTTGGTCACCCTACCCGTAGAATACGACGCCTCCAACCGCGCCTTGGCTTGGTTGACCTCAACAGGAACCATAAATACCCTAGAACATGAAAAGGCAGCAGATGCCTTGAACTGGGCAGCACGCACGTATTTGGTTGCTGCATTGGCTTCTATGGCTCAGCTCGCGTACTACATTTCTTTGCTCAGTAGCAGAGATTAAAAACAGACTTTTATGTATAAAAAAACCGCGCCCTTGGGCGCGGTTTTTTTTGTAATCTTACCTAGTGAATTATTTGTTCACCGTGTAACCTAAAGACTGTAGGTAGGCGATTTTCTCATCAACAACTGCTTGCTGGCGACGCGTTACTTCTTTTTCAATAGAAGTTGCTAGGCCTGCCAATTCCTCATCAGAAAATTTCCCCAAGAATTGAGAAGCAAAAAGCGACTTCAATGTCTTGTTATTGTTTTGGTTTTCGCGGATGTAGTTAACTACTGCCTTTGGTTTCATAAACAACTTGTGTATTAGTTAAATCTGAAAGACAAAAATACACGAATTTTTTAAAGAAAATATATGTATCTCAATCGAGACAACGAGATTTTATTTCAACGTCGTCAAATCTTCTACTCCTACGTGTCTAACAGTGATTAGAGGCTCTGCGTAAGAAGCACCGATGATGCGTCCCCAGTCCTGAGCACGCGCCACTACGCTATCTAAAAATCCCTTACTTGCAATGACCGTTTCAGGCTCATTACTATTGGGATCATAGAACTGACTGGTATGTGCTTTAATGCTGGCTAGTTTTTGTTCAAATCCAGCAGATATATCTACAATGAGGTCTGGATTTAAGTTGTAAAACTGCAGGTATTTATACATGGTTTTTGGACGCCATGGAGCCAATTTCTCCCCATTTTCTTCCAACTCAACTTTATGCAAACCACTAATAAAACAAGCTTCCTCAACCAAACGAGAAGCTCTACCATGATCAGGGTGGCGGTCTGTTGGCGCATTCATAATGACAATTTCCGGGCGGTATTTACGCACCATTTTCGCCACTAATAATTGTGAATCATGATCATAACCTACTTGGCCATCAGGCATGCATAAATTCTCTCGAACAACACATCCTAGAATTTTAGCGGCCTCAGTGGCTTCTGCATCACGCAGTTCAGGCGTACCACGCGTACCCATCTCTCCACGGGTCAAATCCACAATACCTACGTTCTTACCTGCAGCGGCATGAGTAGCTAGAATACCTCCAGCGCCCAACTCGACATCGTCGGGGTGGGCACCGAAAGCAAGAATATCAAGTTTCATAGTCTTTACTTTCCTGCCGCAAAGGTCGTGATTTCCGTGCTCATCGGACCAGTAGATGACGGGAAATGCGCTACCCAATGGCCGTTTTCATCAATCAAAAACTTGTTGAAGTTCCAGCTGACCTTAGCATCCGAGACGCCATTCTGCTCTTTATTACACAACCATTGGTAGATATCATCTCCTCGATTAGCTCCAGTTTTCACCTTGGACATCATGGGAAAAGTAACATCGTATTTTGAAGAACAAAATGCTGCAATTTCTTCTTCAGAACCGGGCTCCTGCCATCCAAAATCATTTGATGGAAAGCCTATTACTGTGAAATTATCACCACCATAAGTGCGGTACAACTTTTCTAAATCCTCGTACTGCGGGGTATATCCACATTTCGAAGCCGTATTCACGATCAAAACTCTCTTTCCTTTCAACGAAGAAAATGAGAAAGGCTGTCCATCAATGGTCTTCGCTTGTAGCGAGTAGAAATCTGTCGTAGGTGTGCTCATCGCAAGAGTATTTGAGTTGAGATTTTGGGGCTCATTTCCACAAGAGAATAGTGCCACTAAAGAAAGGAGGGATAAAATTCGTTTCATGTCTAGGGTTTTTGTGATAAACATCAAAGGTGCTGGAATAGTTTGATGTAATTTTGTGAAATGCAAAAAATTATGCGCTTGCTGGTTCGTTTTTTCCGCCAAGAGGTGAGAAATAGCAATGTGCTTTTTTCGCTAGGGCTGTACTTACTCGGCGTATCCTACCTCATTTATTTACTAAGCGGGAGCACACCTTCAGATTCGGCATGGAACACCTTGCTTTGGGTAGTCGTCTTTTTTGGATCGGTCCAATTATCTTCTCGAAGCTTCGAATTCGAAAGCGGGTCCTACTTCTATTATTACCAAACCATTGCCAATGCCAAGCACACGATCATTGCCAAGATGTTGTTCAATGTGGCGTACATGATGTTGTTGAGTATGGCGACTTGGGCCCTGTTCAGCGTGTTCTTTGGCAACCCCGTGTACAACACTACCTTGTTTTTTATTGGACTCATACTAGGGGCGACAGGATTTAGCGTGGTCTTGACCTTGACCAGCGGCATTGCACACCGCACCAAAGGAAATGCCACGTTGGGCGCCATTTTAGCCATTCCTCTGCTCTTTCCGGTGCTCCAACTAACCAGTACTATAAACCTGCAAGCCATTGTGGGTGTGACCCTTACCGATGCCGCCAATCTATTGGGAACATTAGTTGCTTTAGATATGGGAATAGGCCTGCTAGCCTACCTACTCTTTCCGTATCTTTGGCAAGATTAAAACAACACATGAAAGGAAGCATTTACAAGGTATTGGGGTTGCTATTGGTCGCGTATAGTTTGATCTATGGTTTGTTGACCAAGGTGCCCGATCTCCCGATCATTGAAGAAAGTATTCGCAATTTGTTCTATCACGTCAGCATGTGGTTCGCTATGGTGGCCATGATGGCGGCGAGTTTTTGGAACGCCATTCGTTTTCTAGGTACTGAAGATTTGGCCAAAGACCGCCGAAGCATCAGCCTAGCCGAGATGGGCATGTTCTTCTCCTTCATGGGACTGTTCACAGGAATGGTTTGGGCGAAATACACATGGGGGGCTTGGTGGACCAATGACCCAAAACTCAACGGTACAGCCATTACCATTCTCATCTACTTAGCCTACTTCGTATTGCGCAACTCCATGGACGACGCCCGTAAAAAGGCGAGAATCTCAGCCGTTTATAACATTTTCGCGTTTGTGATGATGATTGTTTTTATCGGAATCCTCCCTCGTATGACCGACAGCTTGCACCCTGGCAACGGCGGCAACCCAGGATTCAACAGTTATGATTTAGATAACGGACTGCGCATGGTCTTCTACCCTGCTGTTATAGGTTGGATTTTAGTGGGAACCTGGATCGCTTCCTTGCGTTATAGATTAAAAGCTCTTCAAGAATGAAAAAATTCTTACCGCTTCTAGCGACGTGCTTGCCACTCATGGGATGGGCACAAAACGATAACCCGATGTACAGCAACGGCAAGATTTATGTAGTGGTAGCCGTCATCGCCATCATTTTTGTGGGTTTGGCGTTGTACTTGGTTCAATTGGACCGTAAAATCACAAAACTGGAAAATGAAAAATAGCCAGATTGCCATCATCATTGCCATTGCAGTACTCATTGGCTTCACCTTAGTGAACCTGGGCAATAGTGCGACCTACAGCAGTTTCGCCGATGCCAGCTTAAAGCAAGGAGAAACCACTACGGTCATAGGTTACCTCAACCTTGAGGAGCCCATGAGCTTCGACCCAAAAACTGTAACCCTCACCTTTGCCGCCAAAGACAAGAAGGGAAATGCGAGTACCGTGGTATACAACCAGCCTAAACCCCAAGATTTCGAGCGTTCCGAGGAAATTACCATGACCGGATACGCCACCGACTCCGCCTTTGTTGCCACCGACATTCTGATGAAGTGTCCCTCGAAATACAACGAACAAAACGAAGTGGATTCGGACAAAATCTACAAATAACCCCTATGAACTACATTGGAGAACATTTATGGGCCGCTGAACTCGGACGGGGTTTAACGGCCTTTTCATTTGTATTCGCATTGCTTTCCACCTTCGCCTATTACAGCAAAGGAGAAGGATGGAAAACTGTCGGCCGCTTGGCCTTTAGGATACATGCCATCACTCTTTTTGGACTTATTGGCACGCTGTTTTTCATCATGGCCAACCACTACTTCGAGTTTGACTATGTTTGGAAACACACCTCTTTAGACCTGCCGCCACGCTATTTGTTCTCGGCGTTTTGGGAAGGTCAAGAAGGTTCCTTCCTGCTGTGGATGTTCTGGAATGCCATATTGGGGTGGATCCTGACCTATACTGCAAAGAACTTTGAAGGCCCCGTAGTGGGTGTATTCGCCGCCGTACAAGCCTTCTTGGTGAGCATGATCCTAGGTGTTTGGATTGGCGATTACCAGTTGGGCTACAGTCCTTTCAATCTAGTTCGTGAACTGCCTGAAAACCTAGGATTGCCTTGGACCCAGTTCGAGGATTACCTCACCCGCTTCCCAAATTTCATGGACGGCTCCGGGTTGAATCCATTGCTTCAGAACTATTGGATGACCATCCACCCGCCTACGCTGTTCTTGGGCTTTGCCTCTACCCTCATTCCATTCAGCTACGCCATCGCCGGACTATTGCGCAATGACTATACTTCTTGGATTTCAAGCGCTTTGAAATGGAGCGTATTCTCTGTAGGCATTCTGGGAGTCGGTATCTTGATGGGCGGCGCCTGGGCCTATGAGGCATTGAGCTTCGGAGGATTCTGGGCGTGGGATCCAGTAGAAAACACCTCATTAGTACCATGGCTCACCATGGCTGCAGGCACACACCTGTTGCTCATCCAACGCAACAAAGGGGGCGTAATGCCGTCGGTATTGTTCCTGTTGATCATCACTTTCTTGCTCGTATTGTATTCAACCTTCCTTACCCGTTCTGGGATTTTGGGAGACAGCTCGGTACACGCTTTCGTGGATCTAGGATTGAGTGGCCAATTATTAATTTACCTCCTCTTCTTCACCCTAGGCAGCCTAGGGCTTTTCCTCGCGCGCTACCGCAGCCTGCCTAAAAAGGAACAAGAAGATCGCATGGACAGCCGTGAATTCTGGATGTTTATTGGTGCCCTAGTCCTCTTGATCAGCGGTTTGCAGATTACCCTCAGCACCTCTTATCCTGTCTTCAACAAACTCTTTGGTCCAGAGGGCTTGATTCATCTCTACGATGAAAACAAGGTGTTAAACGATCCTATCACACACTACAACGCCATTCAGGTACCGTTCGCGATCATCATCACCTTATTGATCGGCGCGGGCCAATTCCTTTCGTACCGTCAAACCTCCACCAAGCTGTTCTTCCAACGTCAAATCACCACCCTAGTGGTTACCACCATTCTAACCGCCCTAAGCGCATGGGCATTGGAAATGTGGAACCCGATGTACATCACCCTAATGTGGACGAGTTACTACGCAGTGATTGCCAACCTCGAGTTTTGGATTCGCTGGGGCAAAGGGCGATGGAACTTCGCCGGGGCCTCCGTGGCACACGTAGGTTTTGGCTTATTGATTGCCGGCGCTTTGGTCAGCAATGCCAACAAAGATGTCATCTCTCAAAACAGAACCTTCATTCACGAAGACTTCCCTGCTAATGAAAACCTCTTACTATCGCTCGGCGACACTGTTGAGATGGGCAAGTATTGGGCAACATGGTCCGGACAAAATGAAGAAGGCTATTACATCAATTACGAGCTGCAATTCTTCGAAGAAATCGATGGAAAGCTTGAAGCTGCATTCAACCTCAGCCCTCGTATTCAGCTCAACGAGCGCATGGGTAACGTAGCCGAACCAAGTACTAGACACACCCTCACCAAGGACATCTATACCCACGTGACCTACGCCGACTTGCGCACTGAAGAAGAACGCGGTACGGACGAATGGAAAAACGAATTTGAGCTCGAGTTGAACATCGGCGATACCCACTTTTTATATGGGAAATACCAATTAGAATTGGACACCCTAGTTGTCGATGCACCTCAAGCCGACAGCGAACTTCAGTATGCCGTCTTAGGGGCTGGATTGACCATCACCACCCTAGAAGATAGCGTGTATAAAGTGATGCCTGTTTATGCTGTTCAGGGCAATCAAGCACAACACGTAGATGCTGAAATCAAGGAATTAGGATTGAAGTTTAGCTTCGACCGCATCAACTACGATACCAACAAACCGGTCATCATTGCCAGCGAACACACCGAGGCTGAAGTACCGTTTATCTTGGTCAAGGCCGAAGTTTTCCCTTGGATCAACCTCTTGTGGTTGGGTTCTATCCTCATGGCAGTAGGAACTGGCATCGCTATTGCGCAACGCGTAAAACGAGAACGCAAATAATGTCGGAAGGCCGTCCACATATCGCTATTGTTGGCCAAGGCAACTTGGGGCAACATCTGGCCAGTGGACTGCAAAATGCCTTTCAAATCACCACCCACGGTCGTGCACTGGATATTCCCGCTGCAGCTGAGGTAATCATCGTTTGTGTGCCAGATGATGCTACCGCGCAGGTCTGTGCTGCCCTTCCTCAGCATGCATTGATCGTGCATACCGCTGGTGCTGTGCCGATGTGTGAGACGCCACGCAGTGGTGTGCTTTATCCGCTCTACAGTTTTACGAAGGGGGCAACAGTGAATTGGGCCCAAGTCCCCTTTCTACTCGAAGCCCATACCGATGAGGACCTGGCCATTTTGACGAACATCGCAAAAGCACTTTCACCGCTGACCTATGAGGTCAATAGTGCGGGGAGAAACCAGCTACACGTGAGCGCCGTAATGGTCAACAACTTCACCAACCACCTCTACACCCTAGCCTTCGCGCACGCCAAAGAACACAACCTTCCGGTGGAAACCTTGTTTGCCATTATGCAGCAAGGACCGGACAAAGCCATCGCCATGGGACCACAAGCCGCACAAACCGGACCGGCGGCACGCGGGGACCAAAAAACAATTGATGCGCACTTAAAACGTATCAGTGATCCGGAAGTACAGCGACTCTACACCCTATTAAGCGCAAGCATAGCAAAACACAAGGCCTGATGAATTACAAAGAAAAATTCAAGAACATCACTACCGTGGTCCTCGACGTTGATGGGGTACTGACAAACGGAGAGATCTTACTCATCCCTGGCGCTGAGCCCGTGCGTAAAATGCACAGCAAGGATGGGTATGCCTTGCAATTGGCAGTGCGCAATGGCATTAGAATGGCCATCATTACCGGGGGAACTTCTCCGGACGTGAAAGAGCGCCTACAAGGGGTGGGCATCAAAGACATCTACATGCGTGCTTCGCACAAAATGGAAGCCTATGAAGACCTTAAAATGTGCTACGACCTCAGCGATGAGGAAATCCTATATATGGGAGACGACCTTCCGGATTACGATGTGATGGGAGTATGTGGATTAGCATGCTGTCCGCAAGATGCTGCGCCTGAAATTAAGGCCATATCGGATTACGTGAGCCCCGTGAATGGCGGCCATGGCTGTGTCCGCGATGTGTTGGAGCAATTGCTCAAGATTCACGGCAAATGGGGACGTAAAGAAGACCGTACTTGGTAATGGAGCTCACGAAAGAATTGGTCCTAGGATCACAAAGCCCTCGCCGTGCCCAATTCCTAAAAGATTTGGGCCTCGCCTTCACCGCCCTTCCGTTGGATTTGGATGAAACTGCCCCTTCACACCTCAGCCCTGCGGAAACCGCAACCTTTGTGAGCGAACTCAAAGGGGAAGCCCTGCTGCCACTACTTCAAAAAGGGCAATTAGGCTTGACCAGCGACACCGAGGTTTGGCAAGGCGGACGCAGGTTTGGAAAAGCGGCTGATGCTGGCGCCGCGAAAGAAATGCTAGAAGCCTTGAGCGGCACCACGCACGAAGTGCACAGCAGCATGACCTTGATCGATCCTGATAATCTCATGCCCATGAGCAGTGTGGTGAGTACCGTGGTGGTGCACTTTCACCCCATACCACAATGGGCCATGGATCATTACATTGAGACTTACAAGCCTTTTGATAAGGCAGGGGCCTATGGCATCCAAGAATGGATTGGCCAGGCCTATATCAAACGAATTGAAGGAAATTACAACAGTGTGGTTGGCCTTGATACGGCGGCACTCGTACACATGCTAGAACCTTATCTCAAATAAAAAAGGCCGCAATTGCGGCCTTTTTAAATATTTATTGGACAGTGCTTATGCGGGTTCCGC
>Ga0255780_10003437_pt1 | contig 13833 bp, 8 predicted proteins | sample 071ome_32_FD_179978 | JGI IMG/M metagenome (GOLD analysis project Ga0255780, IMG submission 179978) | Coastal salt marsh microbial communities from the Groves Creek Marsh, Skidaway Island, Georgia - 071405AT metaG (version 2) | ecosystem: Environmental > Aquatic > Marine > Intertidal zone > Salt... | reverse complement strand
TAATCCACGCATTTCTCATTTATACGGATTTTCTGAGTTAAGTTCCGGAGTTGTATATTTTAATAACGGGGCAAACGACTGGACGCAAAGAACTTATGTGGAGCTTCCTGCTAATTATTTTGGTGCTAATGGCAATGCTAATGATATGGAGGTATTTGATTTTGATAACGATGGTTATATGGATATTGTTATGGCATCGACAACCCATGAGCCATATTACAATTCAAGAGTCATTCAATTCTTTAAAAATAATGGAGGCACCTCTTTTAGTGATGTGACTGGGGTCCTTAGTCCAGATTTTGCTAAATATGCAAACGGAAATCCATACTCTAATTGGTGGGTCGGCCAGGGAAAAATACACATCTTAGATTACGATCATGACGGGGACTTGGATATCATTGACGTTAATACCCGAACGAGCGTTTTTCTTAACAACGGTTCCAATTTTACGCTTTATGATGATTTCGTTGATACTGACGATGACGTATTGCTTTGGCCGGTAGAAATTGATGGAAAGTATCATTATGACTTTATTGGCTCCAAACAAGATTGTGAAGTTGCTACCTGTATTACCAATTTCTACCAATTACTCGATCCACCTTCCTTGGCATTGCTAGAAGACTTTTTAACTAAGGGGGATGGTTTTATCAGTACATTACTAGAGGCCAGTTATTTGGGGGATGAAATAAGATTACTGCTTCAAAGAAATAACCTAGTGCATCGCTCTAACGTTGCTAATGATCTCTTGGGGTTCAGCTCTGATAGTAATAACTTTCAATTTGTAGCAGGACGAATCGTTGGCAAACATCTTGGTAATTTTTTTGGGGTAACCTATGCAAGATCTTTCCTAAGAGGTGGGGCCATCATCAACCAATCTTCAACGCATGCATCTAATACAACCCGTTGGTTTGGTAATTACCGAGCTGAAATGTTTTACAAAAGCACTGAAGCTTTCATAGAAATGAACCTCATTAACTCTAATAACTGGACGCTGACCTATGGCCAATTGATTAATCAAACCAATGTAGATAGCTTCCAAGAGGAGGGTGGAGCAGGTAGCGTCAGTTACTTAAATTCTCAGTTAAAGTATTCAGCTAATTATGCGAATGCATTGTTTCGAAAACATTTGTTTGGTTTTGATAGTGAAATCATATTTGGTTCCAGGTGGGGAAAATCCATCCAGCCATTCTTGTTAAGAGCTTCCAATAACTTTAATTTTCAATCCTTTAGCGCTATTTCTAATGATTTTGCTGGCATCAATCTTTACAAGGGGCCTTATTTCTTAAAAATGACAAGCAATTCTGTGTTTGGGGAAGAGGCTCTCATAGGTTTTCAATACAACTTTTAAACTCATTTACAGTAAAATGGCCTCCATGAGAAATACATATTTTTGGTGCATATCGGCTGTAAGGTTCTTTCCCATCTTTTTTGTTGTTTGCTTGGGAGCAAGTATGGTGTTTTATCCCGGAGGGACCCTCCATGATCACTACTCCCAAGGTTATATATTTACGCAAAATTTCATAAGTGAATTAGGTTTGTATAAAACCAGGCTGGGCGGAGAGAAATACATTTCTTTGCATTTGTTCATATTGGCTATGAGCGGGTATGGGCTTATGGCAATTGCATTTTCTTTAGTTCCTCAACTATTTAAATCTAATGTTAAGGCCCATCGGATGGCTAGACTGGGGTCTGTTTTCTTTGTCATAGGGTCGCTATTTTTTGTAGGCGTAGCATTTACTCCTGCTGATCTATATTTTGATGAGCATGTATTTTTTGCAATCAACGGCTTTAGAATTATTCTTCCGGGCGCATTTTTTTATTTGTTGGCTTTTAGATATATGAATTTGCCAAGGAATTACTTTTTGATCGGTCTTGCTTATTTACTTGGAACTTTAGCTTATGTAATTTTTCAGATATTCGCTGCCGATCCAAGAAGCACCGCTGATGCTATGGTGGCTCAAGTCGTTGCTCAAAAATTAATTGCGCTACTTTCGGTAGCTACTATTTTTTCTTTCAGCTTTGCGTTTGAGAGGCTTTATAAAGAATTAATTGGGTAATCCAGGCATTGGATATTTCAGGCCGGTAGCGCAATTAAAAAGCACTACTTGTTCTTCAGGTTTTACTTCCCCGTTTTGAATGGCATGGTCTAGCGCCAGGGCAGTTGCGGCTCCCTCTGGGCACAACATAACTCCTTTGCTGGCCAACTCATTTCTCTTGGTTATTACTGCGCTGTCATCGACTGCAATTGCTGAACCATTGGATTCATAAATAGCATCCAGTATCAGAAAATCACCCACAGCAACTGGAACTCGGATTCCCCAAGGCTCAGAAGTGGGATCTTGCCATAATTCAGCAAACCTCTCTTTTTTATTAAAAGCCTTCACTATGGGAGCGCAGCCTGTTGATTGCACCGCATACATTCTCGGGAAGGGCTTTTCAATCCATCCCATGGCATGCATTTCATGAAAGGCCTTCCACATGCCAATAAGACCAGTCCCACCTCCGGTAGGATAAAAGATAGCATCTGGCAGCTTCCAGTTGAGCTGCTCAGCAAGTTCAATTCCCATAGTTTTCTTGCCTTCTAAGCGGTAAGGCTCTTTTAAAGTGGAGACATCAAACCAACCCTGGTTTTGTTTTCCCTCTAACACAATCTTCCCACAGTCGTTAATTAGACCATCAATCAGAATAGTTTCAGCACCTTGTAATTTTGTTTCTAAAATATTGATTTGCGGTGTATCTTTAGGGCAATATACGCTACTTTTTAGACCTGCTCTGCTGGCGTATGCAGCTAATGCAGCTCCAGCGTTACCATTAGTTGGTATAGCAAGATGCTCAAGTTTAAATTCTTTGGCCATTGCAACAGCTAGAGCCAAACCTCTAGCTTTAAAGGATCCTGTAGGAAGTCTTCCTTCATCTTTAATAAGTACCTCTAAATTATCATATTCCTTACTTACATTTATGAGGGGGGTAATGGTTTCTCCGAGAGAGATTATGGATTCTTGGCTGCTGATAGGAAGGAATGGGTAGTAACGCCAAAAACCGGGTAAAGGAGAGTCTTTAAACTCCTCTTTTGCAATACTCTTTGAGAGGGCCTCTAAATCATATTTGACCAGTAAGGGTCTGCCGGCATTTGAGAGCTCCAAAACAGTATCTTTTGGATAAGTTTCTTGAGTCAAGGAGCATTCAAGGTGAGTGATATAGCTATTCATAGAGATTCAAATTGTATAAGGAATTTTATGGATAGTGTATTTGTCTGCACTAAAATTAAAATATAGGTATTATTAACGACTCATGAATACTCATAACAAAATTTCTATCCATCCTGATCTTGAAAATTTTCTAGTGAACGAGGTTCTGGAAGGCCTTGATTACAGTCCCAAAGAATTACTAGAAGGTTTTTCTAATATTGCTGAAGAATTCTCTCCCCAAATAGAGGCTGCTTTAGCAAAAAGGGATGATCTCCAGCAATCCATTGATGCCTGGCATAAAGAAAACTCATTAGAGGATTTTCAAGCTTATAAAACTTTTTTAAAAGACATTGGTTACCTTGAGGATGAGAAAGAGGATTTTTTAATCAATCCTCAAAACGTAGACCCTGAAATTGCCACCATAGCAGGGCCACAATTGGTGGTACCTGTGATGAATGCAAGATTTGCATTAAATGCTGCCAATGCAAGGTGGGGTAGTTTATACGATGCCCTCTATGGCACAGATATGATTAGTGAAGAAGATGGGGCAGAGAAAACTGGTCCTTATAATCCTGTGCGTGGCAACAAAGTTATAGGGTTTGCCAAACACTTTTTAGATCAGTATTTCCCATTAACAAAAGGCAGCCATGCAGAAGTAAGTAAGTATTCCGTACAAGAGCAAAAATTGGTGGCAACACTTCATGAAGAAAGTATTGAGCTTATTAACTCAGAGCAGTTTGCTGGCTATACAGGCGATAAAAAATCTCTAACCTCAGTCCTTTTAAAGAATAATAATTTGCATGCAGAAATTCTCATAGATAAAGAGGATGCAGTAGGTGCTGAAGATCCTGCCAATGTAAAAGATATTGTATTGGAAAGTGCTATTACTACCATTCAAGATTGTGAAGATTCTGTGGCAGCAGTGGATGCCCAAGACAAGATAGCTGTCTATAAAAATTGGCTAGGGTTAATGAAGGGTGACTTGTCAGAGACTTTTCAAAAGGGCGGCAAGGAATTAATTAGAACCTTGAATGAAGATAAGAAATTTTTAAATCCCCAAGGAGATGCTTTTACTTTGCCTGGTAGGAGTTTGATGTTGGTCAGGAATGTAGGCCATCTAATGACCACTCCTGCGGTATTGCTTGATGGGAAAGAAATATCTGAGGGATTAATGGATGCCTTTTTCACTGTCTTAATTGCTGTACATGACTTAAAAAAATTAGGCAAATACCAAAACTCTAGAGCGGGCAGTGTCTATATAGTGAAACCTAAGATGCATGGTCCAGATGAGGTCACTTTGGCATGCAATATTTTCGCAGCCGTAGAGAACCTTTTGGGTTTAGAAAACGGAACGGTAAAAATTGGAATCATGGATGAGGAGCGCAGAACCTCTATCAATCTCAAAGAGTGTATTCGCAGAGCTAAAGATAGAGTTATTTTTATCAATACAGGATTTTTAGATAGAACGGGCGATGAAATTCATACCTCCATGCAAGCAGGCCCTATGATTCCAAAAAATAATATGAAGGCTGCTAGCTGGATAAATGCCTATGAGGACAGAAACGTTGATGTTGGTCTTCTGTGTGGATTTTCAGGTAGAGCACAAATTGGTAAAGGTATGTGGCCAAAACCTGATGAATTACAGGAAATGTATCAAACCAAGATTGTGCATCCTTCTGCGGGAGCAAATTGCGCTTGGGTGCCATCGCCAACTGCTGCCACCTTGCATGCTATGCACTACCATGAAATTGATGTGATTAAGCATCAGCAGGAACTTCAAAAACGAGACATGGCTTCTTTAGATGATGTGCTTGCAATACCCCTGTTGCGAGAAGAAGTAACTGAAAATCAAATTCGTTCTGAAATAGAGAACAATGCTCAAGGCATTCTTGGTTACGTAGTGCGTTGGATCGATCAAGGAGTGGGGTGTTCAAAAGTACCCGATATCCATGATGTTGGACTTATGGAGGATAGAGCAACGTGTCGGATTTCTTCCCAACATCTTGCAAATTGGTTGCATCATGGTGTTGTCTCAAAACAGCAAGTCATGGATGCCCTCCAAAAAATGGCAAATAAGGTAGATATGCAAAATAGTGGGGATCCGGCCTACCAAAGTATGTCACCGGCTTTTACTGGAAATGCATTTAAAGCAGCTTGCGATCTAGTGTTTGAAGGAGTTTCTCAGCCTAATGGCTACACCGAGCCTCTCTTGCATGCATACCGCATAAAAGAAAAGGCAGAATAAAGCTATTTCAACAACTGTTCGAGCGTATAGGCAAGCTGAATCATTTCATGATCGCTCCATGCTTTACCCATAATAGATAACCCTATCGGGAGTCCATAAGCCTTACCTAAAGGAATGGTAATATGCGGAGTGCCGGCCATGGCTGCAAAGCCTCCATTTCCCCATGAAGGATAATTTTCTAATGCCCCGTTGTCACCATTCTCTGAATCAATCTTCCAAGCAGGACCTCGAGTAAGACCAATGAGTGCTATCAAGTCATGGTTATCAATACTGGTGTCAATAAAGTTTCTGGATACCGATAATACTTTTGTGAGAGCATTTTCATATTTTGCATGATCTGTTGAGGCTTCGAGCGATGCCATAAATATACTTTGATCAAAATACTGCATAACCGTGGCAGCATTCTTCTCATTAAATTCCATTATTGTTTCGAGAGTTTTGAGCTCAGCATTAGAGTTTTGCAGATATTCCTCAAGGGCATGCTTGAATTCATACAATAAAACAAACAGTTCCTCCTCGCCTGGATAAGCTGGGACATTATTTATTTCAAGAATTGTGCCTCCGGCTTGGGTAATAAGGTTACTAATCTTGGCAAGTAAGAGGCTTGCTTCAGGATCATTGCTCCCACTAGGCAATAAACCAAATTTTTTATTCTTTAATGAAATCTTGTTCAAATTTTTTGTAAAGTCATCACTAAAAGAATCAGGTCTTAGGAGGGTAGCAGGATCGTTGTTATCAACCCCAGCAATAGCAGTTAATAATTTTGCTGCTTCGGTTACATCTACCGCCATGGGTCCAGCAGTGTCCTGAGTAGGTGAAATAGGAATAATACCAGTCCTACTAACTACACCCACGGTAGGCTTGATTCCAACAATGCCATTAACAGAAGCGGGGCAACTAATAGACCCATTCGTCTCTGAGCCTATGCTTGCTTTTACTAACCCAAGAGCTACGACAACCGCAGATCCTGAAGATGAACCGCATGGGTTGAAGTTATTACCAAGCGAGTGGATGGTTTGCCCTCCATAACTCGACCATCCGCTGATTGAATCAAAGGAGCGAAAATTAGCCCATTCTGAGAGATTGGTTTTACCAATCACCCTATAGTTGTTAGCTTTTAATTGTGAAACCAAAAAGGCATCTTGACTGGGAACATTATTAAGTAGCGCCAAAGAGCCAGCAGTATTAGGAGCATCAATACTATCAATATTATCTTTAATAAAGATTGGAAATTTATCAGATCCGTTTAATTCATCATTATAAATATGGGTGATGGCATGAAAGTTACTTTTGGCGTCATTGAGGCTGTTCACATCAATCGTGTTTTGGCTACAAGCTAAGAGAATGAAAGGAGCAAAAAACGCAGAACAATATTTGAGCTTATCTATGAACGGGAGCATTTAAGCTGTTAATAGGCTTTTTTTAAACCATGGCGTCATTCTTCCGCCGATATCTTTTTCAAGTTGTTGTGAGACATATTCCACAGCATCAAGAAGCTTCATAAGATCTACATTGGTCTCATAACCCATTTGATGAAGCATACTACAAAGATCTTCTGTAGCAAGATTGCCAGCAGCACCAGGTGCGAAAGGGCAACCACCCAAGCCACCAATGCAGGCATCAAACTTTGAGATACCCTCATTTAGCGCAGCTACCACATTTGCTAATCCAAGTGCTCTCGTATCATGAAAATGTGCTGAGAGGATGGACGGGTCTATATTCTGAATAATCTGGCTAAACAGCGCGCTCACATCTTTAGGGTTGGTTGCACCGATGGTATCTGCCAAAATTAATTCGCTAGCACCTGCCTCTAATAATTGGTCAGCCATGGATAGGATTCTTGCTGAGTCTACTTTACCCTCATAAGGGCACTCCCAGGCTACTGATATATATGCTCTAGTATTTAAATTATCAGTAGTTGCAGTTTTTAAAATATCTTTTGCACTTTCAAGTGTTTCCTCTAAGGACATATTAATATTTTTCTGATTCATGGTTTCAGTAGCAGAGGGCACTACGGTGATAGTCTTTGCGCCAGCATCTTTGGCGAGCTCATAGCCCTTCATATTGGGAACCAATACTGAAAGATCGCATACTTGGTTACCTTGAAATGCCTTAACAATTTCATCAGCCCCACTCATGGCAGGCACAGCCTTGGGGTTAACAAAGCTACAAATTTCAACTCCTGGAATACCAGCATCAATGAGCCTCTTTATAAGCTCAATTCTAGTTTGTGGATCTAAAATGGTTGCTTGGTTTTGCAAACCATCCCTTGGGCCCACATCGTTAATGTAAATATAGTTATTCATCGTGAAGGCCTATTATCCCATTTTCTTTTAAGATCTGTATATCCTCATCGCTATAGCCTAATAACTTTTCTAACACTTCATAAGTATGCTCCCCAAGCAGGGGCGGGTGGGAAAAGGACTCCTCATTGTTATTTGAGAGTTTAATAGGGTTTCCAGGGACTTTTGCAGAACCTCCATTAGGGTGAGGGATTTCCACTACCATGTTTCTATGTTGGATTTGCTCATCGGCTAAAGCTTGTTCAAAGTTATTGACTCTTGCACAAGGAATCTTTTCTGATTCAAGCAATTTAAGCCAATGCTCAGATGTATGTTGATTTAATTCATCTTGAAGAATGGCTTCGATTTTTTCTTTATCTTTTTGTCGATTAAAAGCTTTTGCATATTTTTCTTCCTGTAAGTCTGGGTGCTTAAAGATGTTTAGTATTCTTGGCCAAAACTGATCGCCCACAGCAGCAATCACGATAGGATAATCTTTGGTAGCAAAGGTGTTATAAGGTACATGAACAAAATGAGAATTGCCTATGGGCTCTGGAATGATGCCTGACATCGTATACATGGTTGCCATGTAGTTCAGTAAAGAAATTTGGCAATCCAGCATAGAAATATCCACATGCTGGCCCTCGCCAGACTTTGCTCTCGCAATCAGAGCTGCTTGAATGCCCATCACTGCAAACATTCCTCCCCCCAAATCACCGATAGGAATTCCTGCCCTGACATGTTCAGCAGCATTTTTACCTGTAATTGACATCCCTCCACCCAGTGCTTGAGCTATTTGATCAAATGCAGGGCGTTGAAAGTTGGGGCCATCTTCACCAAAGCCACTAACGCAACAGGTAATAATTTTTGGATTAATTTTAGAAAGAGCAGGGAAGTCAATTCTTAACTTTGCTGTAACCCCAGCAGAAAAATTGCTGATCACTACATCCGAAACTTTTACCAAGCCATAAAAAATCTCTAAACCTTTCTCTGATTTGAGGTCAATGGCAGTACTCCTTTTATTTCTATTAAGGGTATAAAAGTAGGCTCCAACGCCATTGTGCGAATAATCCGGATCGTTTTCTAATAGCCTTCTAGTTCCTTCTCCACTAACTGGAGGCTCTACTTTAATAATATCGCAGCCCAAATCAGCAAGTATCATTGCTCCATAAGGTCCAGAGAGCATGTGGGTAAGATCAAGAACTCTTACACCATCTAGTGGTTTATTAGTCATTTTTTGGATTATATACGCTCTGGATGAACTTTTATAATTTGTTAATAACCTAATATTAGGTATAAAATGAAATCTTCATTCTTGGAGGGATGGATATGTTTTATAAAAGAATACAATTATTTGTAGCGTTACTTGTACCGCTAGCATTGACTGCTGAACCCGTGCTTGAAGAAGTGGTGGTTTCAGCTCGTAAGGTAGACGAAAACTTACAAGACGTGCCTATTGGTATGACTGTTTTCACAACCTCAGAAGTTGAAGATGCTGGTATCGAAAGACCAGAAGACTTTATTGCCTTAACTCCTAATGTAGTTATGGCAAATACAGTTAACGTTGGAGACACACTTGTAACCATTAGAGGTATTACTTCCACTAGGGATGCTGAATCTAATTTTGCATTTGTAGTAGATGGAGTTTTACAAACCAACCCCAATGCTTTTAACAGAGAATTATTAGATATTGCCCAGATAGAGGTTCTTAAAGGTCCACAAGGTGCTCTTTATGGAAGAAATGCATCATCCGGCGCAATCTTGATAACAACCAAAGAACCATCAGGTGAAGGTGATTCAAGAGTAACCGTTGGTTTCGGAAATAACGATGCAACAAAATTTCAATACGTTACAGATGGAAACCTTTCTGAAAATATTAAGACAAGATTTTCTGTGAGCAGAAGAGAGACAGACGGAGAGCACACCAATGTCTTTACCAATACCAATAATGTTGATTTTTTTGAAGATACAACCATCCGTTCAAGGTTTTTAATTGAAGATGGATCAGAGACTTGGGATATCAGAGCAGGAGTGAGTGAGGCTAGTGGAGGCACCATTAACTTTAATGCGGTTTTCGCCCTTCCAGTTTTCCAGTTCTTTGGAACTCCAGGTGCTGAAGAATTCTTTAAGGATGTAAATGGCCATAACTTTAAGTACATGTTTAACGTTCCTCCGGTGAATGAACAAGAAACTACTGATCTTTCAGTTAAATATGACAATGAACTTGAAGATGGCAACCTTCTTACTGTTATTTTTGCATACAATGAATTGGAAGAATATTTAATGTCCGATGGAACATCGGGTGCCTTTGGTGGGTATTTTGGAGTGCCGGCTTGTGCTTCTTCAAACACTGCTGAGGCTCTTGGTTTAATTAACTCTCTTCCTCCAGGTTTTAGTTTTGCAGCTCCCGGAACAGCTCCCTCCGCTGCTGACTCTGTCTTGGGGCCATACTTACCCCATACCTGTGATGGATACCAATATCAATCAAGAAACCAAGAGGATACATCTATTGAGGTGAGACTTACTAGCGATCAAACTCAGTCTCAAAGATGGCTAGTTGGCGCTTATTACTCTCAAATAGAAAGAGAAGTAGTAGTAAGTTATGGAACAGATTTGGGTACTACTTACGATTTAAAAGCATATGTTCCTAAGTCAGGTCCAAACCCAACCGACCTTTTATTCCATGACAAATTTGATACTGATGTATTTTCAATCTTTGGACAATATGCCATTGATTTATCTGATGTTACCGAGCTTTCTATAGAGGCAAGATTCGACAGAGAGGACAGATCGGTAGATAACATGGTGCCACCTGTAGCATCTGCATATTATTATGGCGGAGGCGCTCCAATTAACCCTGCCATGGCTGCAGTTGGGGATACTATTCCTTCACGTAGCAAGGTATTTGAGCAATTCCAACCAAAAATTGCTCTAAATACTAATGCGGGTAATACGAGTTACTACATGTCCTATGGTTATGGATTTAGATCTGGTGGTTTTAATTCTACTGGTAGTGCTGCCCTAACTGAGTTTTGGCTTAACTCTGGAAATCCATTTGGTTTAGGTGTAGTTGGTGCCGGCATTGGAGTTAATGATGAGTTTAAAAAAGAAGTCAGTACTGCTTTTGAAATAGGTTTTAAAGGAAATTATCTAGATGGTAGATTGGCTGTGAACGGTTCGTACTTTAATACTACAGTTGACGATAACCAATTCTTTGAATTCTTTGCAGGTCCTTGGGGTCTTCTAAGAGTTGTTACCAGCATTGATGAGCTTGAACTCTCAGGCTATGAGTTAGATTTCAAATACGCATTAACCGACAGCATGCGAATTGACGGAGGTTTTGGTATCACCGATGGTGAAATTAAGCGCAATACTCATAGACCTGCAACAGTTGGTAACGAGGCTCCATTAGCTCCAGAGTATACATATAATCTAGGTATTCAGCATGAGACCCAAGTTTCTGCTGGAATGAACCTTGTGTTACGAGTGGATTACATGGAAGTTGGCGAAACCTGGTTCCATACTGTTCAGGATGATCAGCAGCCTACGGTTTGGGGTGCATTGCTCGGTTTCCCAGTAGCTTCAGACATGGGTCTTGCTGTAAGAGATCCTTATGAGCTTGTAGACTTTAGAGCGTCTTTAGTTGGAGAGAATCTAACAGTTACACTTTGGGGTAGAAATGTGACCGATGAAAAATATTTAGCAGAGGTTATTCCTGCACCTGAGTTTGGAGGTTCATTTATTCATGAGGCTCCCTATGCAACCTATGGTTTAGATATAAAGTACAACTTTTAATTTAAACAGGAGTTTTTATGTCATATCGACTAGGAGTTGATGTCGGTGGAACTTTCACTGACTTTTTATTAATCAATGAAAAAGATGGTTCTACTTTTACTGCCAAGGTACCATCAACTCCAGAAGATTCCTCTATTGGAGTGCTCAATGGTGTTAGCAAGATTTGTGAACAAAATAAGATAGATCCTGCTGATATCACGCTAGTTATGCACGGTACAACCGTTGCTACAAACGCTGTATTAACAGGTAACGGTGCAACCGTAGGACTCTTAACTACCAAAGGTTACGAAAGTGTTCTCCAAGTTGCTCGTTCATTTTGTCCAGGAGGGCTGGGTGGCTGGGTAAGTTTTGTAAAAAAACCTTTGCTAGCTCCTTTAGAATTAACCCATGGTATCGAGGAACGTATTGATGCTAATGGAGAAATTTCTCTTGCTCTTAATGAAGATCAACTTAAACAGGAGTTGAACGCCTTAAAGGCTAAGGGCCAAGTAGAGGCGCTTACCATAAGTTTTGTAAATTCATATGTTAATAATGCCCATGAATTAAAAGCTGCTGAGATTGCGAAAGAAATTTTCACAGATATACCTATCTCTATCTCAAGTGAGGTCATTCCTGAAATGCAGGAATACGAGAGAGCTGAAACCACAGTTCTTAATTCTTATGTCAGGCCCCAAGTTTCTAAATACGTGGATAACCTGCAATCATCTCTTGAAAAAAATCTCAATAAGGAAGTCCAGCTATTTATTTTAAGATCTGACGGCGGTTTAGCTTCAAGTAGATCTACAGGGGATTCACCTGTTAATCACCTTATGTCAGGTCCTGCAGGTGGTGTTGCAGGAGCTATCCATTTTTGTGAAGAGGCAGGCTACGAAAACATCTTAACATTTGATATGGGTGGTACTTCCACAGATGTGGCACTCATTCAAAATCTAAAAGCACGCGTAAGAAGGGAAACGCTTGTTGGAGATGTAAGAGTTAAGGCTCCTTCGGTTGATGTTAGAACTGTTGGGGCAGGCGGCGGTTCTATTGCCTTTGTTCCAGAGCTGACCAAAGCCTTGCGAGTTGGTCCAGAATCTGCTGGAGCAGTTCCAGGTCCTGCGGCTTATATGAAAGGTGGGGAAGAGCCCACTGTGTGCGATGCCAATATAGTGCTAGGTTTCTTACCAAGCGATGTTCAACTTGGCGGAGATATGTCCATCAATAAAGAAGCAGCTGAAAAAGCTGTCCAAAAAGTTGCAGACGCTATGGGAATACCTCTAATGGAGGCTGCTGAAGGAATTATTAAAATTGTTAATGAATCCATGTTTGGTGCTTTACGTTTGGTTTCTGTAGAGCAGGGATTTGATCCTAGAGATTTTGCGCTGGTTGGTTTTGGAGGTGCTGGACCCTTGCATGCAAACGCCTTAGGAGTGCTATCTAACTCTTTTCCTGTAATTGTTCCTCCAGGTCCTGGAGTGCTTTGTGCCTACGGAGATGCAACTACTCAAATTCAAGATGAGGCCACACGTTCTTATCTTAAGATGGCACAAGATATTTCTAACGATGAGTTTTTAAGTGATTTACATGACTTAAAAGAAAAGGCCTCTGTTTCTCTTTTAAGCGATGGAGTTTCTGCATCCGATCTTGAGGTTACCTACCAAGCTGATGTTAGATATGCCGGTCAAGCTTTCCAGATAACTATTGATTTTGATGAGAAAACTTTTGCAAAAGATGGGGTAAGTTTAATTACTGAAGCTTTTGATAAAGAGCACTACCAGTTATTTACCTTTAAACTGGAAGATGGTCATGAAATTCTAATGATCAGAGCGATTGTCAAAGCAAAACAGTCAAAAATATCCTCTGTTTCTCTGTCTCAAGAAAAACATGCTATAGATGACTGCGTCATTCACGAATCTAAGTATTATCACGATTCACAATGGCACGATATTAAAATTTACGACAGAGCTAAATTATCAGCCGGACTGACTATTCCAGGTCCAGCTATCGTGTCAGAGATGGATTCAACCACAGTTATTTTGCCTGACCACCAAGCCTTGGTTGATAAGGTTGGCAATTTAATTATTAACCCTGTAGAGAACTAACTATGCCAGCAAAGATACTTGAAACTAACCAGAACCCTCTTCAAAAAATTGAGGTCGATGGTATAACCGTTGACATTATTGAGAATGCATTAAGAAATGCCAGGGAAGAAATGGATGCAATTGTAAGAAGAACTGCTCTTTCTCCAGGTATTCGTGAGCAAGGCGATTGCTTTCCTATGATCGCAAACAAAGATGGAAAAATGGTGGTTGGGCAATTTGGATCCTTCATCTATGGTTTCACA
>Ga0255780_10003434_pt1 | contig 13842 bp, 8 predicted proteins | sample 071ome_32_FD_179978 | JGI IMG/M metagenome (GOLD analysis project Ga0255780, IMG submission 179978) | Coastal salt marsh microbial communities from the Groves Creek Marsh, Skidaway Island, Georgia - 071405AT metaG (version 2) | ecosystem: Environmental > Aquatic > Marine > Intertidal zone > Salt... | reverse complement strand
GACAGCTTGTGGGCGCGCGCGTTGGTTGTTCCGTGCGATGATGTGATTCGTACGAATATAGATATTCACACCATCTGTATACGAACAAACACGTCGATAAAAAAACACGCGCTCTACGTGAGCATAAAAACCAAACACATCGTCTTGATGAACACTTCTGTACACAAACTCGGACAAACGGAGCCTAGCACGCGAAGCCGTCGCGTTTCGACCGTTTGCGAGGACGACGCGGTCGTCGTCGCGACACGCGCGCTCGGTGCGACGGCGTCGCGCGAGGCCGCGGCGCGAGCTCGAGCGCACGCGCACTCTTTGTCCGTCGCGTCTCGACGATCGATCGACGCGTCGGCGTGGGGGAAGCGCGCGGGGACGACGAGACGAATGTCGTTTAAATCTTTCGCCGGCGCGCGGGACAGACGGGCGCTGTTGGAGGAGTGGCGACGGAAGAACGCGCGAAAGGCGTCGAACAAATCGGAGGCGAGCGTTTCCCGCGATGACGTCGGGGGCGCGAGGGAGGTGGACGCGGCGAGCGCGTCGAGAGGGAGCGCGCACGTGACGCCGGCGAAGACGCCGCGCGGTCCAGCGACGATGGGGGTGAAATACGACTGCGCCGGGATGCGCGGGAAGGATTCGGGGGCGTCGAAAGGGGACGAATGCGAAGAAAACAACGATTCTTTCGTCACGCCGAGGTCTAAGACGCGAGGAGCGCGCGTGGAATCGAACGTGGGTGGTCGTGAGCCGGGGGAACAAGTTTCGACGAGCGCAAAATCGACGCCGGGTTCGGGACGAGGTGCGAGGCCTGGATCCTTCTTTTCCTTGTCGGGAGCGCCGAAAGCGCCGGGGAGCGCGCATAAGATGATGACCATCGATGCGATGCCGTCCCCTGCGGTTCGAGCGCGATTGAAGGCGGTCGAAATTGAAAAGGAGGCGCTTCAGGCGCTGGCGGCGAAATTGCGCGAATCGTCTGAAATCGCGCTGGAAGCTGCACATTCGGGACGCACGGAGGCGGAAGAGCGCGCAAAAACCATGTCTCAGAGACTGCAAAAATTAGAATCTGACAGATCGACGCTCGTGTCGGACATGGCTGCTGTTCGAGCGCAGGCGCAGGCTCTATTGAAGGCGAAGGAGGAGCATGCGCGTGCGTTGCGCAAGGAGAAACGCGCAGCGGAGGCGGCGGTGAAGGCGCTCGAGCAAGTGAAAGAGGACGCCGCGGCCGCCGTTCAAGAGCGTGAATTCACCATCGCGAACCAGGCTGCGATTTTACAAGAATTAGACGATGAACTCGATCGCGCTGAGCGCAGCAGGGAAAAGGCGGAACTCTACGCGGCGGAGAAGGACAAGCACGTCGCTCAACTGAAATCGAAGCTCGATGAAGCGAAGCGAGAGCTTGAACTCGCGACGAAAAATCAATCTCTGAAACGAGACATTGATAGTAACGGCGTGCGAGCGAGTCATGAAAAGCTTTTGCAGCTTGCTGGGGCGCGGCAAGAGGCTGAGGCTGAGGCGGCTCGGGCGAGACAAGAAGTGAAAAGCTTGGAGATTGAAGTTGAAGCTCGCCGCGTGGAGCTCGAAAACGTTCAGAGTGAACTCGAAAAATGCTTACAAGAAGAGCGTGCTGAGAGACAGCGCGCGGAGGATGCATTTTCAGAGGTTCAAATCGAAAGGAACACGTTGGAATTGCTCGTCGAGAAGCGAACATTGGAGAAAATTGCCCTCGAAGAGAGGCTCGAGACGGTGTCCGCGGAGGCTGAAGTTCTTCGATCAGAGATGAATGAACGCGACGCTTTACTTCGAGATGGTACACAACTTCTCGAAGCGAAGGAATGCGAGCTCGACACCGCCGTCACGTACGTTCTTCAACTGCAGGATAAGCTTGCTGAGATGCAAGCGTCTGGCGAGGGCGAAGATGCAGACGTTTCTGAACAAATGAAAGAGTTGCAGAAGAAGTACGAAGCTCTCAACGCAGAAAAAAAGCAGATACTCGAGGTCATGCAGAAAGAAATCCAAGGGCGAGACGCGCAGTTATCCGCGAGTAAGAGTTCGCTCGATTCAAAGGAGGCTGAACTCAACGAGCTCAGAGTCGAGTATGACGCGAAGACGATGGAATTGGATCCGCTTGAACTCGAGCTTCAAGGTTTGCGCGAGAAGGTGTACGCGCTCAAGTTCGAATTAGATGAAAAGACTGGCGAATTGATCGCAAATGATGCGCTCGTGAAGCAGTTGATGTCGGCCGAAAAGCGTCAAAACGCGAACGTGAAGAGACTTGAATTTGGACTCGCTCAACGCGATGAAAAGTTGCGCAATTTCACAGAGGAATTGAACAACCTGAAGATGGAGTCAGAAATGAAAGATGAGGACATTTCTGAACGTTTGAACAATCTGAGGGAACGCGAGGATGCGTTGAAAGAATTGCAGCGCACCGCCGAGCTCAAGTTGGAGGCGTTACGCGAAGAGAACGCTCACGTGGTTGAGAAACTCGACGGCGAGGTGAACAACGCCAAGGCGAGATGCGCGGAGCTCGAGCAGGAACTTGAACTTTTACGCGGTGAATCGACCGCGAAAAATTCTGAAAAAATTCAGGCATTAGAAGAAAAGTTTGCTGAAAGCTGCGCCGAGTTGGAAGCGTCGCAAAATGAGGTTACGAGATTATACGCGTTGATAACCGAGCTCGAAGCAAAGGCTGAGGAATCGATGAGCTCTCTGACGGCGGAACTGGAGTTGACGAAGGCGGAGTTGATCGATGTTCGTAAGGAGGCGAACGAAGTTCGAGCGACGGCAGATGAGGTCGAGGCCGATAGCATCGCTTTGATGAAGGAGATGCAACAAGCCGCCGAGGATATGGAGAAGAAAATTAACGAGTACAAGGAGTTGGTCAAGTTGCGCGAATCCGAGCTGAAAAATCTCAAGGGCCACATGCGCAGCAAATCAAATGAAACGGAACGCTTAAAAGAATCCGCACGCACTCATGTCACGGTCGTTGAAAAGCTCAAGACTGCTCTGAACGCCAAAGTCGCTGAATGTGAACGGATGAAGAGCGAAATTGTGAAAGCGCAAAAGGAACTCGCGATGTTCCAGCAGGAGATTGCGTCGAGCAAGAAGGTACAGAAAGATTTGCAACAAGCCATGAACGAGGTGCAGTTGAGGTTCGAAAAATCTGAAGAGCAGAGAGACATGCTTGCTGGCTCACTCGCCAAGCAAGAGGAGTACCACGAGAGTGCGAACAAGGCGCGAGAAGAGATGCACCAAATCCAACTCGAGGATGCCGCCGATGAACTGCGAAGCATGCGACGCAAGTCAACCGCTCTCGCCACGGCGCTGCAACAGAACGTACGAATGAATGAGCTCGACGCAGAAGTGGCATTACTCGTTGAGGAGTTCGCAGAAACGATGCAAATGACTCCGCAAACGGCACTTCCGACTCCAACAATGACTCTGAATGAGCCCAAGACGAAGCCCAAGACGTATCGCAAAACACCGGCAAAGCCCAAGGCTAACCATCAGAGCTTCATCACGCCGGTGCGTCCCGACGCGACTCTGAAGGAGAACATTCACAAACTCAACGAGCGTGCGGATCAAATCTCGTTCAACGAGTTAGCATCCAACCAAACAGGTTTGGATTCGAATGTTTACGCCACGCCAGGCGACGAAAACAATGGCACGCATCAAACGCTGATGTCCGGAAAGAAGCCTTTAGCTCCGCATTCGGCGAAGAAAACACGGCCCGCGCTCGGGGACATATCTCAAAACTTAGCGATGTAATTTTATTCGATATTGTTCGAATTACAGCGTGCTGCTAAGCGGCGTGTTTCTATCGCGCGGGTATTCTAGAAATTGGAGGAATTGATAAAAAAAGGTCAGTCATCGATCTCGAGCGAAGCCGCACGCGACGTGGAAAAAAACAAATTTGAACTTTAAGAAGGGTCGGTTTCTAAGTCATGCAGTTCATACGGCTCTTCCACCCATATTCATCAGTAAGTTCGCGGAGAAAAATGTAATCGCCCGTTTGGCACCGCAAAGTCACTGCTCGAAAGCGAACGGAACGGCTTCCTATCATGAAGGCGAAAAATCTATTTTGGGCTCTCTTTGGACAGATCTCAATCAACGCAAAGCTCAGGGAACCGTGGCAGAGGAGCCCGTGACGGTGTACGCCGTCACGCAAAAAAAAGAAAACCATCGAAATGTCGGTGCAACTTAAAGACACGCAACCGAATATCTGCAAACCCGGTGCGCAACACGACGCACGCTTCGGCTGTAGCACAGGACTTGGGACGCGTCCGGTGATTGATGACACCGCACCGCCCGGGGTGGAATGTCCCATGCAAATCGCGTTCGCATTCGCGAAACGGCGGCGAAACGCGATGTTAGCGGTAGCAAATGTACCAGCGAGACAGGTCAACAACGGGTACAGCGTTAACCCGACATTGGTTTATATCTGGCGTAACCAAATTTATGCGGCGAAACCCCGCGACGGATCGAATGAACGTCGTCCCGCCGACGCGAGTGAGCTTCACCGCAAAGCGTCGAGTCGATCATCTTCGCGTCGAGTCGCCGTCGAGTCGCCCGGCGGAAAAAAAACGACAGTCGCTCCTTCCGAAACGAGCGCGCACCTTACACTTTTCGCGACGCGACGCGCGCGGCGCCGGTCGCATTCATCGTCGCGTCACGTGTGCTCAAAAAACCTCGCACTGAGCCAATGAAAATACACGTACACGATCGTTCCCGGAATCAATGCGGGGAGCGCTCGCGAATAATAGTCGTCTCTCAGCGCCCAGTCCACCGCGCCTATTCCCGTGCGCGGCGTCCGCGCCTCTCCCGCGACGTCGCCGACGAGGGACAGGGTCAACCACGTCATGACGACGATCGACGTCGCGCACATCGCGAACCCTCGCACCGGTCGCCACGTCCACTCCTCGGGCGGATTCCAACGCGCGGCGGCGCTCGAGCTCGCAGAGAGGTGGGGCGTTCGCGCCTCGGCGCGCGACGATGGCGACATGGAGACGGTGGCGTCGACGCACCGCGCGCGAGCGTCGTCACACGCGGCAGCTGCCGTCCACCGCGCGGGCGTCGTCGCGCGCCGACGTCTGCCGAGCGCGTGTTCGGGGTTCGCGATCGCGACTGTGTTCGTTCGCGATAGGACGATTTACGTATTGAAGCTACAATTAGTACTAACAAAAAGCTACTTATATACTACTCACAGGAGGAACCCGCGTCGCGACGAGACTACGACGCGACGTTCACGCGAGACGGTTTCGCGAATCGAAACGCATAATCCACGCACGTGCGCCCCTCGTCTCGAGCTTTTGCGCTATATTTACTCTCGTATCTCGCGAACGGTTCCGCCGCCGCCGTCCACCCGCGCGGTTCGCACCACTCAAAGACGCGCTCGACGTGCGCCTTGTACCCGTCGTCGTCCGTGGCGATGGACAGACGACCGTTCGGCGCCAACGCGCGCTCGGCGAGCTCGATGAACATCGGATTGATCAATCGTCGGTGCGCCTTGTTCTCTCCGCGCCACGGGTCTGGAAAATGAACCACCAGCTCGTCGAGCGCCGACGTCTCGTCGCAAAAGTCTCTCAACAACCACACCCCGTCGATCTCCGCCACCAACACGTTCTCCAACCCTCTCGCATCGATCTTCCCGAGCGCGCTCGCGACGCCCGGCCGATGCACCTCCGCACCGACGAAGACGTGCGTCTCTCGCATGGCGTTCGCGCTCTCCACGAGGTTGTCCCCGAGCCCAAACCCTAGCTCAAGCACGCGCCGTCGGCTCCCTCCCCTTCCCCCGAACGCGACGTCGTACTCCAACCGTCGCCAGCGCCCATCCGAGGTGACGTCACCCTCGCCCTCCTCCCGTCCGACGGCGGCGTCGAACGCGAGACCGTACCGAGGAAAGAGGGCGCGGTAATTTCTCTTTTGGTTGGCGCTCATCCTCGGTCTCGTCTTTATGAACGTCCTGTGCCACGCCTTATCCATCGCGCGTCCTCGCGCGCGTCTGACGTCCACCACCCCCCGCGCACCGTTCGCGTCGTCGCCGTCGCCCTCGATCGACGTCGACGTCGACGCGCGCGCGGGAATCCATCGCGGCGTCATCATCATCGTCATCGCGTCTTTCGTCGACGCGTAACGGTGTGACGTCCTCCCTCGCTCGACGACGTCGTCCCGCGTCCGTCTCGGTCGACGGTGCGCGGATGACGACGACGACGACGACGACGACGACGACGACGTTCGCGTGCGATGAGGAGACGCGTCGCGCGAACGAACGAGCGATGCGCGCGTGGCGCGCGGAAACGTCCGAGTCGTTGGCGACGCACGCGCGTGAACGCGCGCGCGCGAGCGCCGAGGCGCACGCGCGCGCGGTGCGAGAGGCGAGGGAAGAGTTTATAGAGGCTTTACGGCGTCGACGCGATCGACGCATCGCGACGCGGGGGACGAGCGCGCGCGATGGCGACGATGATGACGACGACGGCGAAGACGACGACGCTTCGTCGACGAAGACGACGACCGGTGCCGCGCGTCGTCGACCGGCAGACGCGACGAACCGCACGTCACCGTTCACGTCCATCTTCCCTCCGTCCCCGTTGTTTCGTCCATCGACGACGAGGGTGACGGCGACGACGAGACCGTCGACGCCTCCGTCGAGCCGAACGCCGCCGCGTTCCGCCTTCGCGTCCTCGGCGCGCGACCGCCGCCGCTCGCCCCGCGCACCATTTTTCGCGCACGACGTCGACGACGACCATCTTCTCACCGCCGTCGCCGACATGTGTCGCAAAGCCGACGCCCTTCGCGTCGACGTCGCGCGTTCGCCCGCGTCCCGGTCGCGTCGACCGTCGTCGCCCGCGTCGTCGCCTCGCGCGAGCGTCGCGGGACGACGAACGCGCGGCGCGTAGATACACACGCGACTCATACGGGTGTAGTTTAATTAGAGTATTGCATAGCACACCGCATCGATGGATCGAAGCGCGCACGACCGCGTCGAGCGCGGACGACTCCGCGGACGACTCCGCCGTCTCGCGTTTAAAATGTCTTCAACGACAGACGAACGAACCTTTCGTTACGATGGATGAACGGTGCGTCGTCACACGGTGACGCGCGAACGTCGACGACGAACGATGCGCGACGACGACGATGACGACGACGGTGATTTCGGATTCGACGCCCTCGTCGACGCGGACGCGGACGCGAACGATCACGCCTTCCCGGATGACGACGAGGGACGAGACGGTGAAGTCGATGATGGCGTGGACGCGCGCGCGACGACGCGCGATGGACGCGCCGACGCCGACGATGGGGATGCCGACGATATCATGTTTCCAGACGACGACGACGACGACGACGAGAGCGACGGTCGTGGGAAGCGAGGACGAGACGGTGATGATGATGTCGACCGGGAAAGGAACGGTTTAAACGCGGCGTTCGAGGCGGAGGAGGACGATAAGGAGAACGACCACGGTCTCGGGGGGGTGAAACGAACGAAGAGCGCGGAAAAAAAGAAGACGACGCTGAGCGCGGAGGAGGTGATGCGCATGGCGATGGAGATGGCGACGGAGACGCGGGGGATGGCGGGGACGGGGACGGCGACGGGGACGTCTCGGCGGTATAAATCGAGAGCGAGAGACGCGCCGGCGGCGATGAACGCGGCGGATATCGATGGTGAGTGCGTGCCGATGACGCTCGGGGATGGAAGACGGGTGTATTTGAAGAGAGAACCTGTGGATGAACCGATCGTGAGGGATGAGGATGTGTACGCGCGCGCGGATGAGGACGCGTCGTGGTTGGCGAGGCCCATCGAAGATTTATTGGACGAGTACGAAAAGAGACGATACGCCGAGGCGGTGGCGGCGGCGAAGGCGTTGGAAGAGGGGGAGGAGACGACGATGGGAAAAAGCGACGACGATCAGAAGAGTAAAGAGGTTGAACCTCTGACGGAGGGCGCTCGGAGAGCGGATCGTTTGCGTAAAAAGCTTCGAAACGCGATGTGGTCTCAAAAGTACGCTCCTCGCGCGTTTACCGATTTATTGAGTCCCGAATACGTCAATCGAGAGGTTGTGCACTGGATCAAGGGGTGGGATAAGGTGGTGTTCGGTCGAGATCCACCGCCGGCGACGATGCGACAGTATTATGCCGACAGGTACGCGGAGAAAACGTCGAGTTTGGGCGGAGGGAAGAGACGCCGCGACGCCAAGACGACGACGCACACGGCGTTGGACGGCACGGGTCGACCGATGGAGAAGATTTTATTGTTGTGCGGACCTCCGGGATCGGGGAAGACGACCCTCGCGCACGTCGCGGCGAGACACTGCGGGTACGAAACGGTGGAGATCAATGCGAGCGACGATCGAAGCGCGTCGACGTTGAAGATGAAATTGAACGACGCCACGCGGACGAAGCACGCCTTTGTCGAGCAAAAGCCAAAGTGCGTCATCGTGGACGAAATTGATGGATTGCATCACAGCGGAAGCGATCGAGGCGCGGTGTGGACCGTCATCAACGCGTTGAAGCACGGCAAGAATGGCGCGTCGAGACTTTCGAGACCCATCATCGCAATATGCAATGATTTATACGCGCCCGCGTTGAAACCGCTTCGAGACGTTGCCAAGATTATTCGCATGAAACCGCCGCAGACGACGCAATTGACGGCGCGCGTGCGAGACGTGTGTCTGAGAGAAAACGTCGAGGTCGAACCGCGAGCGGTGGCGCTCATCGTCGATCGAGTCGATCACGACATTCGCGCCGCGTTAAACTCGATGCAACTCATCGCCAAGACGAGCGACGACGGCAAGGTTTCGATGCGAGACGTCGTCAAGTCGGACGGTGGCGCCAAGGATAACAAACCGCACGCGTTGACGATGTGGCGAGACATTCTGCGGGGAAGGCACACGTTTCCGAAATCCAGGCTCGACACTGAGACCGGGAAGACGCACTTGGATAAGATTCGAGAAAAGATTGAATTGTTCCAGGACGTCGACGCCATCCTCGACGGTGTCTTTGAAAACATTCCGAGCGTCAAGTTTCAAGACGGTACCATGCGTCGAACCGTGCGCGCCATCGACGCCGTCCTCGACGGTGCGCTCTTTCAAAAGAAATCATTCACCACCGGTGATCACTCGCTTCGTCGATACGCCGAATCGTGCGCGTTATCGGTACACTCCGTCGCGACGCACGCCGCCGCACTCGGCGATTCCGTTGCGTGGCCGAAAACTGGACGCGCGGCGAAGGAGCGAAACGCACGCATGGCGACGTTGCAAAGTCGCCGAGACGCGTTGGATTTGCGAATTACGCGTCGGCCGTTACGCTCGGACGTCGTGGAAACTCTGCCGTTCCTGAACACCATCTTAGCGCCCGAACTCCGATCCGTCGGGACGAGTTTTATGAATGACGAGGAAAAAGAAAAACTCGCCGGCGTTGTCGGTTTGATGCGCGCGCAGGGATTACGATATGCGCCGCCGGCGAGCAAAGGACGCAGCGGCGAACAATCGTGGCAGACGATGGCGAACGCTCTGGTGCTTGATCCTCCGATCCACGAATTCGTCGCGTACGGAGGCGGTGTCGAGGCGTTGAGAGATTTCGAACGCTTTTATGCGAAGAACCACCGCCGAGACACCGGCGAGAGCGAGACGCCCTCCGCCGCGCCGCAACACGTCAATCTCGTGGGCAGACGCGCGGTGAACAACAGTCTCCGATCCATCATCGCCAACGCCCTCATCGCCGAAGCCGACTCGCGATCATCGAACGACGCGTCCACCTCTGTCGAGGCGAGACGTCGCAAATCTGAACAACGCGCGCGCGTCGCCCTCGGCGTCGCCGGCGGAAATTTACACAAGGCGCGTAAAAGCGCCAAGACCGCCCAGGGAACGCAGTTCAAGTACACCGAGGGTTTCACCACCGGCGTTCGCCGCACCGTGCTCATGCGCGATCTCTTCCCTCGCCGCGATGTCGATCCGTCTTCGTAAACGAACGTCTTGTAACGCCGCGAAAAAAGATGAGTGCACTCGACCACTGTCGCCTCAGTCTCGGACGGACGCTTCTCTCCGACGTCGTCGCGAACGCGCGCGGCTCAAGAAGAAAACCAACGAACGAACGATGCCGACGTCGACCGTTCGCGCGCCCCACGCGTCCGCGGTCGCGTCCCACCCCGCACGAAGACGACACCGACCGCATCGACGTCATCGCGTGTGCGCGAACGCCGGGACACGCGCCATCGACGTCTCTCGCGCGCGCGGCGGTGACTATAACGCCGCCGCAGCCACCTTTGTGAGCAGTTTCTTTTACGACGGTGAGGTGGACGAGCGAGACGTCGAGTATCAGGGATTGGTGCGGTCGTGCGCGAGCGACATGAAGCGCAGGTACAGCGCGCGCGTCGGGGACGCGTCGGCGCTCGTCGTCGTCATGGATGCGAATGATTCGAAAAAGTGTCTGGCGTGCGGTGGAATCGAAGTGCGGCGGTATGTCGGGGCGATGGATTACGAGACGATGGTCAAGTCGGGGAGGGGAGGTGGGAACGCGGAGGAACGGATACGGGAGAGACCAATCGTCGCGAATTTGGCAACGGCGCGCGAGGCGCGACGAAGAGGGTACGGGAAAGCCGTCATGCGCGCGCTGGAGGAGGAGTGCGCGGAGCTTGGGTTCGATGAGTGTTGTTTAGTCGTCGAGGCGCGGAATAGACGGGCGCAATCTTTATATAAAAAGTTGGGGTATAAAGTCATCGGGAGCGAACGCAAGGCGGCGGCGTTGGAGGTGGTCGACGGGAGAGCCGTCGAAACGACGACGAAGACGCTCATCATGCGGAAAAGTCTGACGAATCCGGCTGAAAACATAGACGTAGCAACCGTCGGGGCAGTATTGGCGCTTCTCGCGTTCGTCAAGGTGCAACAAGACGCCGTGCTAGACTTGCTCTTTGATTTCGGCATCAACCTCTACTAGTCGCGACCGGATTTATTATTTGATTGTTTGAAATATGACGTTAGTGTGGTATTCCTCGCTAGTTGAGTCGTACTACAGCGAAGGCTATGTGCTTCATCTATCTTCGTGTTTACATCGTCGTCGCAAGCACTATGCGCGCACCATCTGCTCCTTGGCGCGATGGAAATCGCTGAGCGTTCTGAACTTGGTGTCGAGAAGATCCTTAATATCCTCGCGGATCGTCGGTCTATTCTCGCCACGGTAGTAGTAATGAAACGCCCAAAACTTTTCCAAACCGTACAGCGAACCGGACTTATAATCGAGCATCGTAAACTCTTCAAAGTCTCGGTAAACAGCTTGGCGGAATCGCTTCTCCAGCCCGTAGCTATAAAAGCGGAAAAGACACTGCAAACCATAATGATAATTATGTCGGGCATCCTCTTCAGCCAGTCGACAGAATTCTTTGTACATCTTGGTGTTGAACGTGCCTCTCAAAAAATAACTCCAAAATCTGAACAAAGTGTTCATTTCCTCGCTGTTGCCACATCCCAGCCGCTTGCGTTCGTCGACGGCGCGCTGATGGAACGTCTTATACTTTTGTTGCTTGAAGCCGTTGTCGTCCAAGAGAGAGTGAGATGGATGACCAAACGACGGAATATCGCGAGGAGATCCATCTCGAAGAGAAACTCTCGGCGGTCGTTGCGAGGGAGACGTGCCCATTGGCACGCCGCCGCGGTCAGATCCGACAGAGGATCCGGCGCCAGTCGACCAGTTGAACTCACCCTCGGTGGGGGTGGTGCCCAAGAGCCAGCCGACGTCGTTACCTCCGAACGTTCCATCGCCCTTGGGTACGGAGGCGGGGAAAAAGTGGGTGCGATCTTGCGATCCTACGGAAAATCCACCTCCCCGTTTCCACGAACCAGACTGGGCTCCTCTGTCGCGCCAGCTACCAGACGCGCCCTGAGATCCCACGTGCGTCTTCTTACCCTTCAAATCCTTCTGGTAAAATGCGAGACCATCGTTGATGACGGTGGCGACATCTTTATTCGCTCCCGACGGTGGTCGTCCTCTGTTTTGGCCACCTCTGCCCGGGCGCTGAGAAACTATCATGAGACGGTTTACGTCGCCATCCGTCATGTCTTCCTCCTCGTAGTCATCGTCATCATCTTCATCGTCGTTGTCGTCATCGTCGTCGTCCCCATCATCTTCACCGAAATCTTCATCCATCTCGAACATTTCATCCTCATCCTTCTTGAGCTTGGACTTTGAACCCTTCTTTTCGATGGACGACGGCTCCGCCGCCGGCGCAATGTCAGCCGACGCCATCTGCTGCGTCAAGCCCGACACAGCGGCCGTCGATTGCTGCGGCGCGTTCTGTTGTGGCTTTCCGTCGGCATCCAGCAGCCACGCGCTCCAGTCTCCCATTTTACGAATCTTTTCGTTGTCGGCGCTGATCTCGACCGTCTTCGACCCCACGAGGGCTTCGTAAATCATATTGGGATCCGGAGTCATCATGCGAATGCGATTGAAGCTCGCGATGACGGATAACGCGATCCAACCTTCCTTGGGATCCATCTTTGATCGTAAGAATAAATCTTTGCACAAGTTTTCGACGCTGAAATAATATTCAACTTGCTGCTTGACGGCGGAGAGAATTTGGTCGCGTTGGGGCACTTGCGTCGGCATCATGTGCTGCGGAGGGTAATACATTTGCGCCCCGTGCGGCATGTAAAATCTACCGTCATACTGCGCTTGATACGAGGGATCAAACTGTTTGTTTCCTCGCCCACCTCTTCCGCCGCCTCGACCACCGTTTTCGTAGCCGTATCGACCGCCGTACTGCGCGTTGCCTCTTCCCCAGTTGCCGTCGCCGCCGCGCCCTCCTCGTCCTCCTCTACCGCCGTTGTTACCACTCCTACCCGCGTTACCACCGCGTCCACCATTATTACCGCGTCCACCGCCTTGCTTATCGCCCGCACTGTTCTTTGAAGTCTTCCCCTTGCCGCCCTTGCCGCTATTCGTCCTCGCGTTGGACGGGGGCGACGCCTCGGGCTTCAACTCTGGATTCTTCGCGTCGCCGAGCGTCGGCCACGACACGGGTTTCACGGCAGCCAACGCCGGCGCCGCCGAACTTTCACTCGTCGCGCTCGGCTTCCTCCACGCCGGTTTCGCCGGTTCCTCGGTGCTCGCACCCTTTTCTCCGCTCGCCGCGCTCTCCTCTCCGCCCGCCTCCGCCCCCGCCGGCGCCTTGGCCTCCGCCTCTCTCACCGCGCCTCCCTCATCACCACCACCGATCACCGCATCCCCACGCGTCGCCACCACCGTCGTCCTCGTCGTCGTCGTCACCACGGACTCCGTTCTCGTCTCCTCCCCCTCCGCGCTCGTCTTCGTCGAACCGCCGCTCACGACGCTCGCCCACGCGCTCATGTCCTCCTCTGCGAACCAATCCTACGGCGCCAATCGCGAGCACACCGCGCGTCCTCGGTCAGTCTTCCCATCCATCCCTCTCCCACGCATCCATCGAACACACACACCCGGTCGACGACGGACACGATCATCACACGCACGAAAAGTCAAAAAGTTGACGCGCGATGAAAACCACCCCACCCCTCGCGTAACCCTCACCCGCGCGTCCGTCCCATGGCGTCCGCGCGTCGTCGTCGTCCATCCACCTCCGTCGAACGGTGACGACGCGCGCGTATACATACACATATATACATCCCACCGTTCCTCGTCATCGGTCGTCGTCGTCGTCACCCGTCCGCCGCATCGACGCGCGCTCGAAAAACCCTCTCCGTTCACCACCAACCGTTCGTCGCGGTCGCGGTCGAGCTGCGTGTGCGTGGATGCGTTGATGGATGAACGCGCGAGGACGCGCGCGAGGACGGGATTGGTGATCACACCGAACGAATGAATGGTACCAATAAAGACCCATCATTCATCGTC
>Ga0255780_10003427_pt1 | contig 13851 bp, 13 predicted proteins | sample 071ome_32_FD_179978 | JGI IMG/M metagenome (GOLD analysis project Ga0255780, IMG submission 179978) | Coastal salt marsh microbial communities from the Groves Creek Marsh, Skidaway Island, Georgia - 071405AT metaG (version 2) | ecosystem: Environmental > Aquatic > Marine > Intertidal zone >... | reverse complement strand
CATCGAACGGATAAGCCGGCCTTCGGTTTTCAAGGCCACCCGGAGGCAAGCCCGGGACCGCACGATGTGGCGCCGGTCTTTGACCATTTCATCGAATTGATGAACCAGTAAATAATGAATTGAAGTAGGGGACGTTAAGTCCTCTTTTATTGCACGAGCACGACATGCCAAAACGTACAGACATAAAGAGCATTCTCATCATAGGCGCGGGACCGATTGTGATCGGACAGGCGTGTGAATTTGACTACTCCGGTGCCCAAGCGTGTAAAGCATTACGCGAAGAAGGTTTCCGCGTGATCTTGGTGAACTCGAACCCTGCAACCATCATGACCGACCCTGATATGGCGGATGCGGTGTATATCGAGCCTATTACTTGGCGCACAGTTGCGGCGATTATCGAGAAAGAGCGTCCAGATGCCTTGTTGCCTACCATGGGTGGTCAAACAGCATTGAACTGCGCTTTGGATCTAGATCGTGAAGGTGTGCTTGAGAAATTTAATGTCGAGATGATCGGCGCCAATAAGGATGCGATTGATAAAGCTGAAGACCGTGATCGTTTCCGTCAGGCAATGCTCAAGATCGGTTTGGATATGCCGCGTTCTGCGATTGCACACTCTTTAGAAGAGGCACATCAGGTTCAAGCGACGATCGGTTTCCCAACCATTATTCGTCCATCTTTCACCATGGGTGGATCTGGTGGCGGCATTGCTTACAACAAAGAAGAATTCGAAGAGATCTGTATTCGTGGCTTGGATCTATCACCAACCAATGAGTTGTTGATTGAAGAGTCGATCGCGGGTTGGAAAGAGTACGAGATGGAGGTTGTGCGCGATCGTAACGACAACTGCATCATTGTTTGCTCGATTGAGAACTTTGACCCAATGGGCGTGCACACTGGTGACTCGATAACAGTCGCCCCTGCTCAAACATTGACCGATAAGGAATACCAAATCATGCGTGACGCCTCTTTGGCGGTATTGCGCGAGATTGGTGTAGATACAGGTGGTTCAAATGTGCAGTTCTCAATAAACCCTGAGAACGGACGCATGATCATCATTGAGATGAATCCACGCGTATCTCGTTCTTCTGCGTTGGCTTCAAAAGCAACCGGCTTCCCGATTGCTAAGGTCGCGGCAAAATTAGCTGTTGGTTACACATTAGACGAGTTGAGTAATGACATTACTGGTGGTGTAACGCCAGCATCATTCGAGCCATCCATCGACTATGTCGTGACCAAGGTTCCTCGCTTTGCGTTTGAAAAATTTCCACAAGCGGATGCACGCCTAACAACCCAGATGAAATCAGTGGGTGAGGTAATGGCAATCGGTCGTACCTTCCAAGAATCAATGCAAAAAGCGTTGCGTGGTCTTGAAACCGGTAAGAATGGTTTTGACTCAATGGTTAAGACTACCGGTGAGGCGGCGCTTAAGAAGATTAAGAATGAGATTCGTCAACCAAGTGCAGACCGTCTTTGGTATGTCGGCGATGCTTTCCGAGTTGGCATGTCACTCGAAGAAGTCTTTGAGATCACTAAGATTGATCCATGGTTCTTGGTACAAATTGAAGACCTGATTAAAGAAGAGAAAGCGGTTAGCGAGAATGGTCTTGCAGCGATTGATAGTGACCGCATGTACCGTTTGAAACGTAAAGGTTTCTCTGACGCACGGTTGGCTGATTTGTTGAGCATCAAAGAGGCTGAGTTGCGCGCTAAGCGTCATGAGCTAGGAGTTCGACCTGTTTATAAACGTGTTGATACCTGCGCGGCTGAATTTGCTTCAGATACGGCTTATATGTATTCAACTTATGAGGAAGAGTGTGAGTCTGAACCAACCAATCGAGAAAAGATTATGGTGTTAGGCGGCGGTCCTAACCGGATTGGCCAGGGTATTGAGTTTGACTACTGTTGTTGTCACGCGGCATTTGCGATGCGTGACGATGGTTACGAAACCATTATGGTGAACTGCAACCCAGAGACAGTATCAACTGACTATGACACATCTGACCGTTTGTACTTTGAGCCGCTGACGCTCGAAGATGTGCTTGAGATCATCCATAAAGAACAACCAAAAGGCATCATTGTTCAGTATGGTGGTCAGACACCATTGAAGCTTGCTGAAGAATTGGAAGCCGCTGGTGCGCCAATCATTGGTACCTCGCCAGACTCAATTGACTTGGCAGAAGACCGTGAGCGTTTCCAGAAGCTGGTTGATGACTTAGGTCTTAAGCAGCCACCTAACCGTACAGCTACCGCTGAAGATCAGGCAGTTAAGCTTGCCGAAGAAATTGGTTACCCATTAGTGGTACGTCCATCGTATGTATTGGGCGGCCGCGCTATGGAGATTGTTCACGATAACGAAGATCTAGAACGTTACATGCGTGAAGCGGTTAGCGTTTCGAATGACTCTCCTGTGTTACTCGATCGTTTCTTAGATGATGCAATCGAAGTGGATATCGACGCGATTTGTGACGGCAAAGATGTTTTGATCGGCGGCATCATGGAGCACATCGAGCAAGCCGGTGTGCACTCTGGTGACTCGGCGTGTTCATTGCCTCCTTACACGCTGAACCAAGACGTTCAGGATCGCATGCGTGAACAGATTAAGGCGCTAGCGCATGGGTTGAATGTTGTTGGTTTGATGAATACTCAATTTGCCATCAAGGATGATGATATTTATCTGCTTGAGGTGAACCCTCGAGCGTCACGTACGGTTCCGTTTGTTTCTAAAGCGACGGGTCGTCCTTTGGCAAAGATTGCTGCACGTTGTATGGCAGGTAAGTCGTTAGCTGAGCAGGGCGAGTTAGAGGAAATCATTCCCAAGCACTACTACGTTAAGGAAGCGGTATTCCCATTCAATAAATTCCCAGGTATCGATACCATTTTGGGTCCTGAGATGAAGTCGACCGGTGAAGTGATGGGTGTCGCACCCACTTTCGGTGCAGCCTTTGCAAAAGGCTTAGAAGGTGGCAGTCAGTGTTTGCCACGTTCTGGCAAGGCATTGATTTCTGTTCGCGAACTGGATCGTCAGCGTGCTGTTCAGGTGGCTAAGGATCTTAAAGAACTTGGTTTTGAGATTGCGGCAACCCGTGGCACTGCGCGCGAAATTAAAGCAGCGGGTGTTGAGTGTGAGATCGTCAACAAGGTAGCGGAAGGTCGTCCACATGTTGTCGATATGATTAAGAACAATGAGTTCTCTATCATCATGAACACTACAGAAGGTAAGCAGGCGATTCTCGATTCACGTTCTATTCGCGCCTCTGCTTCACAGCACAAAGTCAGTTACTTCACTACAATCAACGGTGCAGAGGCCGCGGTGATGGCGCTGCGTCACCCTGATGAAGTCACTGTTAATAGCCTGCGTTCGCTGCAGTCATAAAGGAGTCAGCTATGGACAAGCATCCAATGACACTCGCTGGTGCGGAAAAACTTCGTGCTGAGTTAAGTGAGCTAAAACAAGTTAAACGCCCCGCAGTAATCGCTGCAATTTCTGAAGCGCGCGAGCACGGCGACTTGAAAGAAAACGCTGAATATCATGCAGCGCGTGAACAGCAAGGTTTTATCGAAGGCCGCATTAAAGATATCGAAGCAAAGTTATCGCATGCGCAAATCATTGATGTCACCACGCTAAATGCCAATGGCAAAGTTGTGTTCGGCTCAACGGTCGTTTTGTTGGATATCAATACAGACGAAGAAAAGACCTATCAGATCGTTGGTGTTGATGAGGCGGATATCAAGGTCAACAAGATTTCGGTTTCTTCGCCTGTTGCCCGTGCTTTGATTGGCAAAGAAGAGGGTGATGAGGTTGTCATGGAAGTGCCAGGCGGCACCCATGAGTTCGAAATTTTGGAAGTTCGCTACGTTTAGGCTTTAGGCTGAAGGTAGTGCGACTTTTGGCTTCTCAGTGTTGCGACGGAAAAGAATCGCTATCTGCCCAATGTGTTGAATCAGCTCAGCGCCTGTGCTTTCCGTAATCTTAACGATAGTGTCTAGGCGCTCTTCCTTCTCTGCAGCAATTTTGACTTTTATCAGCTCGTGAGTGTCTAACGCGAGTGTAATTTCATCCATCACACTATCTCTCAGGCCGTGCTGACCTACCCAAACGACAGGTTTGAGGTGATGCGCAAGGCTGCGTAGATGGCGGGTTTGGGCGTTAGACAGTGGCATTGATTCGGCCTTGGTGTAAAAAGGCGCGTAATATAACGATTTGTAGGCATCGTTGATAGCAAAATTGCGATTAACGCTGTGATTTTTAAATAAAAAATGATTTTTCAGCATGGCTAGATCAAAAAGTAGTCACCAGTGGATGCAGCGTCATGTGAATGACGAGTATGTGAAGCGTTCCCAAAAGGACGGTTATCGGTCTCGTGCGGCTTATAAGCTGCTGGAGTTACAAGAGCGCGACAAAATGATCAAGCCAGGTCAGGTTATTGTGGATTTAGGCGCTGCGCCGGGCGGTTGGCTCCAGGTGGCGAAAAACCTAGTCGGCGAAAAAGGCGTCGTGATCGGCCTTGATTTGCTTGAGATCACGCCGATTCATGATGTTCCCTTCATTCAGGGTGATTTCCGTGAGGAAGGGGTGCTTAACCAGCTATTAGATGTGCTTGATGGCCGGCAGGTAGACCTTGTTATTTCGGATATGGCCCCCAATGTAAGTGGTATGACTGCTGTAGATCAGCCTCGGGCTATGTATCTGTGCGAACTCGCCCTCGATTTTTGTCGACAGGTGCTTCGTCCGGATGGTGGATATGTGACCAAAGTTTTCCAGGGGGAGGGCTTTGATGAGTATTTTCGTGATGTAAAACAAAGCTTTGGCAAGCTTGTGACACGAAAGCCTAAGGCATCTCGCCCTAAAAGCCGTGAGGTTTATTTGGTAGCAGGGAACTTTAAAGCGTAGTAGCTTACAGTTATTAGAAGTAAAAGCCGCCCGGTGGTAGAGGTGGCAGAGGAAAAGCTTGTGAATGACATGACAAAAAATATCGTACTTTGGGTGATCATCGCGGTCGTTCTGATGACGGTATTCAATAGCTTCAATTCACCTCGTTCGAACATGCCTGAGTTGTCATATTCGAAGTTTGTTGAGGAAGTTAAGTCAAACAACGTTAAGGATGTGACGCTGACCGAAATGGGTCGCTCGACCATCATTACCGGTTCGACCTATTCAGGTGCGCGTTTCGAAACAACCGCGCCACATGATATTTGGTTGGTCAGTGACCTGCTCAAGAACAATGTCGAGTTCAAAGTTAAAAAGCCAGAAGAGCCATCGGTTCTGTGGCAGATACTGATTAACTGGTTCCCACTCTTTGTATTGATTGCACTCTGGATCTTCTTTATGCGCCAGATGCAAGGTGGCGGCGGCGGTCGCGGCGCAATGTCTTTTGGTAAAAGCAAGGCGCGCATGCTGACCGAAGATCAGGTGAAGGTGAACTTTGCTGACGTTGCTGGCTGTGAAGAAGCCAAAGAAGAAGTTAAAGAGTTGGTCGACTTCTTAAAGGACCCAAGCAAGTTCCAAAAACTGGGCGGCAAGATTCCAAAAGGGGTTTTGATGGTTGGTCCTCCGGGTACCGGTAAAACCCTTTTAGCGCGTGCGATTGCTGGCGAAGCCAAGGTGCCTTTCTTCACCATTTCAGGTTCTGACTTCGTTGAAATGTTTGTGGGTGTTGGTGCCTCTCGTGTGCGCGATATGTTCGAACAAGCTAAAAAGCATGCGCCATGCATTATTTTCATCGACGAGATCGATGCAGTCGGTCGTCATCGTGGCGCAGGTCTAGGTGGCGGTCACGACGAGCGTGAGCAGACCTTGAACCAATTGCTGGTTGAGATGGATGGTTTCGAAGGCAACGAAGGCGTCATCGTGATTGCGGCAACTAACCGCCCAGACGTACTTGACCCTGCGTTGTTGCGCCCCGGTCGTTTTGACCGTCAGGTGGTTGTTGGCTTGCCAGACATCTTGGGTCGCGAACAAATCCTTAAAGTGCATTTGCGTAAAGTACCAATGGCAGATGATGTGAATGCATCAGTTATTGCGCGCGGTACGCCAGGTTTCTCTGGTGCCGATCTTGCGAACTTGGTTAACGAAGCGGCGTTGTTCGCTGCGCGTGCGGACAAGCGCTTGGTCGACATGGATGACATGGAGAAAGCAAAAGACAAAATTATGATGGGTGCTGAGCGCCGGTCGATGGCAATGAAAGAGGACGAGAAGCGTTTAACGGCTTATCACGAAGCAGGTCACGCGATCGTTGGTTTGAAAGTGCCATCGCATGATCCGGTTTACAAAGTGTCGATCATTCCTCGTGGCCGTGCTTTAGGTGTAACTATGTTCTTGCCAGAAGAAGACCGTTACAGCCATAGCAAAGAACATCTCGAGAGTCAGATCTCTAGTTTGTTTGGTGGTCGTATTGCTGAGGCGATTATCTTTGGTGACAACTCGGTGACGACGGGTGCGTCTAACGACATCATGCGTGCTACAGACATTGCACGAAACATGGTTACTAAATGGGGTCTGTCAGATCGTATGGGTCCATTGGCGTATGGTGAAGATGAAGGCGAAGTTTTCTTAGGTCGTTCTGTGACACAGCATAAAGCTATGTCGGATGACACAGCGCATGCGATAGATGAAGAGATCCGTTCGCTAATTGATAACAATTACGATCGTGCGGAAGCCATCTTGAAAGATAATATGGATAAGCTGCATGCAATGGCAGATGCCTTGATGAAGTTTGAGACCATCGATAGCGAGCAGATTGCCGACATAATGGAAGGCCGTGATCCACGCCCACCAAAAGGTTGGGGGGATGATTCAGGTGATAACCCTGGCGGTAATGCGCCATCAGCTAAAGCGAAAGAAAATGACAAAGCCGAAAAGCCAATTGGTGGCCCTGCAGGTCAGCATTAATCATTCGCTTGATGTAACGTAAGAACCGGGAGCTTGCTCCCGGTTTTTTTATGGGCAGTTTTAAATGGCAACGATTGATCTTTCTCAAGCGCAGGTGATGGGTATCTTGAATGTCACGCCTGACTCCTTCTCGGATGGCGGTCGATTCACGGTACTTGATGATGCACTGCGTCAAGTCGACATGATGCAGAGGGAAGGCGCGACACTGGTTGATGTGGGTGGTGAATCCACTCGTCCGGGTGCGCAAGCCGTCTCTGAGCAAGATGAATTAGATAGAGTGCTTCCTGTGGTCGCTGCGATTCATGAGCGATTTGAGATAGGCATTTCTGTGGATACCAGCAAGACGGAAGTGATGCGTCAGGCGGTGGCGGCGGGTGCATCGATGATCAATGACGTGAATGCGTTACGTGCTGAGGGTGCCATGTCACTTATGGTTGGAATGAATGTGCCAGTGTGTCTGATGCACATGCAGGGTGAGCCAAGAACCATGCAAGCCGATCCTCAGTATTCTGATGTTGTGGCCGATGTTGAGCGCTTTCTGCTCAATCAAGCGCAGATATTGCTTGATGCTGGTGTCGCAAAATCACAGATTTGTATTGATCCAGGATTTGGCTTTGGAAAAACGCTTGAACACAATCTGGCATTGTTTAATGCCATTCCGCGCCTTGCAGCACATGGCTTTGCAGTGCTTGTGGGTGTATCGCGCAAATCGATGTTAGGCCAAATTACTGGTCGCGAGACATCAGAGAGAATGCCAGGTAGTGTTGCTGCTGCGTTGCTTGCCTGGGAAAAAGGCGCGAAAATACTAAGAGTTCATGACGTAGCCGAAACAATCGATGCGTTGAAACTATGGAAGGCAATTAATAACCAATAACAAGGATGCAGAGATGAGTCGCAAATATTTTGGAACAGATGGTGTGCGTGGTCGTGTTGGTGATGCGGTCATCAATCCTGAGTTTGTCTTAAAGCTCGGTTGGGCTGCCGGCAAGGTGCTTGGCGGAAAGTCCGGCGGTAAGGTGCTGATCGGTAAAGACACCCGTATCTCCGGTTATATGTTTGAGTCAGCACTTGAAGCAGGACTATCAGCAGCAGGCCTAGATGTGCGACTCCTTGGTCCTATGCCAACCCCTGCAATTGCGTATCTGACAAGAACGTTGAGAGCGAGTGCGGGTATTGTGATTAGCGCATCACACAATCCTTATTACGATAATGGCATCAAGTTTTTCTCAGCCGGTGGCGAGAAGCTCCCTGATGCAGTTGAGCTTGAGATAGAAGCGATGCTGGACCAACCAATGACAACGGTTGCGTCAGAGGCGCTCGGTAAAGTTAAGCGTATTGAAGATGCGCGAGCTCGCTATATCGAATTTTGTAAATCGACCATTCCTTCGCGCCTTTCCTTGAAAGGGCTTCGCGTGGTTGTGGATTGCGCTAATGGTGCGACATACAACATTGCACCGGATGTTTTCCGTGAGCTCGGTGCGGATGTGATTGCTGTAGGTAATGAACCCGACGGTTTAAACATTAATGAAGGCGTTGGCGCGACGCATCCTGAGAATTTGGCTGCGGTTGTCAAAGAGCTGCGTGCAGATATGGGTGTCGCATTGGATGGTGATGGTGACCGCTTGGTCATGGTTGATGCTGACGGTGTGATTCGTGATGGGGATGAGGTGCTTTACGTTCTCGCGTTGTCTCGTTTGAGTAGCAATGCCATGCGTGGAGATGTGGTTGGTACCTTGATGACTAATCTGGGTCTTGAGGTCGCACTTAAAGAAAAGGGTATCGGTCTGTCCCGTGTTAATGTCGGTGACCGGTATATCCTCGAAAAATTACTCAAAGAAGATTGGGTAATCGGTGGTGAGCCGTCAGGCCACATTATCTGTTTAGATCGCACCACAACCGGCGACGGCATTGTGTCCGCTCTTCAAGTGCTGGCGGAAATGAATAAAACGGGCAAAAGCTTGGCTGAGCTGTGCTCGGGCATGACCAAATATCCGCAGGTTCTAATTAACGTTAAATTGGGCGACGCTGTTGCGAAAGAGATCATGCAAAAGCCTCAGGTAACCGAAGCCGTTGCCGTGGTAGAGACTGAAATGGGTGACAGTGGTAGAGTGCTTTTGCGCCCATCGGGTACTGAGCCGCTTATTCGCGTGATGGTTGAAGGATCTGATGCTGATCAGGTGCAGCGCAAAGCCGAGCAGATTGCCGACGCAGTGCGTTCCACGCTCTAAATCCCACCCTGTAAAACGCGGCTAAATGCGTTGATTTTAAAGGCTTGTGCCGGTAAAGTACGCCGCCTTGTAATGTGCTCAGAATAAAAGAGAAGTAGGTAAAAGATGCGTCAACCTTTAGTCGCCGGTAACTGGAAAATGAATGGCTCTCGTGACAGCGTAAAAGCGTTGTTGGATGGTCTTAAAGCAGGTATTTCAACGGTTACTACTGCTGAGGTTGCGGTTTGTTGCCCACATGCTTATTTGGCTGATGTGCAGGCTTCACTGAGTGGCTCTGCGATTGCGTGGGGTGGTCAGGATGTCTCCATTCATGACTCTGGTGCGTACACTGGTGAAACGGCGGGCTCAATGCTGACCGACTTCGGTGCAAAGTTCGTGATCATTGGTCACTCTGAGCGTCGTCAGTATCACGGCGAGACTGATCAGCAAGTGGCGGAGAAATTCTCAGCTGCGCGTAAAAACGGTTTGATTCCTTTGTTCTGTATTGGTGAGACATTAGAAGAGCGCGAAGGTGGTGTGATGGAGCAGGTGATTGCACGTCAAGTTGACGCGGTAATCGAGCACTGTGGTATCGCAATGCTGGGCGAAGGCGTTATTGCGTATGAGCCTGTGTGGGCGATTGGTACTGGTGTGACTGCATCTCCGGAGCAAGCGCAAGAAGTGCATGCATTTATTCGTGCACGTATTGCTGAAAAAGATGCGACTGTCGCTGAAAAGATTCAGATTCTTTACGGTGGCAGCATGAACCCTGCGAATGCTGCTGAGTTAATGGCTCAAGTGGATATCGACGGTGGTTTGATTGGTGGTGCTTCATTGAAGCCCGATGATTTCTTGGCGGTCTGCACAGCGGCTAACCGTTAAGCAAAACGAAGATTAGGTTATGGAAACAGTACTTGTTGTTGTTCATTTGTTTTTAGCGATCGGCCTTGTCGGCTTGATCCTTATCCAGCACGGTAAAGGTGCGGATATGGGTGCAGCATTTGGTGCTGGTGGCGCTGGAAGTGTTTTTGGCTCATCGGGTGCGGGTAACTTCCTGTCACGTACGACAGGTGTGTTAGCGATTGCTTTTTTCATTACAAGTTTGGCGTTGGCTTACTTTGCGATGAATACCAGTGATAAAGGCTCGGTGATGGCAAATGCTGCTGTTGAGCAACCGGTTGCGGCTCAGCCTGCGCAAACTGATTTGCCAGTGGTCCCTGAAGCTGTAGCGCCAAAGAACGACGGATCGGACGTACCGACTGTTAAATAAGAGTTAGCCCAAGTGGTGGAATTGGTAGACACGCCATCTTGAGGGGGTGGTAGCTTAGGCTGTGCCGGTTCAAGTCCGGCCTTGGGCACCAATTCAAAACGGTATCGATAGCAATGTTGATACCGTTTTTTTATGCCCAGAAAAAATAATAAATTGACCTATAAAATCAATAGCTTGTAGGGGGCGCTTGATTTGACACTAAGGTCTATCCCTAGCTAAGCTAATGACGTTAAATTGCCCTTAAATAATAAAATAATAAACAAATAGTGGAGGTGGCAGAGTGCTGGAAAACTATCTGCCAATCTTAGTTTTCATCTGGGCTGGTATTGTCGTTGGCATGCTAGTTCTTGGTATCGGTTTGGCTTTAGCTCCAAGTCGTCCTGACCCCGCAAAAAACTCACCGTTTGAGTGTGGTTTCGAGGCGTTTGAAGACGCGCGCATGAAATTTGATGTGCGTTACTACCTCGTGGCAATTCTCTTCATAATTTTCGACCTTGAGATCGCTTTCCTTTTTCCATGGGCGGTAGCGCTTGATGACATCGGTATGGCAGGTTTCTGGGCAATGATGATTTTCTTAGGCCTGCTGGTTGTTGGCTTTATTTACGAATGGAAGAAGGGAGCGCTGGAATGGGAATAGAAGGCGTTCTTGAGCAGGGTTTTGTTACCACCTCTGCTGACAAACTCATCAACTGGGCGCGCACTGGCTCGATGTGGCCTGTGACCTTTGGTTTGGCGTGCTGCGCGGTTGAAATGATGCACGCAGCGGCATCTCGCTACGATATCGATCGTTTTGGCATGGTCTTCCGTCCATCGCCTCGTCAGTCTGACGTGATGATTGTTGCTGGCACCTTAGTTAACAAAATGGCACCTGCGCTACGCAAGGTTTATGACCAGATGGCAGAGCCTCGTTGGGTTATTTCAATGGGTTCTTGCGCGAATGGGGGTGGTTATTATCACTACTCATATTCGGTGGTTCGTGGATGTGATCGTATTGTGCCGGTCGATGTGTATGTGCCGGGTTGTCCGCCAACCGCTGAAGCGCTGCTTTACGGCATTCTCCAGTTGCACGACAAAATTCGTCGTACCAACACCATAGCCCGCTAAGTCGAGAGTTCACGATGAGTTACGAAGATCGTTTAGATGACTTAGTGGATGCGCTGGAAGAACGACTCGAAGATTTCGAGGATTGGTCTATCAAGCGCGAATATGAAGAGGTGACGTTAACGGTACCTCGCGAACAGCTACTTGCGGTAATGCAGCTGCTGCGTCGTCACAAAGATATCTCTATGGATAGCTGTATCGATGTGGTCGGTGTGGATTATGCCGATTACGGTAAGTCTGAATGGGTAACTAAGTCGACTGAAGGCGGCTTCTCTCGAGGCGTTGATCGCAGTAAGCCGGAATGTGATCCAGAAAATCGTTTTGCGGTGACCTACCACCTGATTTCAATTGCACACAATGTGCGTATGCGCGTTAAAACCTACCTCGATGCGCGTCAGCCTATCGTGGATTCAGTTACTTCGGTTTGGGCAAGTGCTAACTGGCATGAGCGTGAAACGTTCGATTTATACGGCATCTTGTTTGCAGGGCATCCCGACTTACGTCGCATCCTGACGGATTATGGCTTTATTGGTCATCCATTCCGTAAAGACTTCCCGCTGATTGGTGAAGTAGAGATGCGCTACGACGCCGAACAGCGTCGTGTGATTTATCAGCCAGTCAGCATTGAGCCGCGCACTTTAGTGCCGCGTGTTATTCGTGATGACTTGCGTTACGAAGAAGGCTGGAAGCCTGAAGTAGAGGAACCAGCGGAGGCTGACAATGCCTGAGATTCGTAACTACACATTGAATTTTGGTCCAGCTCACCCGGCGGCGCACGGTGTATTGCGTTTGGTTCTTGAGATGGATGGCGAGGTTATCGAGCGTGCTGACCCACACGTTGGCTTGTTGCACCGTGGTACCGAAAAGCTCGCAGAAAGTAAGCCATACAACCAATCAATTGGTTACATGGATCGACTCGATTACGTTTCTATGATGTGTAACGAGCACGGCTATGTGCGTGCTATTGAAAAGTTAGTGGGAGTCGAAGCACCAATTCGTGCGCAATATATTCGCACCATGTATGACGAGATCACTCGTATCTTGAACCACCTGATGTGGCTCGGTACGCACGCACTCGACGTTGGTGCAATGACAATGTTCTTGTACTGCTTCCGTGAGCGTGAAGACTTGATGGATTGTTACGAGGCTGTCTCTGGTGCTCGTATGCACGCGACGTACTACCGTCCCGGTGGTGTGTACCGTGACTTGCCTGATCAGATGCCTCGTTTTGAAGCAGGTCGTTTTTGCAGCGAGAAGGACGCTAAGCGTCGTAATGCGAATCGTGAAGGCTCATTGCTCGACTTCATTGAAGATTTTGCTGATCGCTTCCCTGGCTTGGTTGATGAATATGAAACCTTGCTTACGGATAACCGTATTTGGAAGCAGCGTACGGTGGGCATTGGTGTTGTTACGCCAGAACGTGCACGTCAGCTCGGCTTTACTGGTCCGATGCTGCGTGGTTCAGGTATCGCATGGGATTTGCGTAAGAAGCAGCCTTATGCGGCCTATAACAATATGGACTTTGATATTCCGATTGGCACCAACGGTGATTGCTATGACCGTTATCTTGTGCGCGTTGCAGAGATGCGCCAATCAGCAAGCATCATTAAGCAATGTGTTGCATGGCTACGTGAAAACCCAGGTCCAGTGATGATTGAAGATCATAAGATCTCGCCACCAAAACGTTCGGACATGAAGGGTGACATGGAATCATTGATTCACCACTTCAAACTGTTCACTGAAGGCTTCTGTCCGCCAGAAGGTGAGGTGTATGCCGCTGTTGAAGCGCCTAAGGGTGAGTTTGGCTGCTACATCGTGTCTGATGGTGCTAACAAACCTTACCGTCTTAAAGTGCGTGCGCCTGGCTTTACCCATTTGGCAGCAATGAACGAAATGGCAAAGGGCCACATGTTGGCCGACGTTGTGGCGATCATCGGCACCATGGATATCGTATTTGGAGAGATCGACCGATGAGTATGCGTGACGAGCCGCAAATTCGCGTTGCCAAAGTCGAAGATAAAGATGCGTTGTTTACGCCCGAAGTGCGTGCGCAAATTAATAAAGAGATCGCTAAGTACCCTGACGAGTGGCGTCAATCGGCGTGTATGGCTTCACTGACAATTGTTCAGGATATGAATGGCGGCTATCTCACGAAAGAACTTATGGATCAGGTTGCTGATTATCTCGATATGCCGCCAATTGCGGTTTATGAAGTGGCGACTTTTTATTCAATGTACGAACACAAGCCCGTTGGTCGTCACAAGATCTGCTTGTGTACGAATGTGTCGTGCATGATCAATGGATCAGATGGGCTCTTTGATCATCTTAAGCAGCGTTTAGGTGTTAAAGGTTTTGGTGAAGTTACCCCTGACGGCAAGTTCAG